>Ga0209374_1000082_pt1 | contig 100634 bp, 81 predicted proteins | sample SaaInlLV_DNA_10m_FD_184683 | JGI IMG/M metagenome (GOLD analysis project Ga0209374, IMG submission 184683) | Marine microbial communities from expanding oxygen minimum zones in the Saanich Inlet - SI075_LV_DNA_10m (SPAdes) (version 2) | ecosystem: Environmental > Aquatic > Marine > Unclassified... | reverse complement strand
ATGTAATTACATTATTTTTTGATAGTGAAGATGGTGTAACTTTGGAGCACTGTCTTGAAATAAGTAAGCATATAGAAGAGCATTTTGATAGAGATATTGAGGACTATGAGCTTACTGTTTGTTCAGCTGGATTAGACAATCCTTTTGTTGTAGATCAACAGTATTACAAGCACAAGGGGAAAGAAGTAGGAGTTTTATTGAAAAACGGCAAAAGACAAAGAGGAACTATTTTGTCATATGAAAATCAGATTCTAAAACTTGAAATAGAAAAAAAAAAGAAAGGAAAAAGTAAACAAAAAATTATTGAAGAAATAATAATTCCTAAATCGGAAATAAAAGAAACTAAACTTAAAATAAATTTTAAATAAAATGGAAGTAGCAAATCTAATTGAGTCGTTTTCAGAGTTTAAAGAAGTTAAAAATATTGATAGAGAAACTATGATGAATATATTGGAAGATGTATTCAAATCAGTTTTGTCAAAAAAATATGATGATGAAGGAAATTTTGATGTTATCATTAATGTTGATAAAGGAGATCTTGAAATTTGGAAGAACAGAGAAGTTGTTGAAGATGGAAATGTTGAAAATTCAATTGCACAAATTTCATTATCAGATGCATTAAAGATTGAAGATGATTATGAAGTTGGGGAAGAAGTATCTGAGCAAGTCAGTTTTGAATCTGAATTTGGAAGGAGACAGGTTCTCTCAATTCGTCAGCATTTAATGTCTCGTATCGCTGATCAACACAGAGATGAGTTAATGAAAAGATATGAAGATAGAATTGGTGAAATTATAAATGGAGAGGTGTATCAAATTTGGAGAAATGAAATACTTTTGCAAGATGATGAAGGAAATGACTTGTCTTTACCTAAAGACGAGCAAATCCCAAAAGACTTCTTTAAAAAAGGAGAGAGTGTTAGAGCTGTTATAAAGGAGGTTAATTTAAAAAATAATAAAGCAAATATTGTACTTTCAAGAATTGCCCCTGAATTTATTATGAGACTATTTGAGCAGGAAGTCCCAGAAGTATTTGACGGAATCATTACTATAAAGAACGTTGTACGTATGCCCGGAGAAAGAGCAAAAGTTGCTGTTGAGTCATATGATGACAGAATTGACCCAGTTGGGGCGTGCGTTGGAGTAAAAGGATCACGAATTCATAGTATTGTTCGTGAACTTCGTAATGAAAATATAGATGTAGTTAATCACACTGAAAATACTCAATTATTAATAAGTCGATCTTTATCACCTGCTAAAATTAAATCCGTCGTTTTAGATGAAAATAAGATGAGAGCTTCTGTATATATGGATGCAGATCAAGTTTCATTAGCCATTGGAAGAGGAGGTCACAATATTAACTTAGCTGGCAAACTGGCCGGATATGATATAGACGTTTACAGAGACACTGATAATATTGATGATGACGTTGCAATTGATGAATTTAATGATGTTCTTGAAGACTGGATAATCGATTCGTTAAAATCTATTGGTTGTGATACAGCAAAAAGTGTTTTAGCAATATCAGTAAAAGACCTTGTCCTTAGAACTGATTTAGAAAAAGAAACTGTTGAAGAAGTGTTAGAGATATTTAAATCAGAATTTGAAGATTAAAATTAAATATAAGATATAAATTTAAGACTATAGTATGTCAAATAAAGAAACAGTTAGATTAAATAAATTAGTAAAGGAATTCAACGTTAGTATTGACAGGATATTTTCTTTTTTAGAATCAAAGGGAATTAAAGATCTTAAGCCAAACTCTAAGGTTTCTTATGATATATATATGGACTTACTAGGTGAGTTTGATTCAGAAAAAAAAGCAAAATTATCAGCAGAATTATTAGCAAAAGAAAGAGAGTTAGCAAAAGCTGAAGAAATTATTATGCAACAAGAAGCAGAGGAGAAAGCTAAGCTTGAGGCAGAGGAGAAAGCTAAGCTTGAGGCAGAGGAGAAAGCCAAGCTTGAGGCAGAGGAAAAAACTAAACAAGAGATAAAAAAAGATGAAGTAAAGAATACCCCAAAAATTGTGGGGAAATTGGATGTTACTTCAAAAGAGAAGAGTCAACAAACAAAAAATGAAGACTCAGAATTGATTAAAGCAACAGCAGGAAAACTTAAAGGAGTTACAACAACTGGTCAAAAAATCGATTTAACTAAATTTAAGAAACCAGAGAAAATAGAGAAGAAGAAAAGAGTAAGAATAGTTAAAGAGAAAGTTGATCCAAGAAAGTTTAGAAAACCAAAAACTATTAAGAAAGAAACAATCGAAATCTCACCTGAGGAAGCACAAAAGAGAGTTCGAGAGACATTAGCAAAATTGCAGAGTGGTAAGAAGTCTTCAGTAAAGAACAGAAGAGATAAAAGACAAGCGCATAGAGATAGTGCCGCTGAGGAGACATCACAAAAAGTAGCTTCAAATAAGACTATAAAGATAGCAGAATTTGCAACTGCTAGTGAGCTTGCAAGTATGATGGATGTTTCAGTTACTGATATTGTCACAACTTGTATGGGATTGGGCATGATGGTAAGTATCAATCAAAGAATTGACGCTGAAACTATTCAGATGTTAGCTGAAGATTTTGGATATAAAGTTGAATTTGTTGGAGCAGATGTACAAGAATCTATTGAAGAAATTATAGATTCTGATGAAGAATTAGAATCTAGAGCTCCTATTATTACGATAATGGGACACGTTGATCACGGTAAAACATCACTTATGGATTATATTAGAGAAACTAATGTAATTGCTGGAGAAAGTGGTGGAATTACTCAGCATATTGGTGCTTATGAGGTTACTTTAGAAAATGGTAAGAGAATATCATTTTTAGATACTCCTGGTCACCAAGCTTTTACAGCTATGAGAGCCAGAGGTGCAAAAGTAACTGATATAGTAGTGGTAGTAGTTGCCGCAGATGATAGAGTAATGCCACAAACTAAGGAAGCAATAAGTCATGCTCAAGCAGCTGGAGTACCAATAATATTTGCAATAAATAAAATTGATAGACCAACTTCAGATCCAGAAAAAATCAAGGGAGAGCTTGCTGAAATGAACTTGCTAGTTGAGGATTGGGGAGGGAAATATCAATCACAAGATATTTCAGCAAAGGTTGGAACTGGAGTAACGGAAATTTTAGAAAAAATATTACTTGAATCAGAGATGCTTGATTTAAAGGCTAATCCTAATCGATTAGCTCAAGGAACTGTAATTGAGGCATCATTAGATAAGGGCAAAGGATATCTGTCAACAATACTTGTGCAAACGGGAACATTAAAAGTTGGAGATTATGTTTTAGCAGGATCTTTCTCTGGAAAAGTTAAAGCTTTATTAAATGAGAGAGGTGAATCTAGAGTTGATGCAGGTCCTTCAACTCCTGTAGTATTATTAGGATTAGACGGAGCACCAACTGCTGGTGACGAGTTTCATGTTATGGATAGTGAACAAGAAGCAAAGAAGATTGCCACAAGAAGATCACAATTACAAAGAGAACAGAGTGTAAGAACTCAAAAACATATCACTTTAGACGAAATAGGAAGAAGAATTGCACTTGGTGGTTTTCAAGAAATTAATGTAATTGTAAAAGGGGATGTCGATGGTTCTATTGAGGCTCTTTCAGATTCACTTCAACAACTTTCCACTGATGAGATTAAAGTTAATATAATTCAGAAAGCTGTTGGTCAAATTTCAGAATCGGATGTAATGTTAGCTGCTGCTTCAGACGCAATTATTATTGGCTTTCAAGTAAGACCATCGCTTCAAGCGAGAAAGTTGGCAGAGAATGAACAAATTGATATAAGACTTTATTCTATAATATATAATGCAATTGAAGAGTTGAAACAAGCAATGGAGGGAATGCTTTCTCCAGACGTAGAAGAAAAAATCGTATGTAATATTGAAATAAGAGATGTATTTAAAATATCAAAAGTTGGTACGATTGCTGGCTGTATGGTACTTGATGGTTCTTTAAATAAAAATACAGGAGTACGAATTATACGAGATGGTGTTGTTGTGTATACTGGAAAATTATCTTCTCTTAAAAGGTTTAAAGATGATGTAAATGAGGTTAAAAAAGGATTTGAGTGCGGTTTGTCTATTGCTAATTATAATGATATTAAGGTCGGTGACATTATAGAAGGCTATACTGAAGTTGAGGTTAAGAGAACACTTAATTAACAACTAAAGTAGGCTTTATTACGCATTTTATGTGATGAGCTCCAGGAAATTTAGGACTTATTAAATTTTTAACTTTCAATGCTTCATTTTTTGTTCTAAAATTACCTACAGTTAATTTATAGTATGGTGAATCAAAAATAATTTGTAAAGGAATTTCAGGAAATAGTTTCTTGAATTTTATTTGATAGGGGTGAATTTCTTCTCTTTTAGATGCGAATTTAATCTGGACTCTCCATCCAATAATCCCATTAGTTTTTAATAATTTTTTTTCATATTTAGTTAATAGTTTGCTCAGTTCAATTTTGTTCACTTCAGTTAAATTACTCTCATCATTAAAAATAGAATCGTTTTTGATTTGAGAAGTTGCTAGTACAGGAATAATTAGTAAAATTAGAATAAGTTTATTCATAGATCAAAAATATAAAATAATTTAACTTGGCATTTAGTATTATTGCAAAATGAGAAATACTTTTATATATCATAATCTTGAAAAGATTAGTTTATTAAATGCACTTCTTAATTTATCTGATAAGAATGAAACTATAAGTATTTTAGTTTCTAATTTTGACAAAAAGGATGATGTAATGCCAAGAGATTACATTACTTATGATATCATAGCTGGAATAGGTTGTATTAATAAATTAATTTCTAATAAAGATTCACTTAATAATTTAAAAGATTTTCATAATGAAAATAAGGACTGGTTATTTGGGTATATTTCTTATGATTTAAAAAATGAGTTAGAAAAACTAAACTCTAAAAATTATGTAGGCTTTAGCTCAGATAACTTAACATTTTTTATACCGGAATTTGTAATGTTATTTAAAAATAATACTTTAGAAGTAAAATCATATTACAATAAAGAGGAATGTGATGCTCTTGTCTCTTCATTTAATTATACAGAACAATTTTTCTTAAATGAGACATTAAATTTAAAAGCACGCGAAACAAAAAAATCCTACTTAAACAAGATTTATAGTATAAAGGAACATATACAAAGAGGAGATATATATGAAATGAATTATTGTCAGGAATTTTACTCTGATAATGCTGTAATAAATCCTAAAACAATTTTTTCTGAGTTAAATCAAAATACAAAAAGTCCTTTTGCATCATTTTCAAAATTTTCAGAAAAGTATATTTTATCAGCAAGTCCAGAAAGATTTTTGAGAAAATCTTTTTCAAAGATTTTATCTCAACCAATAAAAGGAACAATGAAACGAGGAGAGTCTTTAAATGAAGACGAGCTTTTAAAGATTAAGTTAAAAAATAGTATTAAAGATTTCACTGAAAATATAATGATAACTGATTTAGTTAGAAACGATTTGTCAGTTAATGCCAAGAGAGGGTCAGTTAAAGTGGAAGATTTGTGTCAAGTATACACTTTTGATAAAATTCATCAGATGATAACTACAATAAGCTCATGCATTGAAGATGAAACACATTTTTGTGATGTTTTAAAAGCAACTTTCCCTATGGGATCAATGACAGGTGCACCTAAGATTAATTCAATGAAATTAATAGATTTTTTTGAAGAATTTAGAAGAGGTGTTTTTTCAGGATCAATTGGTTATATTACACCTGAAACAGATTTTGACTTTAACGTGGTAATTAGAACGATTCTTTATGACGAGCAAAATAAATATCTATCTATTGGAGTAGGAGGTGCTATAACAACTAATTCAATTCCAATTGAAGAATATAAAGAATGTATTATTAAGGTCAAGCCAATTTTTGATTTATTAAATTTTAAGTTAGATGATTAATTCTGTCAAAGATAATATTTATAAAAATAATTTATTTACTAAAAAAAGTAAAATTCTTTTAGCTGTAAGCGGAGGAGCAGATAGTATTTTTTTATTATTCGTGCTTAAAGATTTAGGTTATGATATTCAAATTGCACATTGTAACTTTAATTTAAGAGATGTAGAGAGTGATCAAGACGAACAGTTTGTTAAGGATATTGCCGATAAGTATTCAATAAGGTGTTATGTTAGATCTTTCGATACTTTAAAATTTGCAGAAGAAAATAAAATATCAATTCAAATGGCTGCACGCCAACTAAGATATGATTGGTTTGAAGAGCTTTTAGTTGAAAATAACTTTAGCTGTATTGCGACTGGACATCATCAAGATGATAGCATTGAAACTTTTTTGATTAATCTAATTAGGGGAAGTGGTATCAGTGGTCTTTGTGGAATACAAATGATAAATAATAAGATTGTTCGCCCTTTGCTTTCTTTAAAAAGAAATCAAATTGAGTATTTTTTAACTAAACAAAATATAAAATATCGAAATGACAGCAGTAACAGTGATATCAAATATCTGCGAAATAATATTAGACATCAACTAATCCCATTGCTTAAAGAAATTAATCCTAAAATACAAGAAACTATATCTAATGAAATTAATATGTTAAATGGGATTAATAATATATTTAAAGAGAAGGTAAATGACATAAGAAAGAGTATAATGATTAAAAGAGAAGAGCTATTTATTATTAAGATTTCTGACTTATTAAACATAAGCAATTTAGAGGTTATTTTATACGAGTTGTTGCGCCCTTTTGGATCTTTTCAAGTAAAACAAATTATTAATTCATTAAGGCTACAATCAGGAAAACAGTTTTTTTCTAATACACATTATATTCTCATTGATAGAGAGTGTCTCATTATATCTCAAAAAAAAGAAACTAATAACAAGGAAATTAAGATTTTCAGAACTGATCATGAAATATCTAAACCACTTTACATGAAACTTTCAGAAACATTTGATTTATCAATCGTTAACGATCCACTTTTTGCAAAATTCGATTTAAATAAACTAACTTTCCCATTACTTTTAAGGAAATGGAAAAATGGAGATAAGTTTATTCCATTAGGAATGAATAATTTCAAAAAAGTAAGTGATTTTTTTGTAGATGAAAAATATACCCTAAACGAAAAGAAAGAACAATGGATATTATGTTCAAAAGAAAATATTATTTGGATTGTTGGTAAAAGAATTGATGATAGATATAAGATTGCATCTAACACAAAAATAACTTACATTGCACAACTTTTAAAAAATAAATAAATGTCTGAATCAGATTTTTTTGAAAAGCAATATCTTGGATTAAATAAAGTCTCTTTAGGAAGTAGACTTGCATTATCAACTTTCTGCTTTCTTGTATATTATTGGAGAGAAAATATAAATAAAGAAGGTGAGTTATTTTTTTTCACTGGAATTGCTATAATTTTATTCTCTGTATTACTATTTTTTGTACTTCATTTTCAAACTCAAGTATTTAACGGAAGTATTATCCTTGATGGCTTGTGGACGTCAAGAAAAATTAAAATCGACATATCAAGTATAGTTTCTGCTGAAAAAGTAAATTACAGCAAGTACATTATAAATTTTCCTGTATATAATTTATACTACAAAGGGACAATTCGCTTTTATACAAGATCTAATGATGCAGTTAAGTTAACAGACAAAGACGGATTAATTTATATGATTGGTAGTCAAAGGGCGGAGGAGCTTTGCCAAGTAGTCAACAAAAAATTAAAAAATAAATGAAAAAAATAATATTACTTCTCTTTTTAGCTGTTATAACATGTAAAAGTTTTGCACAGATATTTAATCCAGTTCAGTGGGACTTCTCTCATGAAAGAGTATCTGAAGGTGAAGTTGATTTGACTTTTACAGCAACCATAGACGAGGGTTGGTATGTGTATTCTCAATTTTGTGGTGAAGGTCCTGTTGCAACAGAGTTTACGTTTAACAATACTGATAGCAATTTTAGTTTAGTTGGTGGCTTAGACGAGGGAACTCCATTAAATGAATTCGATCCTAATTTTGAGACTGTCCTCAAATATTTCAAAAATAAAGCAGTTTTTACTCAACGGATACTTATAAATTCTAAAGATTCTTTTGTAATTTCAGGAGATATATATTTTATGACTTGTGATAAATCACAATGTTTACCTCCTGAAGCAATAGAATTTTTCTTTAAAATTCCCGGAAACAAAAAATTAGCTGATACTGATAAAATTTTTGAAAGTAATGATCAATCAAATGAATCAGATAGTCTCTGGATGTTATTTTTTATTGCATTTTTAAGTGGTTTCGCGGCTTTACTAACGCCTTGTGTTTTTCCGATGATACCAATGACAGTATCTTTTTTTACTAAGCAAAGTAAAACTAAAGCTAATGGTATTATGAATGCTATTATCTATGGATTTTCAATAATTATAATATATGTTGCATTGGGAGTTGGTGTTTCATCAATTTTTGGTGCAGATGCATTAAATAATATGGCAACTAATATTTATTTTAATATTGGTTTTTTTATGCTCTTAATTATTTTTGGAGCATCTTTTCTAGGTGCATTTGATATACAGCTTCCTGCATCCTGGACTAACAAGAGTGTTGAGGCTGAAGGAAAAGGGGGTTTAATAGGAATCTTTTTCATGGCATTTACTTTGGCCCTAGTCTCTTTTTCTTGTACAGGTCCAATAGTTGGCACTTTATTAGTTGAAGCTGCTACAGGAGGTTACCTTGGGCCAATTATTGGGATGCTTGGGTTTTCATTAGCTATCGCTTTGCCATTTGCACTTTTTGCAGCTTTCCCAGGTTGGTTAAATTCTTTGCCACAATCAGGAGGTTGGTTAAATTCAGTTAAAGTTACTTTAGGATTTTTAGAAATTGCTTTAGCATTTAAATTTCTTTCAAACGCAGACCTTGTTTTACAAGCACATTTTCTAGAGCGCGAGTTGTTTATTGCTATTTGGATTGTTATTTTCGGACTTTTAACAATGTACTTACTAGGTTTCTTAAAATTTGCACATGATTCGGATTTAAAATACATTTCTGTAAGTAGGCTATCTGTTGCAGTATTAACAGGGACATTAACAATTTATATGATTCCTGGATTGTGGGGAGCCCCTTTAAAAATTATTAATGCTTTTCCTCCACCAATGCATTATAGTGAATCTCCACAAGGAATCAGTATGAGCTCTAGTAGTAAGATCTCAGATGTAGAGATTAGTACAGACAAAAAATTACATTTAGGCCCTCAAGGGATTATGGTTTATCATGATTATGATAAAGGTATGCAGTACGCAAAAGAAGTTGGAAAACCTGCTATGTTAGATTTTACTGGATGGGCTTGTGTCAATTGTAGGAAGATGGAAGAGCAAGTATGGTCTGACAGTAATGTGAAGCAGATACTTTCGAACGATGTTGTTTTAATTTCATTATATGTAGATGAAAGAATAGACTTGCCTTTGGATCAACAATATGAAACTAAGTTGGCAGGTAAAGCTAAAAAAGTTAAAACAACTGGAGATAAGTGGATGGTATTACAGGCTAATAGTTTTGGCACTAATTCACAGCCATATTATGTAATTCTAGATAATAATGAGAATCAAATAAATGAAGCTGCTAATTACCAGGACTATGGTAGTGTCGCTAAGTTTGAAGATTGGTTAAATAGGGGACTGGCTGAATATAAAAAATTAAATATCAAATAGATTATGAGTTTGAATAAGATTATAAATAATAAGTCAGAAAAATTTCTGAGCGAATATATAAATAATCCTTCCCCAACAGGTTTTGAGAGTGGTGGCCAGAAAATGTGGTTAGATTATATTTTACCATATATTGATGAGCATTTTGTAGATACTTATGGCACAGTAGTTGGGGTGATCAACCCTGAAGCAAAATATAAAGTTGTAATTGAGGCACATGCTGATGAAATTTCTTGGTTTGTGCATTACATCACTAAAGATGGATATATTTATTTAAGAAGAAATGGTGGTTCGGATCATCAGATAGCTCCTTCAAAAAGAGTAAATATACATACTAAAAAAGGTATGGTTAAAGCTGTATTTGGCTGGCCTGCAATACATACGAGATCTGCTAGTACTGAAAAATCACCAAAGTTAGATAATATTTTCTTAGACTGTGGCTGTGCATCAAAAGAAGAAGTTGAAGAATTAGGAATTCATGTTGGTTGTGTTGTTACTTATGAAGATGAGTTTATGATTTTGAATGATAAATATTACGTTGGAAGAGCATTAGATAATAGAATTGGAGGATTTATGATCGCAGAAGTAGCTCGTATGCTATATGAAAACAAAATAAAATTACCATTCGGTTTATATATTACAAATTCAGTCCAAGAAGAGGTTGGTTTAAGAGGAGCCCAAATGATTGTTGAACAGATAAAACCTAACGTTGCCATCGTTACAGATGTTTGTCATGATACGGGTACACCAATGTTAAATAAAATTAAGCAAGGAGATACTAAGTGTGGTGGAGGACCTGTACTAACTTATGGTCCTGCAGTTCAAAATAATTTATTAGAACTCATAATTAATAGTGCTGACAAAAATAATATTCCATTTCAAAGGGCGGCAGCTTCTCGTGCGACAGGTACTGATACAGATGCCTTTGCTTATGCTAATGGGGGAGTGGCTTCTTCATTGATCTCACTTGCACTAAGGTATATGCACACTACAGTTGAGAGTGTTCATAAAGATGATGTAGAGAATGTAATCAGATTAATTTATGAATCGCTTCAGAATATTAAAAATAATCATGATTTCAGATATTTAAAATAAAGTGTGTCATTTTTAGACCAGCGATATCTTTTTTATTAGTTATATCCATTTTCTTCTAATCGAACTCTTAAATTATTTCTAATATTCAGCCAAAATAAGTTGTAATCAGCAACATGATAATTTTTCATTTTATATAATCTTGCAAACGGGATCTTAATTGGTTTTATCCAAACAGTACCTTTATAATTATAAGATACTATCGAATTAGGATGCCTCAGTTTATGATTTTTAAATAAGATCCCAAGATGATTCTCTTTTAGAGAAAGAGTACTGTCTATTTTCCAGTTTATAGGATTTGTACATTTTATATTATCTGATTTTTCCCAACTATTTGGATAATATCTTTCTGCTAATGATCTCCAAGAAAGAAAGCAGTCAATTTGATTTTTAGTTTTACAAACTGGAAAGTTTTTACTAAATTCTTTTATTGGCATCCCTGGAAGATATGCTAAAAGTAATTGACTTTTCATTGTATCATTATTTAAGATTAGTTCCTTTAATAACCTTTCAAGATGATTTGTCCCTTGACTATGTCCTGCAATGATAAATTTTTTAGACTTATTGTTATTCCTCCAATAATACAAAAATGCATTTTTAACATCTTTATAGGCTACCTCAAATGCTTTATAACCATTTTTTAAATCTGAATAAGAATGTATATGCATTTGTCTGTAATGAGGAGCATAAATATTTGCTATTCCTAAAAAGACACTAGCTTGATATTTAATTGCTGTATTACCAATTCGTTTATTTAATTTTTCATCATTAATCTCAGCATTCCATTTATTCCCTTTTAAATACAGAGTTGGATGAATAAAAAAGACATCAATATTAGGGGTTATATCAAAAAGTGAATCATAATAGTTTTTTGGCAATCTAGCATATTGATAATCTTTTTCAGGATGTTCCAACCATCTTTCTTGATTAGAATAATCAGGTGGATCTCCAACTAAGTTAATATCAAATTGATGTTTTGGAAAACCTGCATAATCGATATTAATAATCTTACAAGAAGAGAACCCAAAAAGTAAAATAAAATAAAATACACATTTACTTTTTGTAAAAATGAGTTCTATTTTCCGTGACATTTTTTGTATTTCTTTCCACTTCCACATGGGCAAGGAGCATTTCTATTAACTTTTTCTTCTGCTCTAATTGGTTGTGCTTTTTGAACCTGTTTTTGTTGAGGTTTATTAGTATTATTTACACTAGTTGTTCCTTCAGGCCTACTCATTTTTAGATTTATATTTTGCTTATTTATATTCTCTTCTTTTGTTGCATTTGCATGCGATGGAAGTCCTGCTTTTAATAAAAATGAGACAATATCTTTATTTATTTTTTCAATAAGTGATTTAAATAAATTAAAAGATTCAAACTTATAAATTAGTAGCGGGTCTTTTTGTTCATAAACTGCATTTTGAACTGATTGTTTTAGATCATCCATTTCTCTTAGATGTTCCTTCCAGATATCATCAATTATTGCTAGTGTCACGCTTTTCTCAATAGATTCAGAAATATTTCCACCTTCACTTTCATGAGCCTGCTTTAGATTAGTTACAACTTGAAGAGTTTTAAGTCCATCAGTAAATGGAATGACTATATTTTCGTAGTTTGCTGATTGATTTTCATAAACATTTTTAATTACCGGGAATGCCTGTTTAGCGATAGCTTCAGATTTATTTTGATATGATTCGAAACAGTTCTTGAATACTTTTTCAGTAATATCATTTGTAGATAATTCTAAGAATTCATTCTCGTTAATTGGAGATTCGATTGCCAACAATCGTATTAGTTCTAGTTTAAAATTTTCGTAGTCCTTTACTTCATGTAATTCTTCCACTATACTCTCACAAGTATCATATATCATGTTTAAAACATCTAAAGAGATTCTGTCACCGTGTAATGCATGACGTCTTTTTTTGTAGATAACTTCTCTCTGTTGATTCATTACATCATCATATTCAAGTAATCTTTTTCTTGTTCCAAAGTTGTTTTCTTCGACTTTTTTCTGTGCTCTTTCAATTGATTTGCTTACCATAGAATGTTGAATTACCTCACCTTCTTCTAATCCCATTCTATCCATTAATTTTGCAATTCTCTCTGAACCAAATAAACGCATTAACTTGTCTTCAAGTGATACGTAAAATTGAGAAGATCCAGTATCACCTTGCCTCCCTGCTCGCCCTCTTAACTGCCTGTCTACTCGTCTTGAATCATGCCTTTCCGTTCCAATAATAGCTAGCCCTCCTGCTTTTTTAACTTCATCTGATAGTTTAATATCTGTACCCCTACCAGCCATATTTGTTGCAATTGTAACTAATTTAGCTTTTCCTGCCTCAGAAACAATATCTGCTTCTCTCTGGTGCATCTTAGCATTAAGAACATTATGTTTTATTCCTCTTCTTCTAAGAATTGTACTTAAAAGTTCTGATATTTCTACAGATGTAGTTCCAACTAATATTGGTCTTCCGTCATTTGTGAGAGTTGCAATATCTTCAATAACTGCATTATATTTCTCTCTATTTGTTTTGTAAACCATATCGTCTTTATCATCTCTAACAATTGGTCTATTTGTTGGAATTGCTACAACATCTAGTTTGTAAATCTCCCAAAATTCTCCTGCTTCTGTTTCAGCAGTACCTGTCATTCCAGATATTTTATTGTACATCCTGAAATAATTTTGTAAAGTAACAGTAGCATAGGTCTGAGTTGCAGCCTCAATTTTTACATTTTCTTTAGCTTCTATTGCCTGATGTAGGCCATCAGAGTATCTTCTGCCATCCATGATACGACCAGTTTGTTCATCAACAATTTTAACCTTGTTATCCATAACAACATATTCAACATCTTTTTCAAATAAGGTATAAGCTTTCAATAATTGATTTATTGTATGTACTCTTTCGCTTTTAACTGCAAAGTCTCTTAAAATTTCGTCTTTATTCTTTGCTTTTTCAACATCAGAGAGGTCTGATTTGTCTATTTCAGCAATCTCTCCACCAACATCAGGTAATATGAAAAAGTCTTTATTTTCTGTAGAACTAGTCATCAGATCTAGCCCTTTTTCAGTTAGTTCAATTGAGTTTGATTTTTCGTCAATAACAAAGAAGAGTTCAGCATCAACTTTATGCATCTCTTTGTTTTGGTCTTGCATATAAAAGTTTTCGGTTTTTTGAAGTTGTGCTCTTATACCGTCTTCTGAAAGAAATTTAATTAAAGCTTTATTTCTAGGTAATCCTCGAAATGCTCTTAGAAGATTCATTCCGCCTTTCTCACTATCATTTTCTGCAAGAAGTTTTTTTGCATCTGAAATAATAGTTGTAACTAATTTTCTTTGTGCATTTACTAGCTGATCAATTTTAAGTTTATATGTATTGTATTCATGCTTATCACCTTGTGGTGTTGGACCAGATATTATTAAAGGTGTACGAGCATCATCAATTAAAACAGAGTCAACTTCATCAACAATTGTGTAATGTAGTTTTCTTTGTACTAAATCTTCTGGACGTTTAGACATGTTATCTCTTAAATAATCAAATCCAAATTCATTATTCGTACCATATGTTATATCTGCTAAGTATGCTTTTCTTCGCTCAGGAGAATTAGGTTGATGATTGTCTATACAATCAATACTCATTCCATGAAATTGAAATAATGGACCCATCCATAGTGCATCTCTTTTAGCCAAATAATTATTTACAGTAACAAGATGAACTCCAAGTTCAGTAAGAGAGTTTAAGTAAATAGGTAGTGTAGCTGATAAAGTTTTTCCTTCACCTGTTTGCATCTCAGCAATTTTTCCCTGATGAAGAACAATACCTCCAATTAACTGGACATCATAATGTATCATGTCCCATTTTATACTAGTACCTGCAGCGTCCCAACTTGTTTGGTAAATCGCTTTTTCTCCATCGATACTAATAAAATCTTTAAATGTAGCTAATTCTTTATCGTTTTCTGTAGCCAATACTTCCAATGATTCATTTATAGAAAATCTTCTTGCTGTTTCTTTTACTACAGCAAATGCTTCAGGCAAAATATTGTTTAGAATAACCTCAATTTTTTCTAAAACTACTTTTTCAAGACCATCTATTTCTTTATATAAATCTTCTTTTTCTTGTGCTGTTGTTTTCTGGGATTTTTCTTTTAAGTCTTTAATTTGCTTTCTTTCGATTGCAACATAATCTTGAATCTGTTTTTTTAATTCTTTTGTCTTACCTCTTAGCTGATCATTAGAAAGACCTGAAAGACTATCAAACTGTTTATTTATTTCTTCAACAATTGGAGTAATTTCCTTAATATCTTTATCATATTTGTTGCCAAATAGTTTGCCTATAATATTTAAAAAACTTGCCATTTATTTTTTTTTTTAGAAAGTAAATGTACTCTTTTAATTATTTACAAAAATATAAAAAGGTTAAATTGATCCTTTAATTAATACTCATCTTCATTAAAGAAAAAATCATCTTTTGTAGGGTAGTCTGGCCAGATATCTTCAATGGTGTCCCATTGCATGCCAATCTCTTCTTCTACAAGTTCTTGTAAATTCTCTACAACTTCCATTGGAGCACCAGAACGTATTGCAAAATCAATTAACTCATCTTTTGTTGCAGGCCAGGGTGCATCCTCTAATTTTGATGCTAATTCTAAAGTCCAGTACATCTTATTGGTGTTTAAGTTTTTTGCAAAATTATATTTTTTATTGACTTATCGATCGAATTACTAATCTTTTTGCCATTCCACAGCTGGAATGTTGTTTTCCATGAGTATAGATCTTGCTAAAACAAAAAGATAATCTGATAATCTATTTAGGTAAATTAAGTGTAAATGATTAATGCTTTCATCTTGTTCAATGGCAATTAAATTACGCTCGGCTCTTCTACATACTGTTCTAGCAATATGACATTTTGATGCAATTGTATGTCCGGAGGGAAGGATAAAGTTCTTAAGTACTGGAAGTTTGTTGTCAATTTTATCTATTTCAGATTCAATTAATGAAACATCATTTTCAGATATATTTGGTAAATTAAGTGTTGATTTTTTGCCATCGTATGCTATGCAAGAACCTAAATTAAAAAGTTGATTTTGTATTTTGTAAAGAAATTTTTTATGTGATTTTTTTTCTATGTCATCATAAATGTTTCCAACAAATGCATTTAGCTCATCAATAGTTCCATAGCATTCAAGTCTGATGTGATTTTTTTTAACTATTGTACCTCCCAATAACTGAGTACTTCCTGAGTCTCCTTTTTTTGTGTAAATTTTCATAATTAATATCTTATTATATACTTTTCTTTACTTAGTTCAGATTTAATAAATACTATTCCAACATAAAATAAATCAATCGTAAGCGTAGTTTTATGGTGAGATGTAATGTAGTTCCAAGCTTCTTCCATCCCATCTGACCAATGAATATCATCAAATACAAAAATAGTGTTGTTATTTGAATATTTTAAACAAAGTTCAAAATATGTTATAGTCGCATTCTTTTGATGATTTCCATCTATAAAACAAAAGTCTAAATCGTTAATTTTTTCAAGTTCTTTATCTAAGGTCTGTTTAAAATCTCCTAAAATTATACTTGTATTATTGAGTTTCATTTTATCAAAATTCCCTCTTGCAATTCGACTTGTTTCAGGACATCCTTCAAAAGTATAGACGTTTGATTTTTCTTCTGCTAAAGCTAAATATAAAGTACTTATACCTAAAGATGTTCCAAGTTCTAGTATATTTTTCGGTTTATAGTGTTTAATAATTCTATAAAGTACTTTTCCAAATTTAGAATTCTTTGCTGAGTTTTTAGCAATATCTTTAATTCTTCTGGTTTTAGAACAATTAATATGACTTCCAGCTCCAAAATCTGTAATTTTGATAATATCTTCAGATTTACATAATTCTTTTCTTAGTGTTTCAATTTTTTTACATTTTTCATCTACAGATTTTTTATGTAAAATATTAGTGATAAATTCATACAAGAAAGGACTTTGAGCACTATGTATACTTCTAGATTTAAAAAAATATTTAATATATTTAGAAATAAAAATTAATGTTTTCATAATTTATTTTAAGCACATATCACACAAAATCTACTTTGAGGTTGTATTTGGAGCCTTCCAAAAGGGATCTCTTTATTACATTTTCTGCAAATACCAAAATCTTTTTCATTAATTATTATTTTCATTTCTTTTAGTTCAAACATTTTCTCTTTTGCTACTCTAAGCGCAGCTTCTACTATGCTTTTATTGTTTATAGCATCCATTCTACTTACTCTACCTATCGAGTTTTCTGGAGCAATTGGCTGACATAATAAGCTGTATTGTATAATTTTTTGTTCAGTACTTTTTATTTCACCATCCAAAGCCTGCTTAATAGCTGCTAATTCTGATTTTTTCATTTCTACAAAAATATGCTTTTTTAATGTATTTTTGCTTAATGATAATTATAACTGGCGCAGCGGGATTTATCGGTTCCTGTTTAGTTTCTAAACTAAATAGTTTAGGTAAAGAAAACTTGATTTTAGTTGATGATTTTTCAAGTTCCGAAAAAAACAAAAATCTTTTAAATAAATCTTACATTGAAAAAATTAACCGTTATGAATTTTTTATTTGGTTTTCAAAAAATGTACATTTTATAAAGGAGGTATATCATATTGGTGCAAGAACAGACACTACCGAGCAGAACATTGATATTTTAAACGAGTTAAATCTTGAATATTCTAAAAAAATCTGGAATTTATGTGCGACCCATATAATTCCATTAATATATGCTTCCTCTGCAGCTACTTATGGATCAGGGCAGTTTGGTTTTGATGATAATCATAAAAACATTTCCAGACTAAAGCCACTTAATGCCTATGGAAGATCTAAAAATGAATTTGATAAGTGGGTTTTAGCTCAAGATAAGAAACCTCCATTTTGGGCTGGATTTAAGTTTTTTAATGTCTACGGTCCTAACGAATTTCACAAAGGAAGAATGGCATCTGTAATCTTTCATGCTTTCTCGCAAATTAAAAAAACTGGCAAAATGAATCTCTTTAAATCACATAAAAGTGAATTCAATCATGGGGAGCAACTAAGAGATTTTATATATGTGAAAGACCTAATTGAGGTACTATATTTAATGATGAATAATAAACAAAAGAGTGGTATATATAATCTTGGTACAGGTCAATCTCGCACTTTTCTTGATCTAGTAAATGCAACATTTAGTGCAATGAAATTTAAAAGTAAAATATCTTTTATAGATATTCCTTTAGATATTAGAACGAATTATCAGTATTATACTGAAGCTAAAATGCAAAAACTAAATAATCTAGGGATGATGCATAAATTCACTTCATTAGAAGATGGAGTTGAGGATTATGTGAAAAATTATTTGCTGAAAGAGAGTTATTTTTAAAGCTCTTCTTTGAGTTTAGCTAGAAACCTTTTTATTTCTTTTAAATGATTAATAATTTGAACGTTATCAATTGTGTCTAACTTATTTTCTTTTAACTTTTTTTTTGCTCCCTCTACTGTAAATCCTTGTTCTTTTAATAAATAATGGATAATTTTGATATTTTCAATGTCTTTATGAGTAAATAATCTATTACCTTTTTTATTTTTTTTGGGTTTTAAAATATCAAATTCTTTTTCCCAAAAACGTACTGCAGAAATATTAATATCAAAGATTTCTGCTACTTCGCTAATTTTATAAAACAGCTTTTGAGTTGGTTTATTATTTAAGGACATTAATCAAATGATTGATTACTCTGAGATGAAATAAGTAACATCTTTTCAAATTGTTCTGGAGTTAGATCATTGTAGTAAAAGTTTACCGGATTAATTTTTTTACCGTCTTTATGCACTTCATAATGTAGATGTGGCGCTACAGATGTACCTGTGTTACCAACATATCCTATTATATCCCCACGTTTTACTTTTTGTCGTTTCTTTACTATATATTTTGACATGTGAGCATAAAGAGTTTTGTAGCCAAATCCATGATTAATTACTACGTGATTTCCATATCCTTTCCTGCTTCTTTTGATCTTAGAAATTTCTCCATCTCCTGTAGCATAGATTGGGGTACCAGTTTTTGCAGAAAAATCCATTCCTGCATGAAATTTTCTTGTTTTGTATATAGGATGGATTCTATTGCCAAATCCACTTGCCATTCTACTTAAATCTTTGTTGGATACAGGTTGTATCGCAGGAATTGATGCAAGCATTGTTGTTTTGTTTTGTGCTAGTTCAATTATTTCATCAAACGATTTAGATTGAATGTAAAGTTGTTTAGTAACTTGATCAATTTTTTTACTTGTAGATATCACAAGATCAGAATTTTTAAAGCCAGTAAGATCCTGATATCTGTTCACTCCACCGTATCCTGCCTTGCGAATAGATTTTGGAATTGGGTCTGCTTCAAAGATTAATCTGTAAATATTATCATCTCTTTTTTGCAAATCATCAAGTACTATCTCAGCATTTTTAAGTTTATTTCCAAGAATTTTATATTGACTACTTAGTTGTTGTATTTCTCTATTTAATATTTTTTCTTTTGGACTATCAAAAAATTGCAAAAATATGACTACCATAAAAAACCCGATTAATGCGCTTCCAAAGAAGAAATAAAGAATCTTTTTTATCTTATTCGCTACGCTAAGTTCAATTCGTTTGTAACTTAGCGTTTTAGTATCGTAATAATATTTTACCTTAGCCATATTAAAATTATTTTACAAAAATACTTAATTTACATTAGATGACCTGCGAAATAAGCTGATATCTAATTACTTATTGATTATTAAAAATATATTAAGAAAAAATGAAATCAAAAAAACTAAGAAAATTATATTTAGATTTCTTTAAATCAAAGAGACACACTATTGTCGCGTCTTCACCAATGGTAGTTAAAAATGACCCAACATTGATGTTTACAAATGCCGGTATGAATCAATTTAAAGATATTTTCTTAGATCACATGGATGCAAAATACCCATGCGTTGCGAATTCTCAAAAGTGTTTACGAGTATCTGGTAAACATAATGATTTGGATGAGGTGGGTCATGATACATATCACCATACTATGTTTGAGATGCTAGGATCATGGAGTTTTGGAGATTATTTTAAAGAAACGGCTATAGATTACGCTTGGGATTTCTTAGTTAATATTTGTAAGCTTGACAAGGACAGATTATATGTGACTGTTTTTGAAGGAGATGATTCAGATAAGTTAACTAAAGATATTGATGCATATGAATTTTGGAAAAAATATCTTCCAGAAGAACGAATTATAGATGGAAACAAAAAAGATAATTTTTGGGAAATGGGTGAAACTGGTCCTTGTGGACCTTGTTCAGAAATTCACTTTGATAATAGAGATACAAATGAAAGATTACTTAAAGATGGAAAAACATTAGTAAATAAAGATCATCCTGATGTTATTGAAATTTGGAATCTAGTCTTTATGCAATATAATAGATCGTCTGATTCAAGTTTAAATCCATTAAAAAACACACATGTTGATACAGGAATGGGTTTTGAAAGACTAGCTATGATTATGCAGGAAAAAAAATCAAATTATGATACTGATATTTTTCAGCCAATTATACAAGCTATTTCTATTAAGGCAAGATTAAACTACGGAGATAATGAAAAAAAAGATATAGCTATGAGAGTTATTGCGGATCATCTTAGAGCTGTTGTTTTCTCAATTTCAGATGGTCAGCTTCCTTCAAATGCTAAAGCAGGTTACGTGATTAGAAGAATCTTAAGAAGAGCTTTGAGGTATGCATATACTTTTTTAAATTTAAAAGAATCCTTTATTTTTGAGTTAGTACCTATACTTTGTACACAAATGTCAGAGCCATATCCTGAACTAATAAATCAAAAAGATTTTATACAAAAAGTAGTTAAAGAGGAGGAGGAGTCTTTTTTAAGAACACTTTCCGATGGACTTAAACGCATTGAGCATATCACTAAAGAGTCAAGTAATATTTCAGGAAAGCAGGTTTTTGAGCTTTATGATACATATGGATTCCCCGTTGATTTAACATCCCTTATTTTAAAAGAAAAGAATTTATCTTTTAATAATTTAGAATTTGATGTTGCTATGCAAGAACAGAAGGATAGATCAAAGAATGCAAGTAAAATAGTAAAAGGAGATTGGGTTGTAGTAATTGAAAACGAAGACACAGAATTTGTTGGTTACGATTTATTAGAATCTGAAATTAAAATAACTAGATATAGAGAGATTCAAACAGAGGAGGGAGAGCAATTTCAATTTGTTTTTAACAGATCTCCATTTTATCCACAAGGTGGAGGACAAGTTGGAGATACAGGTTTTATTCAAAATCAAAATGAAAATATTGAAATAAATGATACAAAGAAAGAAAATAATCTTATTATTCATTTATCAAATAAATTTCCAGAAGATGTTTCTAAGTCATTTATTGCTAGAATAAACATAAATAATAGGAAGTCAAGTTCAAGGAATCATTCTGCGACCCATCTTTTACAGGAGAGTCTTATAAATATATTAGGAAATCATATCTCTCAAAAAGGATCATTAGTATGTCCAGAGTATTTACGCTTTGATTTCACACATTTTTCAAGAATTGATAATTCAGATTTACAGAAAATTGAAGATGATGTAAATAGGAAAATATTAACCAATATTTCTTTAGTTGAGCACAATGATTTACCTATTAGTAAAGCAAAGGAATCAGGTGCAATTATGCTATTTAGTGAAAAATATGAAGATAATGTTCGTATGATACAGTTTGATAATTCTAAAGAATTATGTGGAGGAACTCATGTGAGCGCTACAGGAGAGATTGGTTTGTTTAAAATTTTAACTGAAGCATCCGTATCATCGGGTATTAGGAGAATTGAAGCTATTACTGGAAGTGTTGCTTTAGAATATTTTAATAAGAAGGAATCTTTAATTAAAGAGATTACTGATATCGTTAAGAATAAAGATGTGCTTAATTCAGTAAAACAATTAGTGGTATCAAAAAAACAATTAGAAAAGCAGGTATTAGAATTTAAGAAGGTTTCTTCATTTAATATTAAGTCTAATCTTTTAAATTCTGCTGAAAAGATTAATAAAATTAGATTTATTGGTAAGCTAGTTGATATGGATGCTGATGATATGAAGAATTTATCTTTTTCTTTTAAAAAGGAAGCTAATTTAATTTTAGTTTTAGGTTCTAGATTAACTAAAAAAGCAATACTTTCTGTTTTGATTACTGATGACTTAGTAAGTAATGGTTTAAGTGCTGTGAATATTATAAAAGAAATTTCAAAGGAGATTAAAGGAGGAGGAGGAGGACAGCCATTTTTTGCAACTGCTGGAGGGAGTGATGTTAATGGTATCCAAAGTGCTATTGACAGAGCCAAAGATCTTATAAAATAAAAAAGCCAGCAAAGCTGGCTTTTTTATTAATCAAAAAAAGTTTTTTTAGAATCTGTAAGAAAGACCAAAATTAAATGTTCCTTCTCTATCACCATTTTCATCATCACTTGTTGGCATAGTATAGTTAGGTTCTAAGTATAAACCATTCCATACATTAAAAGCAAATCCAATACCAATATTCATGTTATCTGAACCATCTTCAGTTGGCATTTGTAAAGATGCGTAAGCCCCTTCAACTTGTGCGATATTATAACGCGCAAAAATATCCCAAGTGTCATCACCTTCAGCATTTACAGCTCCTTTAGCTAGTCCAACTGTGAAAGCATCATTTACCATGTATCCTACTCCTAAATTTGCAGTAATTTTATCTGCATTTTCTTCTTGATCATCGTCATATGTAGTTACAACCATGAATTGTGCTGAAGCTAATAACGTTGAAAAAGCAACAGCAGCTGTTAATAATAATTTTTTCATTTTTTTTAAATATTTAAATAGTTAATAATGGGCGCAAGATACACAAAGGGATTATTTCTAGTGCATGGTTCTAGTTAGTAGTTATTCACATTAATGTGTTAATGTAAAAATTAACATAAAAAAAGGGCTGCATAAAGCAGCCCTTTTAAATTTTTAATTTACTGTGTGTAAATTATAGTCCTACATTTAAAGTTAACCACATGTACTTATCTTCATCAGCATCACCAGTTGCATCAGTAGCATACTTAAGAGATAAACCTGCATTGTCTCCTAAAGAATATCCTAATGAAATCTCCATTACATCTCTTTCATAATCATCATTTTCAGAGTTTGTAATTTGGTGCATTGTAGCTCCTAAGTTAATTGATCCCATGTTGTAAGTTAATCCTAATGACATGTTCTCATCATTAGCACCTAAGTATCCAACACCACCAGTAGTCATCCATGAACCATCCATGTTTGTTCCTGGCATGTAGAAACCTTCTTCACCGTAAGTTGTGTAAGATCCAACAACGTTCATGTCATCATTAACAGTGTAAGTAGCTCCTATCATAGTCATGTCACCTCCATTAAAATCTTGGTTCATAGAAGCAGAAACAGAAGCTCCAGCTAAATCACCAGAAATATCAATACCTGTTGCATTATCTTCCATTCCCTCGTCTTGCATGTAAAGAACATTTACATTCCAACCAGAAAATTCACCACCTGCGTTAATCCACATGTTACCCGCATCTTCTTCACCTTCAGCACCACCATTTTGTGAGTGGTAACCAATAGTAACATCAGCAGCATCTAGATTCAATCCGAATGTCATACCTTCCCAAGTTGTTCTCTCAGCAGCCCAATCGTTAGAAGACAATAATGCTCCTGAACCATAATTAAGTGCTTGACGACCTGCAGTTACACTAGCGTAACCCATTAAATCAGCAGAAGCGTAAGCCTCATAGATTCTCATTGACTTTTCAGTATCAGCTCCTAATGTATAGTTAACATCAGAAGAAACGTGAATACCCCAGTCAGATCCTCCTACAGTAGCTCCCAAAGTTACTCTTTGGTCAGTACTCATTTTGTCGTTATCACCACTCATATCAATTCTTGTTCTTGAATCAACATTCCAGTCTTGTGCGAAAGCGACAGTTGTCATTAGTCCTAATGAAAGGGCTAATATGTTTCGTAAATTCTTTTTCATTTTTATTAAATTTGGTTAATACGTTTGCAAAGATAAACCTCTTTAACAATTGGCACCTACAAATTATCACTCTTTTTCACATTAATATGTTGGTATTTAGTCTAAAGCCTTGAAAATCATATATTTAAACATCAAATTTTTTTTCTATTTTTTTGCTAAAAAAATCTTAAAAACATCAAATTTCAGCATAAAAACGTAAAAAACCTAAAAAAATTAAAGCTTGATACAAAAGTTAGCTTAATACTTTATCCACTTCCATAGTTCTTTATAGCTTGCTTTCTTTCCATACATTAATATGCCAGTACGGTAAATTCTTCCAGCAATCCATGTAGTGGTGATAAATGTGCCTATTAAAATTAACATGGACAGATATATTTCCCAGCTTGGGACACCAAAAGGTAATCTTACCATCATTATAATTGGTGATGTAAATGGAATCATGCTCATCCAAAATGCTAAAGCTCCCTCTGGGTTGTCTATAATAGGTTGAATGAGAATAAAAGATAAAATTAAAGGTATTGTAACTGGAAGAATGAACTGCTGTGTATCTGCTTCAGCATCTACAGCTGACCCTACAGCTGCAAACAATGAACTGTACATTAAATAACCTGATAAAAAATAAAATATAAAAGAAAAGAAAATTTGAGTAAGATTAATTCCACCAGTAAGACTTGCTACTTTAGCTAAAACAATAGATTGATTACTTGAAGACATAGCTGAATTTACAGTAGAGTCTAAAAACCATAATTCTGCCACTGTTGATATTACTAAAGTGAGTATTATCCATAATAGAAATTGAGTTAATCCAACAAATGCGACTCCAAGAATTTTTCCCATCATCAACTGAAATGGTTTAACTGAAGAAATAATTACTTCTACGATTCTACTGGTTTTTTCTTCAATAACACCTCTCATAACCATTGTTCCATACATAAAAATAAACATGTAAATAAGAAGGCCAGCCATAAAACCTATGCCCATGCTTGCTTCTGAGTTTGAATTGATGCTGTTTCCTTTTTCATCTACGATTTTTGTAATAATAGTTATTTCACTTTTTGCACTTTCTATTATTAGTGGATTTATACCTGCTTCTTTTAAGTTTATTATTTCTAAAATTTGTTCAATTTGTCTTTCAATCTCGTTGCTAACATTAAGACTAATTTGTTGGTTAGAGTAAAGAGTAAAAGTATTTTCAATAATATAAAGCAAAGCATAGTATTCACTATTATTAAAATCCTTGCTTAGATTTTCTGCTTCTAAATCAGGAATTTGGCTGAAATGAAGCATCTCAGTATCTTCTAAAATAAATTTATTTTGGTAGTTTACTGCTATCAAACGTTTCTCTTGAGATTCTTTTGCTAAATAAATAGGAACTATCATCAGTGCGGCTATTAAGATAGGACCTAGTATTGTCATTACAATAAAGGATTTCTTCTTTACTCTAACTAAAAATTCTCGTTGTATTATTAGCCAGATTTTAAGCATCCTCTACTACCTTAATAAAGATTTCTTCCATAGAAGGAATATTTTTCTTAAACGAAATGACTTCATGATTTTTATTAATAAAATGTAGTACTTCTTTCAAGTCAACATTTTCTTTTAGTTTAATTTGATGATGTTTATTATAGTCTACTGATTCAAACAAGTTATTTTGTTTTAAATCTTTTTCTTTAACTTCTAAATCAAAAGTATTATTAGTAAATTGTTTTTTAATTTCCTCAATTGGTCCCTCAAAGATTGTTTTTGATTTGTTTATTAATCCAATATGGTCACAAATCTCTTCAACAGATTCCATTCTATGAGTAGAGAAAATAATTGTTTTACCACTATCACGAAGTTCTAAGATTTCTTTTCTAATAATAGACGCGTTTATGGGGTCAAATCCAGAAAAAGGCTCATCAAATATTAATAGTTTTGGATCATGTATTACGGTAACGACAAATTGAATTTTCTGGGCCATTCCTTTACTTAGTTCTTCAACTTTTTTGTTCCACCAACTTAATATATCTAATTTTTTAAACCAGAATTTTAGCTTTTCAATTGCTTCTTTATAAGGCATTCCCTTAAGTTGGGCTAAATAAAGTGCTTGTTCTCCAACTTTCATTTTTTTATAAAGACCTCTTTCTTCAGGCATGTACCCAATATATGAGATATGGTCTTTTTGCAGTTTTACTCCATCAAAAATGACCTCACCACTATCAGGAGCTGTGATTTGATTTATGATTCTCATTAGAGTAGTTTTTCCAGCTCCATTTGGACCTAATAATCCATAGATACTTCCTTTTGGAACAGAGATATTTACTTCACTTAATGCAGTATAATCTCCATATCTTTTATCAACATTTTTTACAATAAGGAGATTATTTACCATTTGATTAATTGAACATTTCTTTAACACGATCAAAGAATGATTTATCTTTGTGTGTTGGGTTTGGTTTAAAATTATCTGATTTCTTACAGTTTTCAAAAAATTTCTTTTCTTCTTTAGATAATTTTTGTGGCGTCCAAGTGTTTATATGAATAAGTAAATCTCCATTTCCATATCCGTTAACTGAAGGAAGCCCCTTTCCTTTCAAGCGTAAAATTTTCCCGCTTTGAATTCCTTCTTCAAGTTTGATTTTTACTTTTCCAGTTACAGTAGGAATTTCAACAGAAGCACCTAGTGCGGCATCAGCAAAACTAATGTAATGGTCAAAGTGCAGGTTTTGCCCATCACGAATTAATTTGTCATGTTCTTCAATAGAAATTAATACAATTAAGTCTCCATTTACCCCTTCAAAAGGAGCTGCATTTCCTTTGCCACTAACTTTTAATTGCATGCCATCTTCAACTCCTGCTGGTATTTTGATCTCTACCGTTTCAGTCTCTTTTATCATTCCGTTGGCATCTGTACCTGATGGTCTGTTGTCTATGCTTTTACCATTACCATTGCAGTTGGGACATGTACTTTGAGTTTGCATTTGACCTAATATAGTATTACTCACTCTAGTTACTTGCCCGCTTCCGTTACATGACTTACAAGTAGTGAAGGTTACCCCATCACTGTTAACTAATCTACTAACTTTAATTTTTTTCTCAACACCCTGAGACACTTCTAAAAGATTCAGTGACAATCGGATTCTTAAGTTAGTTCCCTTCATTACCCTTCTTCCTCTTCCTCCACCACCAAAACCACCAAAACCACCGCCACCAAAAATATCTCCAAATTGACTAAATATGTCATCCATATTCATACCACCGCCTGGACCTCCTGCACTACCGCTCATTCCAGCATGACCAAATTGATCATATCTTTGTTTCTTTTCAGCTGAACTTAACACATCATAAGCTTCGGCAGCCTCTTTAAACTTTTCCTCAGCTGTTGGATTATCTGGATTTTTATCGGGATGATACTTTACAGCCAGTGACCGATATGCTTTTTTAATTTCTTTCGCAGTTGCACTTTTGCTAACTCCAAGTATTTCGTAATAATCTCTTTTTGACATTTTTTATTTTTTATTTGCTACAACAACTTTTGCATATCTAAGTATCTTACTGCCCAAAAGATATCCATTTTCAACAACATCAATAATTTTGCCTTCATCTTTTTTAGATGATGCAGGAATGTTTGATATTGCTTCATGAAAATCGGTATCTAGTTCTTTTCCAATTGGATTCTCCATAGATTTTAGCCCCTTCTTTTCAAGTTCTGTTTTTAGTTGTTTGTAAATTAAAACCGGACCATCCTCTTCAGAGTAATTATTTGCTTTTATTGAACGTTCAAAATTATCAAGAATTGGCAGAAGTATTGACATTATGTCTTTATTTGCTGTTGTAAAAAGTTCTAGTTTTTCTTTAGCTGTTCTTTTTCTGAAATTTTCAAATTCAGCAAATAATCTTAAATTCTTCTCTTTTTCATTAGCTAATAAATCCTCATTAGACTCATCATTTCCGTCTTTAGAAGTAGTGTTTTCTTCTATTTTTGAATCTATTTTTTCTTCAATATTTTGTTCTTGCGTTGTTGATTCTTTGCTTTTGCTTGTCTGTTTTTTTTTCTTGCTCATATTTTTATTTTTTACACTATAACTTTAGTGCAAATATTTTGCCAATGATTAAAAGAAGACAATTTGTCAGTTTATTTTTTTTGGCTCTCTAAGAAACGTTGAAGTGATGGCCCTTTAAGATCTTTTGCAATGATTATCCCATTACCATTAATAATGACATTACTAGGAATCGATCTAATGCCGTATATATTTGATCCTTCAGATTGCCATCCACCTAGATCAGATGTGTGATACTCCCAAAACAGTTGATCTTTGTTTATAGCCTTTACCCATGCATCTTTTTTATTATCTAATGATAGAGAATAGATTTCAAAGCCATTACCATTTTTAAACTTTGCTTTATTGTATTTTCTAAAAGCTTCGACAATATTAGGGTTTTCTCTTCTGCAAGGTCCGCACCAACTTGCCCAAAAGTCTATAAGCACTAATTTTCCTCTTAGGCTTGATAGGCTCATTTCCTTATTATTGGGATTTTTGTATGATAGCTCTGGAGCAATATCTCCAATTTTAAGCCCTATTGTACTAGATTGTGAAAATGTTAAAAAAGGGAAAAAAACTAGAAGGAATATTATTTTTTTCATTGTTTTATTTTGATTTTTAATCTACTCTTGTAATTTGTGCACCTATCGCATTTAATCGTTTATCGATATTTTGGTACCCTCTATCAATTTGTTCAACATTATGTATTGTGCTTTCTCCATCAGCAGCTAAAGCAGCTAAAAGAAGTGAAACACCTGCTCGTATATCAGGAGAGGTCATAGTAGTAGATTTGAATTTAGATTGATGATTTAATCCTATAACAGTCGCTCTATGTGGATCACATAAAATAATTTGTGCCCCCATATCAATTAACTTGTCAACAAAGAAGAGTCTAGATTCAAACATTTTTTGATGTATTAAAACACTTCCCTTAGCTTGAGAAGCAACAACTAGTACAATACTTAGTAAGTCAGGAGTAAAACCAGGCCATGGGGCATCTGATATTGAAAGGATAGAGCCATCTATAAAGGATTGTATTTCATAATTTTCTTGAGAAGGCACATAGATATCATCTCCTTTCCTTTCTAATTTTATACCTAGTTTTGAAAATACTGAAGGAATTACTCCTAATTCATCATAATTAACATTTTTAATGGTAATTTCTGATTTTGTAATTGCAGCTAATCCAATAAAAGATCCGATTTCAATCATATCTGGAAGGATTTTATGCTTACATCCTGCTAAATATTTAACGCCATTTATCTTAATTAAATTTGAGCCAATTCCAGATATTTCTGCTCCCATAGAATTTAACATTTTACATAACTGTTGTAGATAAGGTTCGCATGCAGCGTTATAAATAGTTGTTTTACCCTTTGCCATTACTGCAGTCATAATAATATTTGCGGTTCCAGTAACTGAAGCTTCATCCAATAGCATGTAAGTGCCAACTAATTTATCAGTACTAACTCTGTAGAATTCTTCTTTTGTATCATAAACAAATTTTGCTCCTAGCTTTTCAAATCCAATAAAATGAGTATCGACTCTTCGCCTTCCTATTTTATCTCCCCCAGGCCTAGGAATATATCCTTTTCCATATCTAGCAAGAAGAGGGCCTACAATCATAATAGAGCCTCGAATTCTACTACTTTTTTCCTTATAGTCTTCTGATGATAAATAATCAATATCTATATTTTCAGCCTTAAAACTATATGTAGATTCATTTATTCTTTTTACTACAACATTTAAATCTCTTAAAAGGTCTATAAGAATGTTTACATCTCTAATGTCAGGAACATTAGCCATTATTATTTCTTCTGGGGTTAACAGAACTGCACATAGTACTTGTAAAGCTTCGTTTTTTGCTCCTTGCGGATGTAAATCTCCTTTAAGTTTTATTCCACCATTTACTTTAAATGTAGTCATCTAGTTTTGATGTTTGTAGTTTTTTCTGTAATTTTTTTTCTTTGAATGACTCTTTTTATTATGGTTGTTTCTTTCTTGCCTTACTGAAGCAGATCTAATAAATTGAAAGTCATCTGCTAAAGAAAGACCGTTATTTGAAAGTTGTTTTAAATGCATTCTTATAATGTTATTATCTACAGAGCTTTCATTAAATAGAATGTATGATTTTTTCATTTGGTTAGCAATCATTCCAGTCATTATTTCTTTTTCAAGACCCGTTTTTGACAAAGCTGATTCAATCATATTGGGAATAGTGCAACCATAGTATGAGAATTTTATTTTGTTGCCCGGGTATTTCATTTGTGATGGTTTCTCAGCTAATTTCTCTAATTCAGGTATAGGATATGGTGATGTTACATTTAATTTAAAATCTGACATTATATGAAGATGATCCCATAGTTTATGAGTAAATTCTTTAACATCTCTTAAGTGAGGATTCATTTGTCCCATAAATGCAATAATAGCATCAACACATTCTTGCTGTTCTTTTTCATCTTTTATTGTTAACGCATGATTGATCATGTTTTGAACATGTCTACCATATTCTGGTATCGTAAGATCGTCTCTATCTGTATTGTATTGCATGATGTGTATTTATTACAAAAGTAATAAAAAAGCCCGCCTAATTATAGAACTTAGTTGTGAAAGTTTGATTATTAGTATGTTGATTAAAATTCAATTGTAAGACCTGCAAGATAATTTCGAGTTGCTTCTGGAAAATATCCAGCCATATTATATCCTCTTTGACTATCAGCATTAACGTATGGATCACTATCTCTTGGATCCCAATTTTCAGAAATAAATCTATAAATCCATGCGTTACTTACATATTGCAAGTCAAATATATTGTTTACCTGAAATGTAAATTTGGCTGATTTGAATATCTTACTATTCCAAAAATAGGTAAAACGAATATTATTAACTAAGTAGTCGTTTAACATTCTATCTTTAGAAGATGTGTTATCAATATACTGTTTTCCAACAAATTTACTAATAAAATCTAGTTCTGTGTTTTTATCAAATTTATAGTTTATAATAGATGAATATACTCTATTAGGAGAGAAAGCAAGATCAGTATTCTTGTAATCAATTGTTTCTTGATCACCAGTGTCCCAATTATCAATATATGCAGTGTGTTCTATGATTTTATTTTCACTAAAGGAAATGTTTCCAGACCAATTAATCTTTGTGTTTATTTTGTAATTAGCTTCAATTTCAATTCCTTTTCTAAACGATTTATCTATATTCACTCTAGTGTTTGCGCCAACATCATTTATTTGCCCTGTTAAAACAAGTTGGTTGTCATAGTTCATCTGGTAAAGATTTACTGATAAGTTTAATTTAGGACTAAGATACTTATATCCAATCTCAGTGTCATAAAGGGTCTCTTGAATTGGTCGAGATTTAGGGGTGCTTTCAACAAAGTCGTTTCTGTTTGGTTCCCTATTAGCTACAGCATAAGAAATATATAATGATTGATTTTTATTAATAGTATGAAATAAGCCAATTTTAGGATTGTTAAAATTAAATATTACATTTTGCTCAGCAACATTGTTGTTTTCATCTTTACCTTCAAAGGTGTAATCAACTTTTCTATTTTGAAAATCTGCATAAATATTTGTTTTAGTGGAATAATTATAATTAACTTTTAAATACATGTTTTGATCATATTTTTCTGCTTTGTTCCAATAATATTGATGATCTATTGCTCCATTACTTGAGTATTGTGCCCATATGATATTTCCGTAATGTTGGCCTGAATATTTGTTGTAAGATCCTCCTAAGATTAAGTTTGTGCTTTTGAAATTATGATCGATAGAATAAGTTATTCCTCCAAAATCATTTTTAAGCCATTTTCTTCTAACTAAATTAGTTGTAAATATAGTGTCAGCAGATATAATGATATTGTCAAGCCCATAATCATTAAACTTTTGACTCAATTTCTCTTGCTCGTAATATCCTTCGCCATGTGTAAAATGATATGCGATTTTCAACTTAGTTGACTCACTTGATTGCTTACTATAGTGCAATTGATAATGAGTTTGTTGATAATTATCTACCTCATTTTCATAAGTGTAGGAGTTGAAAGTACGATTAGTATCTAAATAATTTAACGGCACTCCATTCCATGCTTGATAAGTTAGTTCTTGACCAGAAAATATTAAGGCTTTTAACACTGATTTTTCCCCCAAATACGTTCCTTCTAAATATATTGATTTTAAGTTGGCAGAAGCCCTATCAATGTAACCATCAGATGCTATTCTAGATATTCTAGTGTCAATAATAAAGTTATTATTGATTAGTCCGGTACCAAATTCAATATTATTTTTAAGAGTATTGTAGCTTCCAACTGTATTGCTTGTAATAATATTAGGCGTTAATTTAAGTTTATTTGTTTGAAGATTGACAGAAGCCCCAAATGCTCCAGATCCATTTGTTGAGGTCCCCACACCTCTTTGGATTTGTATATTATCAATTGAAGAAGAGAAATCAGGCATATTTACCCACCATACTCCTTGACTCTCTGAATCATTTAGTGGGATACCATTTATTGTAACATTTATTCTAGTTGGATCTGTGCCCCTTATTCTAAATCCTGTATATCCAATTCCAGCACCCGCATCTGAAGTTGTAACTATTGAGGGAGACAATGAAATGATGTAGGGCAAGTCTTGTCCAAGATTACTTTTGATGATTTGATCTTTATTTATGTTAGTAAATGAAACAGGTGTTTTTTCACCTGCTCTAAGAGCATTAATATTTACTTCATTAAGTTGTTGTTTAAATATAATCGAATCATTTGATTCTTGTGATTTTAAAATAAATGGTAAAATAAGTAAAATACAGAGTATTAGATTTTTCATCTTTGAAGATTTTTTTAATTTGGTTAACATTGACAAGATTCACGGGGTTGAAACTTGTAACTATATAATGTTCACTCACTTCCCTATTCTGAATTACCAGATCAGGTTCAATGGGTTTAATCTCAGCCTAATGGCACCCCGTTATAAGATTTTACAAAATTAAAAAAAAATAATTATTTAAATAATTTAGTAGAAACTATTTTTAATGAATTTGAAATTCTGTTTTTTCCTTCAACTATGTAGTATTTATGATTAAGAGATGAAATTTCATTAAGATATGTATCAAAAAGTTTAATTCTATCTTCTGGGTTTTCTCTTAATGGATCAGAAACCCATTTAATATCTGGTTTACATAAAAGATAAAAACGATTTTTTTTTTTTTGAGACTCAATTTGTTCTAAAATCCACTCTTCACAATCACCATATTTGTATATGCTCCATATTTTAATTGTAATTAGATCAGTATCAAGCAAAAATCTCTTTTTTTCATTTTTTAATTGTTTAATTGCAATTGCAAGAAGATCTTTTTTTGAGTATTCTCTGCCAATTTCTGTAAGGTATTCTCTTGCGTATTCTTTGTTATATGGTATTTTAAAATGTTTAGAAATAGCATCACATAATGTTGTTTTCCCACAACTTTCAGGGCCTGTTACAATAATTTTAGGCATACTTTTTACTGTTTCTTAACCAAGAAAGGTATCCAAAAATTGCAATTATGCTGTACAAAATGAATAGCAATGATGTTAGGTGAAGTTCTCTGCTAAAATACAAGTAAACTGATACTATATCAATAACCACCCAATACAACCAATTCTCTAATATTTTTTTAGTTAACATGAATGTAGCAATAACTGAAAATACAGTAGTAAAAGAATCGATTATTGGCAATTTCGATGATGTATATATAGTGAAGAAGTATCCAAACAAGAAAGCACATAGAGTGCCAAGAGAAATAATTAATAAGTGTTTAACGACGCTTAAATTAGTTATTGTAAGATTATTACTTGATTTACTCCAATTTAAATAGCCATATACAGCCATTATTAAATAAAAAATTTGTAGTCCAGTTTCAGGAAAAAGCTGAGCATTAAAGCAAATATAGATATACAAGGAAACACTAATTATTGCAAAAATCCAACAATTGATATTTTGTCTCGAAGCTAATGAAACATAAATTATTGATAAGGCTACAGCAATGATTTCTATTATATTCCAATTAAAATTTATGTTATTTAGGAAAGAAATAATTTCGTTCATACAGAATTTACTTAGTTTCAATTCTTTTTAGATAATCATGTTAAGAATTGATGTATTGCACTTGAAATTTCAGTAATTAAGTCTTCGTTTTTTTCAATAGCATTACCTACAACAATAATATCTGCTCCTGCCTTACAGTTTTCCAAAGCTTTTTCACCACAATTTATTCCCCCACCAATAATTAATGGTGCATCAATTGACTCGCTTACTGTTGCGATCATTTGTTCAGAAATAGGATTTTCTGCTCCACTTCCACCATCCATAAAGATAAGTTTTAATCCTAACATTTCCCCTGCCATTGCTGTACATGCAGATACAGTGTCTTTATCTGCTGGTATCGGAGTTGTATTACTCATGTATGATGCAGTTGTCGGTCTTCCACTATCAACAAGTATATAGCCTGTTGGTAGAACTTCCAAAGAAGATTGTTTTAGTATTGGAGCTGTTATCACCTGCTTTCCAATTAGCATTTCAGCATTTCTTCCTGAAATTAATGACAAAAATAGAATCCCATCAGCTTTGTCATTTACTTGCATTGCGTTTCCTGGAAATAATACAACTGGAATAGTAGAATTATTTTTAATTGTTTTTAGGCAAGTATCAAGACTATCATATGTAAGTAAACTACCTCCTACAAAGAAATAATCTACTTTGGCTTTTTCTGCTTTATTAATAATTGTCAAGAGTTGGGTTAAATTTTGTTTGTCAGGATCAATTAAAAGTGCAAATGATTTTTTATTTGCCTTTTTGTCAGAAATTATTTTATTGTAAATACTCATGTTATTTGTTTCATTTGCAAAGATACACTAAATAAAATGTATCGATTTTATTATAAGATAGACTTAATTTTTCTGTTTTAAAATTTGCAGATACAGTTCCAGATGTTCTTAATTCAAATGGATAAATGTATATATCTGACTTAAAATTAACGCTTCCTTTTTGATGCCATTTGTAAATAGCCTCTTTACAACACCACAACAATGTTGCCTTTTCTATACTTAGATTATTTAGATTGCTTTCGCAAATAAATCTTGGGGATAGAGAAAGAGCTTTTTCACTAATCTTTTGAATATCAATACCAATTTTAAGTTTGCTAAATCCAATTGCTACTAAATTATTTGAATGTGAAATTGAAATGAAATCACTAGTATTAATTTGAGGAGCACCAAAATTATTATATGATATTTTTGCTTCAGGAATCATTTTATTTAGCAGTAAATTTCTAGAAAAAATTTCTTTTTTTCTTTTTTCAGACTTGAAAATAGAAACATCAGAAATATCAGATTCTTTTTTAAGATCATCTAAAGATTCTGTTGTATTCCAAATAGCAATAATACAATTGCTAAATTTTAATTTATGAGCTAATGGCATGTCTTTAGAAATTAAGTGCTAAAATAATAATAATGCCTATATTTGCAGCCCTTAAAAACATAAACGTTTAAACTATGAAATATAAAGTTAAAGACATCTCATTAGCAGAATGGGGTAGAAAAGAAATTACGTTGGCAGAAGCTGAAATGCCAGGGCTAATGGCTATTAGAGAAGAATACGGTTCAAATAAACCACTTAAAGGCGCAAGAATTGCAGGCTGTTTACATATGACAATTCAAACAGCAGTTTTAATTGAGACTTTAGTTCATCTTGGAGCAGAAGTTTCATGGTCTTCATGTAATATTTTCTCAACTCAGGATCAGGCGGCAGCGGCAATAGCAGCAACAGGAGTTCCTGTATATGCATGGAAGGGAATGAATGAAGAGGAATTTGATTGGTGTATACTTCAGACGCTTACTGCATTTGAAGGAGGGAAGTCATTAAATATGATACTTGATGATGGAGGTGATTTAACAAATATGGTTTTTGATAGGTTTCCGGAAATGACAAAAGATATTAAAGGCTTATCTGAAGAGACAACCACTGGTGTGCATAGATTATATGAGCGTATGGAGAACGGTTCACTTGTGTTACCAGCAATTAATATTAATGATTCAGTCACAAAATCAAAATTTGATAACAAATATGGATGTAAAGAGTCATTGGTTGATGCAATCAGAAGAGCAACTGATGTTATGATGGCAGGAAAGGTAGCTGTTGTTGCTGGATATGGTGATGTCGGCAAAGGCTCTGCCGCTTCTCTAAGGGGTGCAGGGGCAAGAGTAATAGTTACTGAAATTGACCCAATTTGCGCACTTCAAGCTGCGATGGATGGTTTTGCTGTTAAAAAAATGGATAATGCTTGTCAAGATGCTGATATAATTGTAACGACAACAGGAAATAAAGATATAATACAATCTCGACATTTTGAGAGTATGAAGGACAAGACTATTGTTTGTAATATTGGACATTTTGATAATGAAATCGATGTTGCCTGGTTAAACGATAATTGGGGGCACACTAAAAATATTATAAAGCCTCAGGTTGATATGTATACTGTAGATGGTAAAGATATAATTTTACTAGCGGAGGGCAGATTAGTTAATTTAGGCTGTGCCACTGGACATCCTTCATTTGTTATGTCAAATTCTTTTACTAATCAAGTATTGGCTCAGTTGGAGTTATGGTCTAACTCATCAAATTATGAAAATAAAGTATATATGTTACCCAAAAAATTAGATGAGAAAGTTGCTCGATTGCATCTTGCTAAGATTGGTGTTGAGCTTGAAACTTTAAGGGGTGATCAGGCTGATTATATTGGAGTTGAGGTTGAAGGTCCATTTAAGCCAGAATATTACAGGTACTAAAGTTTTGCAAAATTTCTAGTTACATTTTGTTTATGTAATATTCAATTTGTTAAAACTGAGTAAAAATCGTAATATTGCTTCATTAAAATAAAAAATAATGAAAAAGGTTTTTGCTATACTTCTCTTGTTTTTTAACATAATTTATGTTCAAGCTCAATGCGCAATTGATTATAACTATATTCCTATTGGTGTCAACTATGGTCTTAGTACTGATACATTAGCCACTGGAACTGTTGGTCAAATGTATGATGAGGATATTACTTTTTTTCTACCAACTGATACAGTTGATAACGGACTTTACGTAACTTTTGTAGATTTTCATATTATTTCAATATCTCTTCCACTTGGAATGACCTGGGAATGTAATAACACTATTGCAAATTGTCATTATGACCCCTCAATCACTCAATACGGATGCGTAAATATTTCAGGTACACCATTAATTTCTGGAAGTTACAATGTTGATGTTAATCTGATTGCCACTCATAGTCTATCATCAATAGCTGGAACAGAAAATATTTCCTTTTCTCTTCCTTTAACAATCTACCCTGACACTTCTTTGTCTTCTAATTTGGGTTTTAATATGTCTTCTTCAGTTGCTTGTGCTCCAGCTACAATAAGTTTTACAAATAATAATGTAGGAATGCTATCTTATTTTTGGGACTTTGGTAATGGTAACACCAGCAGCTTAGAACAGCCTGTTGACCAAATTTATAGTCAGTCTGGTCAGTACATAATCCAATATTCAGCAATTCAAGCAAATCCAATATATTTTTTAGATAGTATTGAAATTGTTTCAGGAAATTGTTCTGATAATATATTGATTGGCGATGTAGATTTATTATACGATATCAATTCTACTAACGGTATGATTCAATCAGTTAGTGCTAGTAATGCAATAACTCAGGCTTTTCCTTTAATGATCAGTATTTATAATCCAGTGCAAGTGTCAGGACAAGATGTGATAATTGATGTTTGGGATGATGACGGATGGCCCTGGGGGCTTGAATACTGTGGAGGATTGACATTTTCCCCTCAGCAACAAGCAGGTGTTTTCTCTGAGAATGGCGGAGGGTTATCAATAAATTATTATGTTTCTGAAATTCCAGCAAATTCTATTACAACTTTTGATACAGTCTTTGTATATGACACTCCTTTAGTACCATCTTTACTATACGATACAATTAATAATTTAATTACTTCTTCACAAGATACTTTATCTAATCAGTGGTATTATTATAATAGTCCAATTCCTGGAGCAATCGATTCATTTATTCAGCCATTTACATCTGGATTATACTCATTGGTTGTAGTTAATAATTTTGGATGTGTCTCTTCATCATCTGATGTTTGGGTAGTAATTTGTGATTCAACTTATCAGCCTCAGTTGGATTATAATTCTTCACTTGCTTGGATAGTAGATTCTGCATTATACTCTCTTTTACAATGGTATAACGACGACGGAATAATTATTGGTGCTACACAATCTTTTCTTTCAGTAACTGAAAATGGTATGTATTACGTTGTTGCTACTGACGAATTCGGATGTTCTTATTCCTCAGAGTCAGTATACTTGGGTGCTAATGTTGGATTAAACTTCTCCAAACCTGTTACAAATGTATCAGTTGGTCCAAACCCAATTTCTGAAAATTCTAGTTTGACAATTTTTGTTGAAGGCTTGTTACTTTCTAATGTTATTATTAGAATAACCGATATTCGAGGCAATCAAGTTTATCAAAAAACTATAAAATCAGATGAGTTTCCTTACCAAATATCTAATAAAATTGTTCGAGAACTTAACAATGGTGTTTATTATTTAGAAGTAATTACTAATGGTCAAAAGAGTATTAATAAGATTATTAAAATTAATTTTTAATTAAAAATTCTCATTATTGAATTTTCTAAGCTCCAATTATATTGTTTTAATGGTAAAAGTGCTGGTGCATTTATTGCTTCTCCTGAACTAAAAATCGAAAATGCAGAAGGGCAACATCCACAATATGCAATTCCACTATTTACAGAGTCTATAGATGCGCAATTTAATGAGGGTTCATAGCTGCAATTTCTGTCATAGACTTTATATTCATTACCGATCGAGTGATAGATTATAATTCCTTCTATTCCTCCCTCAATAAAAATATGACTTCCATTGTTTATAATGTTACTATTTTCTGGAAGACTTAGATCTATTATTTCATTTACGTACACATTTTCAATAAAATCATCTTTATTGTTACAACTCACAAAAATTAGTGAAAATATTATTATATTTATAACTGAGTTCATGATGCAATTTTAAACAAAATAAATGAAAGTATTATCCTTAATAATTTCAAAATATTTATATCTTTACAAGCTCTAAAACTATATAAAAGCTTCAGTATTATGTCGAAAAAAAATTATTTAATAGCACTATTTGCATTATTTTCATCTTTTGCATTTGCACAAACAGGTACGCTTAAGGGAGTTATAACTGATGCAATGAGCGGAGAGCCTATTCCATTTGCAAATGTTATTGCTGAGAAAAACGGAAATCAAATTGGAGGTACAACAACTGATTTTGATGGTAATTATACAATTAAACCACTTGAGCCTGGAAATTATGTAGTTAAGGCAACTTTTGTTGGTTACGGAACTGTTGAAATTACAGGTGTTATAATCTCTTCAAACAAAATTACGCCTCAAGATATTAAATTACAAGAAGGTATTGCTATAGGTGAAGTTCAAGTTATTGCCTATAAGAAGCCTCTACTAGATAAAGATAATTTATCAGGAGAAACTAAAACAGCTGAGGAAATAGTTGCCTTACCAACTAGAAATGTATCTTCTGTTGCTGCAACTACAGCAGGAATATATCAGAAGGATGAAGGTGATGGTGTAAATGTAAGAGGATCTAGAGGAGATGCTACAGAATATTATATTGATGGAATTAAGGTTAGAGGAGCTATGGGTGTTCCGACATCTGGAATAGAACAGATAACAGTAATTACAGGTGGTGTTCCTGCAAAATACGGAGATGCGACTGGGGGTATTATTTCTGTAACAACAAAAGGACCATCTAGCAGATTGGCTGGAGGATTAGAGTATGAGACATCGTCTTTGTTTGACGATTATAATTACAATTTAGTTGGATTTGCGTTATCTGGTCCTATTTTGAAAAAAAGAAAATCTGATGGTACTAAGGGGAATTCAATAATTGGTTATTTTTTATCAGGAGAACTTAATAGTAACGATGATACAGACCCTTCTGCAATTGGAAGATGGAAAGTTAAAGACGATGTTCTAGAAGGTTTGAGAGAAAACCCATTTGTAGTTGCTCCAAATGCAACTGCTGGTTTCTTGAGTTCATCTGAATTTCTAAATAAATCTGATTTTGAATTAGTAGACGCAAAGTTAAATTCTAACTTTAAAAAAATCAATGTATCAGGTAAATTAGATTTCAAACCATCTAAAAACACCTTTTTATCTCTAGGCGCAACTTTTTACGGAAGAGAAAGTGATGATTTTTCTGCATGGAGGTCTATGTTCTCATCTGATAATAATAGAAAATCTTCACAGGTTACATATAGACTTTTTGGTAAGTTAACACAAAAATTTGGTTCAGAAGAAACAAACTCTGAGGAAAGTGCTTCTACTATTAAAAATGCTTTTTTTACTATTCAGGGTGATTACACTAGTAACAATTATACATTTGGAGATGCAAATCATGCCGATAATATTTTTAACTATGGTTATGTTGGAAGGTTTAACACATATAAAGCTCCAATTTATCAAGAGGGCGAAGCTATAGATTCTTTAACAAATACGATTTATACTGGTCAAACATTAAATGGTTGGGCAGATACTTTATTTACATTTGAAGCTAGTAACATTAATCCTAGCTTGGTTAACTATACATCTGCTTATTATGATATGTTTTCAGAGTATGGTCAAAATTCTTTTCAAGCTGCAACTATGGGGAATTTCTTTGGTGTCAATGCATCCAATGATGGTGTGATAAGAACAGCAGCTGATCTTAAGGGGCAAGGACTGCTTAATGGTAATTCACCTGCTAGTGTGTATTCTCTTTATGGAAATCATGGGACGATGTATAATACATATGCTAAACAAGAAAATACACAAACTAGTTTTAAAGCCTCAGGATCTGCGGACATAAAATCACATGAATTATCTTTTGGATTTGAGTTTGAACAGAGAAAGGATTATTATTGGGGAATTAGTCCAATGGGATTGTGGGGTTTAATGCGTCAGCAAGCTAACAAACATATTTTAGAAAGAGACTTATCAAATCCGATGCCTGTGTTTGATGCAAATGGTATATATCAAGATACAATTAATTATGATAGATTATTTGTTGGTTCTGAACAGTCAGATTTTGATAGAAATTTAAGAAACGAGTTAGGTCTTGATCCATATGGAGTTGATTTTATTGACATTGACTCATATGATCCTTCACGTTATTCATTAGATTTGTTTAGTCCTGACGAGTTATTAAATAATGGATCATCGCTTGTTTATTATTATGGGTATGATATTTATGGTAATCAACTAACTTCTACACCCACTCTTCAAAGTTTCTTTGAGGAAGGGAGCGATAGGTCTATAGCTGCTTTCAATCCTATATATACTGCTGGATACATTCAAGATAAATTTGCAATAGATGATTTAATTTTTAATGTCGGTCTTAGGATTGATAGATATGATGCAAATCAGAAAGTATTAAAAGATCAGCATTTACTTTATAGTGCCTTCACTGCAAGTGCAAATACTGATTTATTAAATGGGACTGACATTCCTTCAACTATTGGAAATGATTTTGTTGTATATGTTGATGATATTGAGAATCCTTCTAGTGTTGTTGGATACAGAGACAATACAGATGACTCATGGTATAACGCAGAAGGCTTACAAATATCTGATCCAACTTTACTTGCTGAAGCTGCAGGAGGTAAAATTTCTCCATATTTAATTGATGCACAATCTGCTAAAGAAGGTATTGTTAATGTTGATCAAGCTTTTGAGGATTATACTCCGGAACTAATATTTATGCCTCGAATTGCTTTTTCATTCCCAATTTCAGATGAAGCTCAATTTTTTGCTCATTATGATGTCTTAACACAAAGACCACCTGAAGGAAATAGACTTGAGCCTGTTGACTACTTGTTTATGGCTGATAGAGTTGGCGCTACTTTAAATAATCCAAACCTTAAGCCTGAAAAAACTGTTGATTATGAACTAGGTTTTGCAAAAACATTATCTTTAAAATCTGCATTAAAAATATCAGCTTTCTATAAAGAATTGAGAGATATGATACAAATTACAAATGTTTTATCGGCTTATCCTGCCCAATATTATACTTATGATAATATTGATTTTGGTACTGTAAAAGGTATGTCTATCAACTATGATTTAAGAAGAACAAATAATGTTCAGTTAACTGCAAATTATACATTACAGTTTGCTGACGGGACAGGTTCATCAGCAACTTCAGGACAAAGTTTGGTTAACACTGGGCAGCCAAATCTAAGAACCACTATTCCACTTTCTTATGACCAAAGGCATGCAATATCTGCTGCAATTGATTATCATTATGGAGATGGAAAAGATTACAATGGACCAGTTTGGTTTGGTTTAAATGTATTTGAAAATGCTGGTGCAAATTTAACATTAGCGGCTGGATCTGGTACTCCATACTCTAAGCAATCAAACATAACTCAAGAGGCAGCTGATGGTATAAATGACCGATCAACTCTTGAAGGTTCTTTAAACGGATCTAGATTGCCTTGGCAATTTAGAATTAATATGAAAATTAATAAAGAGTTTGAGATCAAATGGAACGAGAAGAAAAGCTCTCATTTAAATGTGTATTTACAAATACAAAATTTAATGAATGCCAAAAACATTATAAGTGTTTATCGTGCAACAGGTAATGCTCAAGATGATGGCTATTTAACTGCTGCGGCATCTCAGAGTGCTATTGATGCTAAAAATGATGCTGATTCTTTTAGGTATCTTTATTCATTAGCAGTTAATAATCCAAATAACTATAGTTTGCCTAGAATGATTAGAGCTGGTGTTAGTTTACAATTTTAATATATAGAAATAGATAAAAAGAAAAAAAGTTTTTATGAATAAGAATATCAAACAAATAATAATACTATCAATTGCTTTCTTTACGACAGGATTGATGGCAAAAGAAAATGTTGAGAATAATAGTCCAGCAGTTGTAGTTAACACTAAAGTTGCAGCAGGATGTAATCCATCTACATCTCAAACAGATCTTGATGTAAATAATATAAGAACTACTATAATGGCAGGTGGTGATATGTGGTGGAATTTATCAGATGCAAGATATGAAATACCTAAAGATGGTAATAAGCATTCTATGTTCGCAGGTGCACTATGGATTGGAGGCGTAGATGATGGTGGTCAACTTAAGGTAGCAGCAATGACTTACCGTCAAAGTGGAAATGACTTTTGGCCAGGGCCGTTAAATACTACAAATGCAACTATTTCTGCTGACGAGTGCAATAAATGGGATAAGCATTTTAAATTAGAAAGATCTGAAGTAGAAGAGCATATTGCTAGAATTAACGTTGATCCAACTTATACACCTCCTGCTTCTATTTTAGAATGGCCAGCTCATGGAGATCCTGCTCAGGGACAAGATGAATTTCTTGCACCATATTACGATGTTAATGGCAATGGTCTTTATGAACCATACGATGGAGACTACCCTGATTATAACATAACAGGAACTAATGATGATGCTAAGTTATTTGGTGATCAAACACTATTTTGGATTTTTAATGATAAAGGAAATATTCATACAGAGACAGAAGCAGAACCACTTGGATTAGAAATTCATGCACAGGCATTTGGTTTTGCATCTGATAATGAAGTTAATGACATGTCTTTTTATAACTATAAAGTGATTAATAGATCAACATTACCTTTAAATGATACATATTTTGGACAGTGGGTCGACGCTGATTTAGGATATTACCTAGATGATTATGTAGGTTGTGATGTTGGCCTAGGACTTGGGTTCTGTTATAACGGAGATGCTGAAGATGAAGGCGCAGCTGGTTATGGTTTTAATCCTCCTGCCATAGGTGTTGATTTCTTTCAAGGGCCAATTGCCGATCAGGGAGATGGAATTGATAATGATAGGGATGGTGTTATTGATGAAGCAGGCGAACAAATTATTATGTCTAAATTTGTGTATTATAATAACGATTTTACTGTAACAGGAAACCCAGAAGGAGGAACAGATATTTATAATTACTTAAGAGGTATTTGGAAAGATAATGTTCCAATGACTTATGGAGGTGATGGTCATGGTGCAGGAAATGGAACTACAACGGATCTTTGTAATTTCATGTTCCCTGGTACATCTGATGATGCTTTTCCTGGTCAAGAATGGACTGAAGTAACTGCAGGAAATGTGCCAGCTGACAGAAGGTTTTTACAATCGGCAGGACCCTTTACACTTGAACCTGGAGCTGTTAACACAATTACAACTGGTGTTGTTTGGGCCAGAGCTAAATCAGGAGGACAAACTGCATCAATCCAATTACTTAAGATTTATGATAGAGAGGCTCAAGCACTATTTGATAACAATTTTAATATTCTTAATGGACCTGATGCACCTGATTTGACAATTAGAGAATTAGATAAAGAATTGATTTTTACTCTTTCAAATAGTGGAACTTCAAATAATATTGATCAATCGTATGCAGAGAAAGACCCATATATCACAAAACCAGATAACTTGCTAAATGATAGTGCTTATACTTTTCAAGGATATTTAGTTTATCAATTAAAAGATGCTACTGTTTCAGCAACTGATTTAGATGATGCTGATAGAGCAAGATTAATATACAGATCTGATATCAAAGATGATGTGTCTGGAATTGTAAATCAATATTTGGACCCAATTCTAGGCGTATACACACCAATTGAGGAAGTCGCTTCCGTTTTAAGCGAGGGAGTAATTGGTTCAGTTGATGATGGTGTATCATTCTCATTTCAGATTAAGGATGATAAATTTGCATTAGGAAATACTAGATTAGTTAATCATAAAACATATTACTTTATGGCAATAGCCTATGGTTATAATAGAGCAGAAGAAAATGCATCTCCTTATGATGTGAATGCGATTGATTACGACGGAAGAAATCAACCTTACATTTCAGGAAGAAGAAATATTAAGGTTTATTCTGCAATACCTCACTTTATTGAATCAGAAAGTAATGGAACAAATATAAATGCTTCATATGGTGATGGAGTTAAGTTAACTCGATTAGAAGGTCAAGGAAATGGAGGAATGTCACTTGAGCTTTCTGCTACAACTGTCGAAGAAATTCTAAATTCACCTGATCATAGAAGTCTGTATCCTGAATATGAACAAGGTAATGGGCCTCTAACCATTACTGTAGTTGATCCTCTTAAAATTCCAAGTGGACAATTTACATTTAAATTAATGAACCCTGTTATTGAACTAAACAAAATTGTATCTTACAACAGATGGGAGTTAACAAATAATGAAACAGGAAATATTGTTTCATTTGCTAATGATGATATAGCTGTTGGCTCAGAAAAGTATATTTCTAAGTTAGGATTAAATGTTAAAGTATTGCAAACAGTTAACCCTGGTTCTGATCCTGACAACATTGAAAATAATGGGTTGATTTCAGGTACTATAGAATTTGATAATAATAATGATCGATGGTTATCAGGCGTAGCAGATAGAGATGATGAAAGTGCATTTTTCAGCTTATGGGGTTTTAATTGGATTAGATCTGGAACTTTTGTAAATGAAACGAATGCACAGTTAAGTGATTATAGTTCAGACGATCCAAATGGAGCATTTGAGGGTGCTGTTGTTCAAACAACTAATGCATTTGGCGGTTTTGAATGGACTGGAGGAACATGGTCTCCTTACAGATATGCTTCTTACTTTAATGATGGTCCTGGATTAAGTAATTCTATTACTAATCTAGCAAAGTTAGAAAATCTAAATTCTGTAGATATTGTATTTACAGATGATAAATCTAAGTGGAGTAGAGTATGCGTAGTGGAAGCGCAAGATGATCCAGCTCTTTCTGAAGGTCAACAGGTAAAAATGGGACTAAGACAATCAGCTTCACTAGATAAAGATGGTAACATAGATGATAGTAATACAATGGGATTAGGATGGTTTCCTGGTTATGCAATTGATATTGAGACTGGAGAGCGTTTAAATATTATTTTTTCAGAAGATTCATGGCAAACTTCTGAAAACGGTAATGATATGTTATGGAATCCAACAGGTAGATTAGTAACTGATGATTTCCCTCAATATGACCCTACAGCACCAACAGGAGAGCAGTTTACAGGTGGAAATTACTTGTTAGGTGGTAAACATTTTATTTATGTTGTTAGAGGAGAATCATGGGTAAAAGCAACTGATGATTATATTAATGACATTACTGAATGTGATTTCTCACCAAATTATGATGAATCTTATTGGATTTACGAGAAACTAATGGAAGAATCTTTGACATCAAAATGGGCAGTCTTTAAAAATGTCACATGGGTTGGGGCTCCAGTTTTAGCGCCAGGAAGAAGTCTTAATTTATCAAATACAGCTACAGTTAAATTACGAGTTACCAAGCCTTATAAACAATATGAAACTGTTGACTCAGATAAATTTTTTGATAGAGATATGGCTTTAAGTCTAGGAAGTAATTATGTAGTTGCATATGAGAATTCTGCAAGTTCTTGGGGTGGTAAAAAAGTTACTTACGATGGGGTAGATTATGAAGTTGGCGAATCTTTCATTGCAACAGCCACAACAAATTTCTCGGGTTCAGCTAAAGCTAGAGTAATTGAAGCAATTTCAATTAATGGTTTTAATCCAACATATAGTTTTAGTACTGAAGAGATTGTTGCTGTTAAAGGAAATGTATCAGTTGCTTTAGATGCTATGGAGACGATAAAAGCTGTTCCTAATCCGTATTATGGATATTCTACATATGAAACAAATCAACTTGATAATAGAGTAAAAATTACAAATCTTCCTCAAAGAGCGTCTATAAAGATATACTCTATAGGTGGTGCGTTAGTGCGAACAATTGAAAAAGATGATAATATTACTTCTGTTGATTGGGATTTGAAAAATGACTTTGGTATTCCAATAGCTTCAGGCTTGTATATTATTCATGTTCGCGCAAAAATATGGGACTCCAATGCAAACGAATATGTAGAAAAAGACAAAGTAATTAAATGGTTTGGTTCTTTAAGACCTATTGATTTAGATACCTTTTAATAAATAAAATATATAGACGATAATAAATAGTATAGATATGAAACAAATGAGTAACTTGATAAAGAAGACTGTAGGTATAGCATTTATATTCCTTTTTGTTAATACAATTTTTGCTGGAAATCCTCAGAGATCAGGTCAAGCAGGAGCTTCAGAATTATTAATTAATCCTTGGGCTAGAACTACAGGTTGGGCAGGAGCAAATGTAGCTGGAGTAAGAGGATTAGAGGGGATTTATTCAAATGTAGCGGGACTTGCATTTACTGAAAAAACTGAGCTTGTTTTTTCTCAGACATCATGGTTGCAATATGGCGACAAAATGTTTTCCGCTAATGATGCTGTTAGTACAATTAGTTCTTTTGGGCTTTCTCAAAAAGTCGGCGAATCAGGAGTTTTAGGTTTTTCTGTAATGAGTATGGATTTTGGTGAAATTGAAATAACTACTGTAGAATCTCCAGATGGTACTAATTCAACGTATACGCCTAGTTTTATGAATATGTCCCTATCATATGCTAAAATATTTTCAAATAGTATATATGGTGGTGTTACGGTAAAAGTAATTTCTGAACAAATATCAAATGTTTCTGCTAATGGTGTAGCTGTTGATGCAGGTATCCAGTATGTTACAGGTAAAAAAGACAACCTTAAATTTGGAATTTCTTTAAAAAATGTAGGTCCTAGAATGTCATTTAGTGGAGATGGACTTTCATTTAGAGGAATAGTTGGAGATGGTGATGATTATAAGATGACAGTAGAACAAAGATCATCAGAATTAGAATTACCTGCACTATTAAATATTGGAATTTCATATGATCTTACACATGCTCAGCATAGATTAACTGGCGCGGGAACATTTACATCTAATTCATTTCAAAAAGATCAGTACAGGTTAGGGGGTGAATATGCATACAAGGAGTTATTTATGGTTCGTATGGGGTATACATATGAAGATGGAATAAGAACACCAAGTACAAGAACAACTGCTTTAAGAGGACCTTCAGCTGGTTTCACCATTGAGTTACCTATGGGTGATAGTGGATCTACATTTGGTTTAGATTATTCATATAGACACACAGATCCTTTTCAAGGATCACATTCAATAGGGGCTAGAATAAATCTATAAGGTATTAAAAGAATTTTTCAGTAACAGTAGGATATTATCCTATTTATTTTTTATTATTATTATGAGTAAAATTTATTTATCACAACAAGGTTATGATGATTTAAAATCTGAATTGCAAAAATTAAAATCAGAAGATCGTCCTAATATTATTTCTCAAATTGCTGAAGCAAGGGATAAAGGTGATTTATCTGAGAATGCTGAGTATGATGCTGCTAAAGAGGCGCAAGGTTTATTAGAAGCTAGAATTTCAAAATTAGAAAATGATTTTGCAAATGCACGTGTACTAGAAAAGAAAGATATGGATACATCAACAGTACATTTACTAACTAAAGTAACAATAGTTAATCCCGCTAATGATATGATAATGACTTATGCTATTGTCTCAGAATCAGAATCAGATTTAGCTTCCAATAAGATTTCATCTACATCTCCAATAGGTAAAGGGCTTTTAGGAAAATCAATAGGTGAAATTGCAGAAATAACTGTTCCTAGTGGCATTGTTTATTTTGAGATTAAAGATATTCAACCTCTTTAATGTCTACCATATTTACTAAAATAGTAAAAGGTGAGATTCCATCATATAAAATAGCTGAGAATGATAGATTCTTTGCTTTCTTGGACATAAATCCCATAGTATATGGTCATGTATTGGTTATTCCAAAAAGAGAAGTAGATTACATATTTGATTTATCTGACGAACACTTTGTGGAGCTGTTTAAATATTCTAAGAAAATTGCAATTGCTATGAAAAAAGTAATAAAATGTAAACGTATTGGAATCTCTGTCATAGGTTTAGAAGTCCCACATGCGCATATCCATTTAATCCCTCTTCATACAGTTTCAGATATTAATTTTGATGTAAAAAGATTAAGTTTTTCTGAAATAGAAATGAATGAAATTGCAAAAAAAATCAGTTCTTTTTTATAATTTTTTTTGGGTTATTCTTTATGAAAGAAGACCAGTTAGTATAATTTTTATTATGGCTATCTGAATTTCTTTGAAAATAATGACAGACTGCAGCAGCTAAACCATCACTTGCATCAAGATGTTTAGGCATTTCATTTATTTTTAAAATAGATTTTAGCATTGATGCAACTTGTTCCTTGCTAGATGTTCCCTTACCAGTAATTGCCATTTTAATTTTTTTTGGTGCATACTCAAATATAGGAACATTTCTATATAACGCAGCTGACATTGCTACCCCCTGAGCTCGTCCAAGCTTTAACATAGACTGAACGTTTTTTCCAAAAAAAGGTGCTTCAACAGCAAATTCATCTGGCTTATACTCATCTACAAGCTGTAAAGTACGTTCAAATATTTTTTTAAGTTTTAATTCATGAGAATTTAATTTAGATAAATGAAGCACTCCCATCTGAATTAAATGCATATCACTTCCCTTAATATGAATAATTCCATATCCCATTATAGTAGTTCCAGGATCAATACCTAAAATAATTTTATCAGTTTTCAATTGTTATCTTTGTTTAAACAAAACTAATAAATGAGAAGTAAAAAAACTCTTGGCTTTCTAATAAAAGTTTTGATTGTATTATTAGCATTATTCTTTTTATACAAACAGCTCATCTCCAAAGGAGATGTTATTAGTACTGATTTGAATAAAATACGTGTAAATATAAGAGAAAATTTTCTAACTATTTTACTTGTTGTGTTGATGATGTTTGTTAATTGGTTTTTAGAATCTTTAAAATGGCGAACTTTAATTTATAAAATCGAAAAGATATCACTTAATCAATCTATTAAAGCAGTATTTGCAGGTATCACTGTATCATCTTTTACTCCTAATAGGGTTGGAGAATATGCTGGAAGAGTCTTTTGTATTCAAAAAGCAGATAAGGTTCAAGCTGTATTAATCACAGTTATTGGATCTATGGCTCAGTTAATAACAACTATTATTTTTGGCTTATTAGGTTTTTTGCTATTGCCAAATTTAATGCCTGATTTCAAAATTCTATTATCAGATTTTGTCTTTTCATATCCACTTATGGTATTTGTTGTTATACTACTTATCGTTTTATTAATAACACTTTTTCTTAACGCATCTGTATTTTCTGTAATTTTATCTAAGTTTAAATTCTTAAATAAGTATTCTAAATATAATGAGATATTCTCTTTCTATAATTACTCTGACTTACTAGAAACATTACTGTACTCAATAGCTAGATACTTTGTGTTTACTACACAATTTTTTATATTATTACATGTTTTTGATGTTAATGTTTCATATATCGATTTTCTTATTTTAACAACAACCATGCTTTTTGTTATTTCAATTATTCCTACAATTGCTATTGCGGAGATAAGTACAAGAAGTTCAGTTGCACTATTTTTATTCACTCTTGTTTCCAATAATGTTACTGGTATTTTATCAGCTACATTTGTAATGTGGTTTATAAATTTAGTTCTTCCTGCTCTAATAGGAATTGGCGTTATTTTAACTCTAAACTTCTTTAGAAATAAATGATTATAGTGATTTTGATAATTTTAATTCTATATGTAAATAAAATTTTACAGTATAGATTTGGATGGAATAACAATATTGTGACAAATAGAAGTGCACATCCTAATGTTTCGGTTGTAGTTTCAATAAGAAATGAATCTCACAATATTTCACAACTAATTAATAGTCTTAGGTCGCAAGTATATCCAATTGAAAATTTAGAATTTATATTAATAAATGATCATTCTACTGATGCCACACTATCTATTTTAGAAAATTCAGACTTAGAAAATTTAAAAGTTATAGATATGCCAGTTGGAATTTTTGGAAAAAAGAATGCAATTAATTTTGCAATTCCAAATGCTAAAGGAGACATAATATTATTATCTGATGCTGATTGTTTATTTGACAGTTATTGGATAAGAACAATGGTTGGATACTTTAGAAATGATAGCGTTAAATTAGTTTCTGGACCTGTTGTTATTAATGAAAAAAAAGGGTTTTTTCAGAAAATTCAATCACTTGAGTTTATTTCATTGATTGCTAGTGGTGCTGGAGCAATCGGATCTAATGATGCGATATTTTGTAATGGTGCTAATATGGCGTATAGGAAAGACGTTTTTTTAGAACTAAATGACTATCAACATGAAACTTCTGTGAGTGGTGACGATGTTTTTTTATTACACAGAGTAAAGAAAGAGTACCCTAAAAGTATTGTTTTTGCAAAACATGAAAGTGCAATTGTCACAACCAATAGCATTGATTCTCTAAAGAGTTTTCTCAATCAAAGAATTAGATGGACATCAAAAAGTAGTGAATATAAAGATACGTCAACGATTTACACTTCATTTCTTGTTATGTTTACCAACTTATCATTACTAACCTTATTTTTCACTCTATTATTTAACAATAATTATATTTTTTATTTCACATTTTTTTACCTGATAAAGTTTCTAATTGATTATCTGTTTCTTTCTCCAGCACTAGATTTTTTTAAGCGACATGATTTGAAAAAATGGATTTTTGTATTTGAATTATTTTATTCATTTTATGTAATTTTGATAATAATACTCTCTTTCAATAGAAAATTTGAATGGAAAGGTAGGATACATAATAAATAATGGAATCTCTTAATAGCTTAGCATGGAAAAAATTAAAAGGAAATAAACTTTCCTTTGTAGCATTGTGCTATATTATTATATGCGTTATCATAGGTGTTTTTGCTGCAGTTATAAGCCCTGATAAAACTAGATATGCCAATGAAATGCATGTTGAATTAGCAACGCAGATACCTTTTACTAATGTCACTTTTGTGGAGTTTCCCGCTAACAGAATAATCAAAAGTACATTTTTAGAATCTGCACTTTTAGGGTTTGAAAATACTACTGAAAGTATTGCTATAGATAGTTTTAGAATATTTAATAATGAACTTTTGTATTTTCCTATTAATTCTAATGTAGAGAAGAAGCATTTAGGGGAATATAATATTAAAGAACATACTTTTTGGTTAGGAAGTGATAAGTTTGGACGAGATTTTTTAAGTCGCTTGCTTTATGGAATTCGTATTTCTCTTTCTGTAGGGTTTTTTTCTGTAATGATTTCACTTCTAATCGGTATAATTCTTGGGCTTATTTCAGGATATTATGGTGGATTAATTGATGATGTAGTTATGTGGTTTGTTAATGTTATCTGGAGTATTCCTACATTACTTATGGTAATTGCAATCACACTTGCGCTTGGAAAGGGTTATTGGCAAGTTTTTTTTGCAATTGGTCTTACAATGTGGGTTGAAGTTGCCCGTATTGTTAGGGGACAAGTATTAATAATTAGGGAATTAGAGTACATTGAAGCTAGTAGAGTTCTTGCTTACAAATCAGCAAGAATTCTCTACAAGCATATATTGCCAAACGTATTTGGACCAATAATTGTTATTTCATCTGCTAATTTTGCTGCAGCTATTTTAATTGAGGCAGGACTTTCTTTCTTAGGAATCGGAATTCAACCACCTATGCCAAGTTGGGGTGGAATTATAAGAGATCATTACTACTATATTATTATGGGTAAGGAATTTTTAGCTATTATTCCAGGACTAGCTATTATGAGTCTTGTGTTATCATTTATGATCTTAGGAAATGGTTTAAGAGATGCATTTGATGTAAAGACTAAATAAATGGAGTTAATAATTTCAGCCCTAATAATTTTCATGCTCAGATTAGCTGATCAGAGTCTTGGTACAATGCGAGCTCTTCTGGTTAGTAAAAATAAACCTATTTTTGCTGCATTAATTGGATTGGTTGAATCTGCAATTTGGATAATAGCAATTTCTCAAGTTATTAAGGATATTGATGATCCTATTTTAATTTCAGCATATGCATCTGGTTTTGCAGCAGGAACAATCCTGGGGTCTTATATTGAACGTATTGTTGGAGTAGGAAATATTGTCGTAAGGGTATTCTGTCCAGTTAATTCTCCTTCAGTTGCAGAAAGTTTAAGAGAGAAGGGACATGGTGTTACTGTTATTGATGGTCAAGGTAAGGATGGTCCTGTTAAAATATATTGGTGTGTTATTTCTAGAAGAAAGTTAAATTCTGTTCTTAATATGATTGAAGAGATTAATCCAAAAGCATATGTAACTACTGATATGACAAGTCCTATATCTTTAAAAAAATAACAAACCAAATATAAAAATAGAAAATCCAACAATAAACAAGATCAGTGTATAAGGTAGTATATCCTTTGCTTTTAATCCAGTGATCCCCAACAAAGGAAGTGCCCAAAAAGGTTGTAACATATTTGTTAATTGATCTCCATATGCTAGTGCCATTATACTTTTTGGAATACTTACACCTAATTGAGTTGCTGCCTCAACAATGATTGGTCCTTGTATTGCCCACTGTCCACCACCGCTTGGAACAAAAATATTAACAATTCCAGCACTAATAAATGTAAATATTGGGAAAGTAATTTCATTTGAAATATTGATAAAAAAATTAGACATTAACAAAGTAAGTCCTGATTGATTAATGATTCCCATAATACCAAAATAAAGAGGGAACTGTATTAGTATTCCTGAAGATCCGACAATAGCATTGTCAACTGCTCCTAAAAAGTTTTTGAAATTTTTATGCATAATAATTCCAATAGCTAGTAGTACGAGGTTTATATAATTTGGAGTGATAACTTTCAGGGTTATATTTTCAGGTAATATTATAGCTTTATAAAATGCATAAAAAAGAATTGACCCTCCAAATATCCATGCTATAAATTTACTATTATCAAGCTTTTCTGCTCCAACTATTGAAATCTCTTTTTCTTGTTTTATTTCATAAATAGAAACTATTTTTTCCTCATTCTCTTTTTTTCCAATAATATACATCAGCACAGGCAATACGATAAGTAATAAAATACTAACACTAATATTCATAGTTGAAAATATAGTTTCACTTTGAGAAATAACGCCAATTTGGTCCGCAAGAAAATGACCTGATTCTGCAACTTTTATTGGAGCAGAACCTGAAATCCCTCCATGCCAAACCATAAGACCCGAATAGCCACATGCACCAATTAGAGGGTAATTGATTTTAATATTATTTATACTTGCGTGTTCAGCTACTTTTTTAGCAAATATTGCGCCAAAAATTAGACCTAAACCCCAGTTAAAAAGTGATACAAGGATTGTAAAAAATGTAACTATGGCTGCGGCTTTTGAGGTACTACCACATCCTTTAACAGCATAGCTGATAATACTATTTACACTATCGCTAAGTGCTAGTACATGACCTAAAACAAGCATTAGCATCATTTGAATTGTAAAAACAAGTAGTTTAGGATCCCAAACTCCTTTTTCCCAAAAGGAAAAGATTTCTAAAAGATGATTTTTTTCTTCTGTTTCGGTAAAAAAAAAGGCTAATAAAAAAGTTAAAAAAGTAAGTAAAACAGCAATTGTGAAAGGAGCTGGCAACAAGCTTTTAAAAATTTTTTCAAACTTTTTTGTGAGTGACATTTTTAAAATGGCAAATCATCTTCTTCAGTAGAGGGAGCATTGAATTCTGGAGAATCTTGGTTCTGACTTGCCGTGGTACCTCCAATATTTTCTATTCTCCATGCATCTATGTTGTGAAAATATCTCCCGTTATATTCTTTGGATGAAAGGTTAAATGAAACTTCTACTTGATCACCTTCATTATGATGATTTAATATTTCAATTTTTTCGTCGCCAAATAATTGAAAACAAATTTCTGGGTTATATTGTGCTCCTGTGTCAACAAGAAAAGACTGTTTCTTCCACTCTTTGCCTGCTTTTGATGTACCACTTTCAACACTTAATTTTCTACTTAATTTTCCTTTTACTGATAAACTCATTTCTTATTTTTTTAATTTATACAAATCTAAATAATTTTTTAACTCTAAAATCTTTAAAGAGTGTTTTGTATATAAATGTTAAAAAATAATATCTTTGCGGTCCTTTTGCGGGTGTGGCGGAATTGGTAGACGTGCTAGACTTAGGATCTAGTGCCGCAAGGCGTGGGGGTTCGAGTCCCTTCACCCGCACATTTGTTAAGAAAACCGGGATACTAATATTGTCCCGGTTTTTTTAAAAAGATCAAATAAAACTATAAATTTATTCAATTATATATTCAAAATTTTTAGTTTATCATTATTTTCTAATCAGATAAATAAGTGTATTTTCGCATCCCATAAATATTAAAAAGATGAACATAAAACAAAGTAAAACAAAAGATTTAATGGCTGTTATTTCTGTTGAAGTAAGTGTGAATGATTATTCTGAGAAGGTTGAAAAAGCACTTCAAGGCTATCGCAAAACAGCTGAAATACCTGGATTTCGAAAAGGAAAAGTGCCAATGGGAATTATAAATAAAAAATATAGAACTTCAATTGTAGTTGACGAAGTTAACAAGTTATTACAAGATGAATTATATAAGTATATTACATCTGAAAAAATAAGAGTTTTAGGATCGCCTATGCCCTTGGATACCAATGAAGTTGATTGGGAAAAAACAGATGATTTTATTTTTAAATATGAGATAGGCCTCGCTCCTGATTTTGAGGTTAAGATTACTTCTAAAGACAAATTAAATTATTATAAAATTAAAGCTGATTCAAAATTAGTTGACGGATATTGCAATGATATTGCTAAAAAGTATGGAAAAATGAGTAATCCTGAAGTATCTGTTGACGGAGATCTTGTATTTTGTATAATAGAACAACTAGATCAAAATGGTGGTATCTTATCTAATGGTATCAAGCATGAAGCGACAGTATCAATGGATTTTATTTCTGATTCAAAAATTAAAAATAAATTTATTGGTTTAAAAGCAAATAGTTTTTTGACTGTTAATGTACTTAAAGCATTTACAAATCATGCTGATCTTGCTGCAATGCTAAATGTTGAACAAGTCGCACTTAATAGTTTAGTGTCAGAAGAATTCAAATTTACTGTTAAAAATATTAATAGACTTGAACCAGCTAGCTTAGATATTGATTTATTTGACAAAGTATATGGTCCTGGATCTGTAAAAACTGTTAAAGAATTTAAATCTAAGGTTAAAAATGAAGCGGAAAATCAGTTTATTTCGGAAAGCGATAGAATGCTTAAGAATGATGTAGTAACTTACTTTATAGATAAACTAAAATTAAAGATGCCCGATGAGTTTCTTAAGAGGTGGTTACTTAAGACTTCTGAACAGCCAATTACTATTGAAGTTCTAGATAAAGAGTACGATATGTATGCAAAAAGCTTGCAATGGCAACTTATTGAAAATAAAGTAATGGAAATCTTTAATATTAAAGTCACACAAGATGATGTTTTAGCACATGCCAAAAAATTAATTGGTATTCAGATGAAACAATATGGTCAGCCAGAAGGTGATGACAAACAATTGACAGATATTGCAAATAATATTCTGAAAAATGAAGAAGAGAGAAAGAAAATATATGATCAAATATTTGACGAGAGAACATTAAAGGTTTACAAGGAAAATTTCAAATTAACTGAAAAGTCTATTTCTTACGATCAATTTGTTAAATTAGCATCAGAAAAATAAACAAAAGTTTAAAATTATGGATTACGGAAGAGAATTTGAAAAATATGCAACACATCACAAAGGTATAAGTAGTTTACATCTTAATGAGTTTAAGTCAATTCATGGAAATTATATTTCTCCAACTATTATTGAAGAGAGACAGATGAATGTAGCAAGTATGGATGTCTTTTCTAGATTAATGATGGATAGAATAATTTTTTTGGGAGTTCCCATAAATGATTATGTTGCAAATATTATTCAAGCACAACTTCTTTTTTTAGAATCAGTAGATGCAAATAAAGATATTTTAATATATCTAAATTCACCTGGAGGAGGCGTTTATGCTGGACTCGGTATTTATGATACGATGCAATATATTAATCCTGATGTCTCTACAATTTGCACAGGAATGGCAGCCTCTATGGGAGCTGTTTTATTATGCGCTGGCGCATCTGGTAAAAGAACAGCTCTTAAGCATTCTCGAGTAATGATACATCAACCACTTGGTGGAACTCAAGGGCAAGCTTCTGATATAGAAATCACAGCGAATGAAATAAAGAAATTAAAGAATGAATTATATGAGATAATTTCTAATCATTCTGGTCAAGATTTTAAGAAAGTCTGGAAAGATAGTGATAGAGATTACTGGATGACTGCTGAAGAAGCAAAGTCATATGGTATGATTGACGAAGTTCTAGAAAGAAAGAAATAATGTCAGAATCTGAAAAAGTAGTATGTTCTTTTTGTGCAAGGAATAAGCAGGATACAAATCTTCTGATTGCTGGAAATTCTGCACATATATGCGATGCTTGTATTTCTAAAGCTCATGATATGGTAGCTGAAGATTCTAAATCTCACAATAAAGTAGCTGATGATTTTAAGTTGTTAAAACCCAAAGCTATTAAAACATATTTAGATGAGTTTATTATTGGACAGGATGATGTTAAAAAGGTAATTTCTGTAGCAGTATATAATCATTATAAAAGATTATTACAGGATAATACAAATGATGATATTGAGATTGAAAAATCTAATATTATTATGGTTGGGAGAACAGGTACTGGTAAGACTTTAATTGCACGAACGATAGCAAAACTTCTTAAAGTGCCATTTTGTATTGCAGATGCAACAGTACTCACAGAAGCAGGTTATGTAGGAGAGGATGTCGAAAGTATACTTACTAGACTATTACAAGCAGCTGATTATAATGTTGAAAATGCCAAACGAGGGATTGTTTTTATCGATGAAATTGACAAAGTTGCAAGAAAAGGAGATAACCCGTCAATTACAAGAGACGTTAGTGGCGAAGGAGTGCAACAAGCAATGTTAAAATTGCTTGAGGGTACTATTGTGAATGTGCCACCGCAAGGAGGAAGAAAACATCCCGATCAAAAAATGATAGCACTTGATACTAAAGATATTTTATTTGTTAGTGGTGGTGCATTTGATGGTATAGAACAACATATTTCTAAAAGACTCAATACTAGAGCTCTTGGCTTTAGAGCTAATAATGAAAAAGGAATAAATAAAGAGAATTTACTTAAGTATGTGTCTCCACAAGATTTAAAATCTTTTGGTTTAATTCCTGAGCTAATCGGTAGGATGCCTGTTCTATCATATTTAAATCCTTTAAATCAAGCAGCGCTAAAGCGTATTCTTACAGAGCCAAAAAATGCTTTAACAAAACAATATCAAAAGCTATTTGACATGGAAGGGATAGTACTGACATTTGAAGATAAAGCAATAGATTTGATTGTAGAGAAAGCATTAGAATTTAAGCTAGGTGCTCGAGGTTTACGATCTATTTGTGAAGCAATTATGCTTGAAGCAATGTATGAATTTCCTTCAGATGAGAATAAAAAAAAATTAAAGATAACTGCCTCATATGTTAAATCTCAAATCACTAAACAATCACTCTCTAAACTAAAAGCTGCTTAGTTTATTATTGTTAATGGATGGGATTCTTCATTTACAATAACCTCTACAACACAATCACATAAAGAATCTCCATAGTTAATGTTCCTATCGTTGTATCCATCTGGAGATACTTTTACTAATCCACTTTTAATAACACAATAAGGTAAACAAGAAAAATCTAATTTGAGTGTATTTGTAATTGTTGTTATAAATGCATTTCCATTAACCCCATTACCACTTGATTTTCCTGAAATAGTATATGAATCATCAGAAATTTCGACTGTACTTTTGCCACTTATCCACTCCCAATTTGTAGTAGAATTCCAATTTATTGTTCCGTTGGAAGTATTAATACTTGCATTCTTAACTTCAATATCAAATATAGTATTTCCAGTATTAATTATTCCCTGATTTATAATTACAACTTCGCCTTGTACTAAATTATTATTAATATAATAGTTGTTAAATGTACTTGAAATAACTGATGAAGAATCCGTGTATCTTCCTGAAAAAATCACGTTAATTACACCCCTTCTCAGCTTACCGTTATTTAAGCAATTTGAATTTCCAAAGTCAATAATTAATGTGTCAATATCTGAAGAGTTTGAATTAATTAAGTTATAATCTGGACATGATTTACTTTTACTACTATTTTGCATACTTTCTTTAATAATATATATTACATCATTAAAAATATTTTCTGCAAATAAATTGTCTTGAGACGCTTGGGTACTGATTAAATCTGGATTATTTATAATATCTTCATCTTTACATGAGTAAAATGTCAACCCTATTAAGATTATAATAATAAATATTTTTTTCATTGTTTTTATTTAATTTTTCTCCAAAGTTATAAAACTATAATCATATGCATGATTCTCATCGGCGATGTACTTATTTCTACTTTTTTCTATCCATTGTGAACTTAATTTCTTGAAAAAAGTATCTCCGTCGTATTTGCTATGTATTCTTGTTAAATATATTTTGTCTACTAAATTTTTTTCAAGTGCTAGTTGATATATTTGTCCACCTCCAATTATAAATGCTTCAGATTCTCCATTTTTTTTAGCAAATTCCAAAGCCGATTCAATAGAGTTCACTACAGTACATTCTTTCGCAGTATAATTATCTTGTCTTGTGATAATTATGTTTGCTCTATTTGGAAGTGGTCTGTATTTGTGTGGGATAGATTCAAAGTTTTTACGGCCCATAACTACATGATGACCCAGAGTTGTTTCTTTGAAAAATTGTGTGTCATTGGGAAACCTCCATATAAGATCGTTTTCCTTACCTATTGCACCATTTTCTGATGCTGCTACTATAATAGAAACTTTCATTATTTTATTATTTTTTTGTAAATTACTTTTCTTTCTTTAAGGTAATTATTGATGAATTTAAAATGCTTTCCTAAATATTCAGGAGGTGATATTCCGTGGTGTTTATAATTTCCATCAAGTATTAGATTAGCAACAGCTGTACAAGTAAAACCTGTTGTTCTTGCCATTGATATTGTATTATCTTGAAATCGATCTAACAAGTTGTATTGATAGGTTATGGCTTTACCATTCTCTTTGCCTTTAATAATAATTCTCATTATTGTAAAGTCTTTATCTCCATTTTCCATTTTCCATTTAGGAAATAATAATTTAGCTGTCATATCAATTGGCCTGATTTTATTTCCGTTTACTTCAATTTCTTTATATGAAAAAAAACCGCTAGTACGTAGAACTTTAAGATATTCAACACATCCTGGATAACGTAAAGTCTTCTCAATCATATTTGGAACATGAGTCATGGTTTTTATTAAACTTCTCAATCCATCAGAATTCCAACTTTCAAGAGTGCCAATTTCGTCAAATGCAATTAATTCTGCATCTGATAAGGCTTCTTTTATGATGATTTGATTGTTTTGCACATATCTTGCGGGTCTAATATATTCTTCAATTACATCTATAGGAGAGAATACTGCTTGATATTCATAGGGCCATTCTCTTCTTTCTGGAAGTCCACCAACTAGACATTCATAATCAGTAATTTGCATATTAAGATCGTGATAACCAAAAATTATATTACCCATTCCAGGCGCAACTCCACAATCCATAATTGCTATAACATTATTTTCTTTGGCTAGTTTATCTAATTCAAATGGATCTTCAGGATAAAAAGATATATCAACAATATTTTTGCCTGCTTCAATAACATCCTTCATCATCTTGTAGCCCATAAACCCTGGTACGGCACCAATAACTAAATCAAACTCTTTTATTAAATCTTGTAAGATTTTCGTGTTAGTAATATCAGCACATATTTTATCAATTCCTTCTAGTTTATTTAAGTTTTTTTGAGAAATATCTACTGAAGTAACTTTATGTTTTTTTGATAAGTCTTTGGCCATAACGCCTCCTACTAATCCTGCCCCTAATACTATTATTTTTGCCATTAGATTGCTACTTTTCCTTTGATATGAGGATGAAAATTATAGTCTACTAATTCAAAATCTGTAATCGAGAAATCAAAAATATTATCAATTTCTGGATTGATTTTCATTTTTGGTAATTTTTTGCAATCTCTACTTAATTGTAATTCTGTTTGCTCAAAATGATTTGTATAAATATGCGCATCTCCTAAGGTGTGTATAAATTCTCCTAATTTTAAATTACAGACTTGAGCAACCATCATAGTAAGCAAAGCATATGACGCAATATTAAATGGAACGCCTAAAAATATATCAGCACTTCTTTGATATAGTTGACATGAAAGTTTTCCATCTGCAACATAAAATTGAAAGAATGCGTGACATGGAGGTAAAGCCATTTGTTCAATTTCTCCAACATTCCATGCACTTACAATAATTCTTCTACTATCAGGGTTGTTTTTCAAAGTGTCTATTACTTGTTTAATTTGATCAATGTGTTTTCCGTCTGGGGCAGGCCAATTTCTCCACTGATATCCATAAACATTACCTAATTCGCCATTTTTATCTGCCCATTCATCCCAAATTCTTACTCCATTATCTCTAAGGTACTTTATATTAGTATCTCCTTTTAAAAACCAGAGTAATTCATGAATGATAGATTTTAAATGTAACTTTTTAGTAGTAATGCATGGAAATCCTTCAGATAAGTCAAATCGCATTTGATGACCAAATACACTTTTTGTTCCAGTACCCGTTCGGTCTGCTTTTAACGCACCTTCCTTCATCACACGTGTCATTAAACCTAAGTATTGTTTCATTATTTATTTGTAATTAATTTTTTATTTATTTTACTCATATGTTAATTTAATATTTTATAAAATCATTCCAACAATTACTGCTGTGAAAAGACAAGCGAGTGTGCCGGCAATAAGAGCAAGAATTCCTAGTTTTGATAAATCTGTTCTTCTTTTTGGTGCCAAGGCACCTATTCCTCCAATTTGGATCCCTATAGAAGCAAAGTTAGCAAATCCACATAAAATGTAAGTTGCGATAATTATTGATTTTTCTTCAAAGAATTTGCCACTTGCCTTCATCTCGCCTAAAGATACATAAGCTACAAATTCATTTAGTATAGTTTTTTCTCCTAGAAGTTGACCAACTAAAACCATATCTTGCTTACAAACACCCATAATCCAAGTGATTGGTGCTAATGTGTATCCAAGTATAAACTCAAGCGTCAGACCTTCATATTGACCATTTGTAATAGAATTTACCCAACTATTTAATCCTGTATAGCCTCCAAAAAAATCTTTTAGAAAGTAATTTGCCATAGTAATAAAAGCAATAAATACTAGTAGCATAGCTCCAACATTTACTGCTAACTTTATGCCTTGAGTTGTCCCAATACTGATAGCTTCCAAAGCATTTGCTCCAATTTGTTCGTCCGAGATTTCCATAGTTTGATTTACCTCTTCTTTTTCAGGAAGTAATATTTTAGATGCTACAACAGCAGCAGGGGCAGACATAACTGAAGCTGCTAATAAATGTTTTGCAAAGAAAAGTTGTTGTATAGGGTCATTTCCACCTAAAAAACCAATATATGCAGCTAACACACCACCGGCTATTGTTGCCATTCCTCCTGACATAAGACAGAGAAGTTCAGACATAGTCATTTTATCAATATATGGTTTAATTAGTAGGGGTGACTCTGTCTGGCCTAAAAATATATTTCCAGCTGCAGCTAAGCTTTCAGATCCTGATAAGTTCATGATTTTTTTCATAAAAACAGCAAATACATAAACTAACTTCTGTAATAAACCAAAATAAAAAAGCAAAGATGTTAGAGCGGAAAAGAAAATAATTGTAGGTAAAACTTGGAAGGCGAAAATAAATCCAAAGGAGTCGGTATTACTAATAATATCTCCAAATAAAAAAATAGAACCCTCTCGTGTAAATCCAAGTATAGTAACAAAAACTGAACTAAGCCACTCAAAACCATTTTGTATAATTGGAACCTTTAAAATTAATATAGCAAATACTATTTGTATCAATAATCCTTTCCATACTAAGTGCCAATCAATATTTTTACGATTTTTAGAAAATAAGAAAGCAATGAATATTAATACAATTATACCTAGTATTCCTCTACCCAAGTTCTTAAATTTGAATTCTGATTTTTCTAATTGAGAATTAATTATTCCTTTCTGAAATTTATAATTTACTCCACTTTCATTTAATAGTAATTGATTGTTATTTAAAGAAATTTTATATTCTCTAGAAGTATCTGAGGGTTGATTATAATTAAAAACAAGTATATTGTCATCTAAACTCCATTTACCAGATGCAAATAAGCTGATTTTAGAAATTTCGTACTCAAATGTGCCGTTATTTCCAATAAAGAGGAAGTCTTTTTTAGAAATAGGTTTTAAATCTTCGTTTGTAGAGTCATTCTCTAAACGTATGCTTTCGAAAAACCATTTGCCTTCTAAATTTTGTGCAGTAATTATTAAAGAAATTAAAGTTAAAATAATAATAAAACAGATTCGTTTCATCTATTTGCTTTTTCTAGAGTTAATTTCATCTCTTATTTCCGATGCTTTTTCATAGTCTTCTTCTTGAATCGCTATAGAAAGCATTTTTTGTAGTTTATTCAAATTAAAATTTCTGAGATCTTTCGGATTTGCACTTTTATCCTCTTCTTCATTTAGATTTAGCTCAGTGTAATCAGTGTCCTCTGATGAACCACTAGTTAATATAATTCCAGCTCTAGATAATATATCTTCGTATGTATATATTGGACAACCATATCTTATTGCTATTGCTATTGCATCAGATGTTCTTGAGTCGATAGCTACAATTTCATTAGTTATTCCATTTTTACAATAGAAAGAAGAGTGGAAAATACCCTCAATTAATGTGTGTATTACAATTTTTTCAACAATAATATTGAAATTATCGCCTAAGGTTTTAAATAAATCATGAGTTAGAGGTCTATCAAGTTTTTCATTATCTTCTAAAGCAACAGCTATTGATCTTGCTTCACACCATCCAATTACAATTGGTAATTGTCTTTCTCCATCCGCTTCGTTTAAAAGTAAAACATATGCATTGTTTTGGGAATCACTTTGTTTTATTGCGGTAATATCTAACTGAACAAAATTCAAATTATTTTATTTTTTTAATTTCTTCAATCAATTTGGGTACAATTTCAAATGCATCTCCTACAATTCCATAATCTGCAGCTTTAAAGAATGGCGCTTCAGCATCCGAATTTATAGCAACCATAACTTTTGAAGAATTAACGCCAGCTAAATGTTGTATTGCCCCAGATATTCCAATAGCAATATATAAGTTAGGAGCAACTGCTTTACCAGTTTGACCAACATGTTCACTGTGAGGTCTCCAGCCTATATCAGATACAGGCTTGGAGCATGCTGTTGCTGCAAATAATACATCAGCTAATTCTTCAATAAGATTCCAGTTTTCAGGGCCCTTCATACCTCTACCTGCTGATACTATTATCTCAGCTTCAGCTAATGAGACTTTACCATTAGAAACTTCTTGTCCATTTATTGTAATGTTACCTTCTTTTACTGATTCAACTTTTTCTATTTGGCAATTTTTAGAATTTTCAATTATTTCAAATGCATTAGGAGCTAAAGTAATAATTGCTATTTCACTGTGAATTTCAATATTTTCTATTGCTTTACTTGAGAATGATTTTCTTTGTACTTGTATGGGATCAGTTGAAGTCGGTAATGCGATAACATTAGAAGCAATACCTGCTTTAAGTTTTGCTCCTAATCTAGGTCCAATCATCTTTGAGGTATATGAACTAGCAAATACAATGATATTTACATCATTTATATTTTTTGAAATAAATTCTGTTGTTGCTTCGCTGTCACCTTTATGAATAATGTCAGATGTTATAATTTTAGTTGCTCCATATTTTGCTAATTTCTCTAGTTCCTGCTTACTTTCATTCCCAAATGAAATAGCAACAAGATCTGTATCTAACAACTTCGATACCTCATTTGCGTATGATATTGCTTCAAAGGTACTTTTCCTAAAACTTCCATCCCAACTTTCTGCGTATATTAATACTGACATTTTTTAATTTCTTTTTGTTTATATAACTTTCGCTTCATTTTGCAGTAACGATACTAATTCTCCAACATTATCAGATGAAACAAGTTTACAAGCCCCTTTTTCTGCAGGTTTTTCAAATTTAACAGAAGTGCTTAGGGTTTCAATATTTGATGGTTCTATTATACTTAGTGGTTTTGTTCTTGCCTGCATAATTCCTCTCATATTAGGTATTCTAAGCTCGGACTCTTGTACCAAACCTTTTTGACCTCCAATAATCAAAGGGAGTTTAGCTGATAATTTCTCTTTGCCTCCATCTATTTCTCTAGTTATTTGTGCTATACCATCTGAAAAATTAAGTCCGTTACAGGCATTAATGAATGGTAGGCTTAGAAATTCTGCAACCATACCCCCTACAGCACCTCCATTATAATCAATAGATTCTCTTCCTGTTATTATTAAATCATAGGAATTACTTTTTAAGTATTCAGCTATGTGATATGCTGTTGTATAACTATCTTTAGGCGTATGATTTATTCTTATTGCTTCATCAGCACCAATAGCTAATGCTTTTCTAATGACAGGTTCCACTTTTTGCTCTCCTACTGTTATTGCAATAATTTTACCGCCGTGTTTTTCTTTTAGCAATATAGCTTTTGTGAGTCCAAACTCATCATATGGATTAATAACAAATTGCACTCCATTCTCATCAAATTTACTATCATTATCAACAAAATTAATTTTTGCTGTTGTATCAGGAACACTACTTATGCACACTACAATATTCATTCTTATTGAATTTTAAATTAGTTTGATGCAAACTTAGAAAAAATGCAATTAATATTCTACTTTATTAGTACTTAAAATACATATTCTGAAATTATAAAAAGACGGTATAATTATGAAATTTGTATAAAAATACTACTTTTGCACCCATTTTAACAACTAAACAAAAAACAAAATGGAATCATACATGATATATCTACCAATTATATTAGCTACAATAGGTCTTATTTATATGACTATAAAGAAGTCTTGGGTATTGAAACAAGATGCAGGTAATGGAAAAATGAAAGAAATTTCTGACCATATTTATGAAGGAGCGTTGGCTTTTTTAAAAGCTGAATACAGACTCTTAGCTATATTCGTAGTTGTTGTAAGTATATTGTTATTTATCGTGTCTACAATTGTGCCATCAACACACTGGCTTATTGTAATTGCTTTTATTTTAGGGGCAATTTTCTCAGCACTTGCTGGAAATATGGGCATGAAAATAGCTACTCAAACAAATGTAAGAACTACTCAAGCTGCTCGTACGTCCTTACCTAATGCATTAAAAGTATCTTTTGGTGGTGGTACTGTTATGGGATTAGGGGTTGCTGGTCTAGCTGTTTTAGGTTTAACGGCTTTCTTTATCGCTTTCTACAATATTTTTATGGGTGGAACATGGACAAATACTCATGATATGACTATCGTTTTAGAAACTTTAGCTGGTTTTTCATTAGGAGCTGAGTCTATTGCTTTATTTGCTAGAGTTGGCGGTGGTATTTATACAAAGGCTGCTGATGTAGGAGCTGATTTAGTAGGCAAGGTTGAGGCTGGTATTCCAGAAGATGACCCAAGAAATCCTGCAACTATTGCAGACAATGTAGGTGATAATGTTGGTGATGTAGCAGGTATGGGGGCTGATTTATTCGGATCATACGTTGCTACTGTATTAGCTGCTATGGTTCTAGGAAACTATATTATTGAAGATATGGGGGGCAATATTAATGATGCATTTGGGGGAATTGGACCAATTCTTTTACCAATGGCAATTGCTGGTGTTGGGGTTATTATTTCTTTGATAGGAACAATGCTTGTTAGTATTAAGGACAATGATGCAAAGGAAGATCAAGTTATGGGTGCTTTAAACAAAGGAAATATCACATCAATTATATTAGTTGCAATTTCATCTTACTTTTTAGTAAATTATATGTTGCCATCTACTATGCAAATGGAATTTTTTGGAGAAGGACTAATTGAAATATCAGCTATGAGAGTTTTTTATGCTACAATTGTTGGTTTAATAGTAGGTGGTGTTATTTCTTCAGTAACAGAATATTATACAGGACTAGGTAAGAAGCCGATTTTAAAGATTGTAGAGCAATCAAGTACTGGAGCGGGAACAAATATAATTGCAGGCTTAGCAACAGGGATGATATCAACATTTCCTACAATTTTACTATTTGCTGGAGCTATATGGAGTTCGTATGCTTTTGCAGGATTTTATGGTGTAGCTATGGCGGCATCTGCAATGATGGCTACTACTGCAATGCAATTAGCTATTGATGCATTTGGACCAATATCTGATAATGCAGGTGGTATTGCTGAGATGAGTGAGCAAGATCCAATTGTAAGAGAAAGAACAGATATATTAGATTCAGTAGGAAATACAACTGCTGCGACAGGAAAAGGTTTTGCAATTGCTTCTGCAGCATTAACTTCTTTAGCTTTATTTGCTGCGTATGTTACTTTTACTGGAATAGATGGTATAAATATTTTTAAAGCTCCCGTTTTAGCAATGTTGTTTGTTGGAGCTATGGTTCCAGTAGTTTTCTCTGCTTTAGCAATGAATGCTGTTGGAAAGGCGGCAATGGAAATGGTATATGAAGTAAGAAGACAATTTAAAGATATACCAGGAATAATGGAAGGCACTGGTAAGCCAGAATATGATAAATGTGTTGAGATTTCTACTCAAGCTTCATTAAAAGAAATGCTTGCACCTGGTCTTCTGACTATTTTATTTCCATTGATAATTGCTTTTGTTCCAATGTTGTTTGGAATGAACAATATGATTATTGCTGAAATGCTTGGAGGTTATATGGCTGGTGTAACTGTATCTGGTGTTTTATGGGCTATTTTCCAAAATAATGCTGGTGGAGCTTGGGATAATGCTAAAAAATCATTTGAGGCAGGTGTAATGATTAATGGAGAAATGACGTACAAAGGTTCGGATGCACATAAAGCGTCAGTTACTGGTGATACAGTTGGAGATCCATTTAAAGATACTTCTGGTCCTTCAATGAATATTTTAATAAAATTAACTTGCTTAATTGGTTTAGTTATTGCTCCAGTTTTAGGTAATGGTGAACACGGTAATAGTGAAAAGGCTGAAGTAATTAAAGTTGAGGCTACAGAAGAAATAGAGCTGTCATCAAAATCATTAATAAACATATATGCTCAGGCTTCATTGTCTGGCTATGTAGTTGAATCTAAAGTTTTTGAGATGCTTACTATTGATAAATTTGAATGTCAAGATGATATTATATGTCAGAAAATTAGTGGTAAATTCACATTTCCAATTACTTTTACAGCTAATTCAGACATAGAAAATCAAGAAAATAAACTATCAGGAGTTTTAACTTTTTTTGAAGGCTCAAAGTTGAATGTTGAATTAGAATATATTTTCAAAAAAAATGAAAATGGTATTATGTTTATGACAGGAAAAATACCAGTTGTGTCGGTAAATATTGATGGAATTGAAAATAATTTTATTTTAAATATTAAGGCAAAAAAATAATAAAAAAAGTATTTTAATATTATAAAAGGAATTAGATCTCTTTTATATTAAAATAAACCATTTATTTCTGCATCTATTTTTTCAATTATAGCACTTAAATCTTCGTCACTTTCAGTATAGTTTATATTATCAACATCAATGATTAATAATTTGCCCTTAGTATATTCTTCAATCCAGGCCTCATAGCGTTCATTTAGTCTAGTTAGGTAATCTAAACGAATACTATTTTCATAGTCTCTTCCTCTTTTTTGTATTTGCTCAACTAAAGTAGATACCGAAGCTCTCAAATAAATTAATAAGTCTGGTCCATCAATAAATCCATCCATAAGATTAAATATCTCCATATAATTATCAAAGTCTCTGGAGCTCATAAGTCCCATCTGGTGTAGGTTTGGGGCAAATATTTTAGCATCTTCAAAAATTGTTCTATCTTGTATATATGTTTTGCCACTTTCTTTAATTGAAACAATTTGTCTGAATCTACTATTTAGAAAATAAACTTGTAAGTTAAACGACCATCTCTGCATATCTTTATAAAAGTCATTTAAGTATGGATTGTTTTCTACATCTTCATAATGAGCTTCCCATTTATAATGTTTAGATAGTTTTGTTGTAAGTGTTGTTTTTCCTGAACCTATGTTTCCTGCTATGGCGATGTGCATTTTTATAATTTTTGTCTAAAATAAAAAAAGTATTATTGATAAATATGATAATCTTAATTTAGTGTTGATTATTGTTGAAAACTTCTGCTGATAGAAATAATATTATCTGCTAGTTCTCTATTTTCAGAAAGTCTGGGGACTTTAAACTGCCCTCCAAGTCTATTATTTTCCTTTAACCATATATAAAATTCATTATTTTCAAGTACAACTATTTTGGGCTCTTGAAGAATAATGTTTTGATATCTTTTGGCTTCATAGTCAGAATTTATTTTTTTTAAGTAAATATCAATTTCCATAATAAACTGGTTTATATTTTCAGGTTTCTTATTAAATTCTATTAGCCATTGATGACAACCACAATGTTCATCTAGAAAAATTGGAGCAACTGTATAATCAGAAATTGAACAATTAAACTTTTCACAACAATATGTTATTGCTCTGTCAGTATTATGTACCATTAATTCTTCTCCAAAGCTATTAATACAAGATGTAATTCTTCCTGTAATTTTAATTCTGAAAGGAAAAGTTGTAGTGAAACACACTAGATCCCCAATTATATATCGCCACAAACCAGCATTTGTAGTGATAATAATAACATAGTTGACTTTTTGTCTTACTTGATCTAAACCAATTGTTTCCCTTATTCCTTTCTTATAATCAGATATTCCAATAAATTCATAAAATATTCCATTATTTAGAAGTAGTAGTAGACCTTTACTTTTTTTGAGGTCCTGTAAGCCAAAGAACCCCTCAGATGCATTATACCCTTCAAGATAATTCATTTTATTATTTGGAATTAATTTGTCAAATTGACTTCTATATGGTTCAAAGTTAATTCCCCCGTGCATATATAATTCTAAGTTCGGCCAAACTTCGCAAATATTTTTTTTACCACTAATTTTCACTATTCTCTTGAGAAGAATCAACATCCACGAAGGTACTCCAGTAATATTTGTTATATTTTCATTTATTGCTTGTATTGCTATTTTATTTAATTTTTGATTCCATTCTTTCATAAGGGCAGTTGAGATATCAGGGACACGATGATAACTTACCCAAAAGGGAAATTGATCAAGTAAAATTGCTGACAAATCGCCATTTTTATTAGATAAATTCTTTGATATTGATCCCCCAAGCATTAATCCTTTCCCATTGTAAATGTTTTTTTTAGGAAAATTATTTTCATATAAAGATAACATATCTTTACCTGCTCTAAAGTGACAATGAGATAGGGAATCTTTAGTTATTGGTATATATTTACTTTTATTATCTGTTGTTCCTGAAGATTTTGCAAAGAATTTCACTTTGCCAGGCCAAAGAATATTTTTTTCATTATTTCTTGCCTTTTTAATATATGGCTCAATTTCTTCATATCTTCTAAGTGGTATATTGTTTTTGAATGTACTAATATCTTTGATATCATGAAATTTATGATCCTTACCAAACTTTGTTTTTTTGCCTTTTTTTATTAGATTTTCAAATACTATTTGTTGATACTTAGTTGGATTATTAATCCATCTATAAATATTATTATTACGTTTTCTCATCAAAAAAGAAAGTAATGTGTTTTTTAGAGTGAATTGAATCAAATGTGTAAATTTAAAAGCTGAAAATACAAAAAATATGTTTCGAAATACACTAAAAAAAATGAACACATCATTAAAGGATGTGGTAAACTATACTCTAGATATACATGGAGAGATTCACGATATGAATAGATATATTGGTAAAAAATTAATTATTAAATGGAGTGGAAATGTTGTATGTAGTTGCGAAAAAATAATGACATCTTTTTATAGGAATTCAGGATACTGTTATAAATGTTATTGGGAATCCCCTTTAGCATCACAATCTATTTTTAAGCCTGAATTATGTACTGCACACTTAGGTATTGAGGAAAGGGATTTAGCTTGGGAAAAAGAATTTCAACTTACTCCGCATTATGTTTATTTAGCTAATTCTTCTGGCATTAAAGTTGGAATAACTAGAGGAACACAGGGTGTTATAAGATGGATGGATCAGGGAGCAAGTCAAGCTATATTGTTAGCTGAAGTTCCAAACAGAAGATTCTCTGGAGATATTGAAGTTTCACTGAAGCGTTTTGTTGCAGATATAACTAATTGGCGTAAGATGCTTTCAGGATCCCCAGATAAAGTTGATCTAGTCAAAATGAAAGAGGAACTTTCAGCTCATGTTCCAGATGAATTAAAACAATATATTTTACCGGATAATACAGTGACAGAGATTAACTACCCTGTCACCAAATATCCAGTTAAGATTAAAAGTGTAAAACTTGAAAAGCAACCAATTATAGAAGGAGTTTTATTAGGAATTAAAGGTCAATACCTATTGCTCGATAACGATAGAGTTTTTAATGTAAGGTCCCATGAAGGTTTTATTTCTGAGTTTAGTGTACAAGAAAAAATTCAAAAAACTTTATTTTAATTCAATTGTAAAAGGAAGTCTAGCTTGTACTTTATCTCTACTAAGTAGATTTTCAATTGGCTTTGTCAATTCAGTTCGTACTCCTATTTTATCAAGTAAAATATTTGAAATATTTGAGCCTGAGGCAAATTTAGTTGCAAATTCTGAAAAAGGATCTTTCTTTTTTGGAAGTGATATAATACGATAATCATCAATATTAGCTAATGTTGATGCTATATCAATAGCTTTCTCAATGCCACCGTATGTGTCAATTAAACCTATTCTCTTTGCATCGTATCCTGTCCAAATTCTTCCTTGTCCAATCTCATCAACAGATGATTTACTAATATTTCTACCTTCTGAGACATGACTGATAAATGTCTCATAAACATTTGCTATACTTTTTTGAATCTTTCTTTTTTCATAATTAGTTAGTGGTCTATTAATCCCCATGTCAGCATATTTATTTGTGTTTGCTGTATCAATAGTAATTCCTAATTTGTTTTTATAGAAATTTTGTAAGTTAGGTATCATGCCAAACACACCTATTGAGCCAGTAAGCGTTGTAGGATTTGCTACAATACTATCTGCAGCACACGCAATATAGTAACCGCCACTTGCCGCATAATCACCCATAGAAACCACAAATGGTATTTTTGCTTCTTTCGTCAATATTGTTTCTCTCCATATAACATCTGAAGCTAAGGCACTACCTCCACCCGAATTAATTCTAAAGACAATGCCTTTAACATTTTTATCTTCTCTGGCATCTTTAATCGCTTTAGCAGTAGTTTCTGAACCAATGCTGCTTTCGCTTCCCTTACCAGAACTTATTGAACCAGTGGCATAAATTATAGCAATTTTATTTCTACTAATATCTTTTGTATTGACTTTCACACTAGAGTACTTGTTAATAGAAATTATATTCAACTTTTCACTTTGGGATAGAGATAATAAGCTGTCATTAACCTGATCTTGATACATTAAAGCATCAACATAATTTAATTCAATACAAGATTTAGCATTTTCTAACGAGAGTTGATTTGCATGATTTTGAACCTCAGAAATAGTAAGGCCTCTTTGATTAGCAATGCTGTCCATTAAATTATCAGCTATTGAGTTAAGAAAAAGGGACATCTGTTTTCTGTTTTCTGCGCTCATTTCAGTTAAAGTAAAAGGCTCAACTGCGCTTTTAAATTTTCCGTGTCTAATAATTTGCATATCTATATCAAGTTTTTCTAGTAGACCTTTATAAAACATTGGAGATGCAGACAGTCCTTTTAAATCTATTACACCTTCAGGATTCAAATAGATGCTATTTGAAATAGAGGATAAGTAATAAGATAATTGTGAATATACTTCTGAGTAAGAGATAATTCGCTTTCCAGTCTTTTTGAATTCAAGTAGTTTGTTTCTAATTTCTTCTGTTTGTGATAAGCCAGCATTTACAATTGTATTATTTAAATAGATAGCAACTATATTGTCATCATATTTAGCTTTTTCAATATTATCAAGAACTTCCTTTAACTCTAAATTATCTAACATTTCTCCTGTAAAATTGAATGCTTCTAAGGGATTTGTTGGACTTCTCTCAACTATGGTATTATTAGATAAATCTATTTTAAGAATACTATTCTTCTTAATTTTAACTTCATTATCAGTACTTGCAATTGAAAAAATTACTAGCATTATTATTAATAATAGTAGTATTGAAGAAACTATACCAATTATAGTTGATAATATATTTTTTAAAAATGATTTCATTTGATTAATTTTTATTGGACAAAAATACAATTATTAATAGTCTATTCTTTCTTTCTTATTACTTTTGATTAAATTTAATACGTATGAATGTTGCATATTTACAATTAGGAAGTAATATTGGAGATAGACTTAAAGAACTATCAAGCGCTGTCAATTGTATAAAAGAAGAAATTGGAAATGTTCTTTCCGTCTCTAAGATTTATCAAAGCACGCCTTGGAGAGTTGAAGGGCAAGAGAATTATCTGAATCAAATTATTAAGATTGAAACAAATTTATCATCTAATGAACTGTTAAGGGGTGTGCTTTTAATTGAAAATAATTTAGGCAGAATAAGGATAGAAAAATGGGGGGAAAGATTAATAGATATTGATATAATCTTTTATAATGACGATATTATTGAAACTATAGATCTGTGTATTCCGCATAAACATATGCATGAAAGAAATTTTGTTTTAGTTCCATTAAATGAGCTGGCACCACTTTATGTTCATCCCAAATATAAAAGAACAGTAAATCAATTACTTAATGAAACTAAAGATAATGAACAAGTAATTTTATATGATGTATAAACATATTGCAATAGAAGGTAATATTGGAAGTGGAAAAACAACATTATCCAAAATGTTGTCTAGGGATAATAATGCTAGATTACTGTTAGAAGCATTCGCTGAGAATCCCTTTTTACCTAAGTTTTATAGAGAACCTTCAAAACATGCATTCGCCTTGGAATTATTTTTTATGGCTGAAAGATACCAACAGTTCAAGCTAATAAAAAATCAAGATTTATTCAAAAATCAGATAATTTCAGATTATTTTTTCGTCAAATCAAAGCTTTTTGCTCAAACAAATCTTAATAAAGACGAAATGCAACTATTTAATAGATTATATGAGATAACTTCTTCGTCAATTCCATCACCTGATTTGGTAGTTTACTTATATTCAGATATAAATAGATTACAAAAAAATATTAAAAAAAGAGGTAGAGATTTTGAACAAAAAATTAGTGATGGTTACTTACACAGTATACAAGATAAATACCTAGATTATTTACGAAAACAAAATGATTTTCCAGTGCTATTAATTGATGTTACTTTGGTTGACTTTGTTTCTGATAAATCTGTTTATAATCGTATAAAGGATATTTTAAAATTACAATATAATCCTGGTATTTCTAAAATAGACTTATGATGTTGTCGTAATGATTTTATATAAATAGAAAAACTCCATATGAAGCTTTTTTATGATTATTAATAATATTACTTTGTTAAATCAATGAAATTACTATCAGATCGTAAGTTGTAAAATTCATAATCGTTAACTGCTTCTGATTTAAACTTAGAATTAGCGTTAATAGCTTTTTTAAGCATATTAATAGCTCCATCATTATCTCCAGACCTAACCTTTGCTATTGAATTAAGATAATAGCACTCTGCGGTAGATTCATTGCAAGCAACATTGTTTGATCCGTTCATTAATTTAGCTAGTGTCGCGTTATGTGATTTGCTGTTTTTGAAGTAACGAATTGCTTTATTATATTCTCCTTGTCTTATATCTAATATTGCTTGGTTCCTTTCAGTTGTATTTGCTTTGTCAAATAAAACTTGAGCATTTGCTAGTTCACCAATTCTTGCTGCAATAATTCCTTTGTTTGTACTTATGTCAGAATTTTCTTCTTTAATTGATGTTGCTTTGTTAAGATAATCCATTGCAGAATTTAGATCGCCATTTGCTATGTGAATACAAGCAATATTATTGTACCCCCTCCAATCATTGTGAAGTTCAACTGCTTTATTGTAGATTTTGGTCTGATCAACTTCATTATCAGCTAATGTAGCTGAAAATAATAATTCTTCTACACTTAATTCATTTGGATTAGTAATAGATAAAGAGGCAATTTCCTCATCAGATCTTTTAGGTTCATAAGATCTAATAATTATTGTCGCCTTTCTTAATTGAGGTAAAACATTATCTTCTATAGCATCATATATTTCAGCCAAATCTCTAATTTGTTGTTCTCTTACTTCAACATCAGATATAGAGTTAACAATGTTATTTATTTTTCTTTTATCTTTAATATCAGAATCTTTTATTAAAGACTCAAATCCTTCCCAATCTTCACCAACAGATGATTCAGTATATAGGTCATTATTTCTTGCACCTTCTACTTTCAATGATCTTAACAATCTCTTAGTATAATTTAACGTGCTCTTCATTCTTTTCTCTGATACATTGTCATTCATATTAACTGCTCCTTCAGGAGAAGCATATGATATGATTTCTATAGAATGAGTTTTATAGCCTTTTTTAGAAAATTTCTTTAATTCAGTAATGTCTGCATCGCTTTTTTCAGTTGTTCTGATATTTGACTGATTAACTAAAAAGTATATAGTTGCTGACTCCTCTAAAATAGTCTCATGTTCATATCCATGATTATTGTTTGCTAAATCTTCATTGTCTTTAACTCTTGTTGACGTAGCAATAACTCCATTAGCGATATTAACAGGTCCTAAAACCTTTTCTTTGTCTTTCTGCTTAGCAGTAGCTCTTATTTCTAGGCGAGCATTTAACATTTTATCTGTATAGGTAATTTTATCTTGGTATTTAAAGCCTCCTCCTGTAGCATTGAATATTGTAGCTTCTCCTCCTGTAGCTTCTTCTCCTTGAATAATGATGGTTTTAAATGCTGTTTCTCCTTCATTATATACTAGTACTGGTGTGAAATCAACTGTCGCTTTTTTTGCAAAATATTTTGCAGGAAAATTTGCGTCTAAGTTTAGAGATACCTTTCCACCATGAGCTTGAAGTACTGGAGGTGTAGTTGTGAAGTTAACTGTATCGTATTTAGTTGCCATTTGATCTATACCACAGCTACTAAAAAATATAATTGCAGTAAGAATATATGAGAATTTAAAGGTCTTCATGTCTGGATGTATTAAAATTTATTATTATTACAAATGTAAATAAAAATTTCAGGGGTAAGAGATGTTTTTTTTAGTGTTATTCACATTTAATGTTAGTAATTAGCTAGTGATAAGTTGATACTTTTTCTATTACTAACATAAAAAATATAGTTAGTTTTTAAAAGAAACTAATTTATTCCATAATTCCCAAATAACAATACCTGAACTAACGGATATATTTAAAGAATGTTTAGTCCCAAATTGAGGAATTTCAATTATTTCATTACAAAGATTTATCACATCATTGTTTACGCCATCTACTTCGTTACCAAATATTATTGCAATTGGATCTTTTGAGATATTAAAATTATTAAGCATTGTAGACTCTTTTACTTGCTCAACACCGATAATTTGATAGTTATTTTTTTTTAATTTTAACACGGCATCAATTGTATTATTCTCATAATCCCAATCTACAGAATTAGTTGAGCCAAGTGCAGATTTTCTGATATCTTTATTTGGTGGGGTTGGAGTAATACCACATAGTATTATTTTTTCAATTAAAAAAGCATCAGAAGTTCTAAACACTGATCCTACATTTAAAGAGCTTCTTACATTGTCTAAAACAATCGTTATTGGAGTTTTTCTAGATTTTTTAAATTCTTCAATTGATATTCTTTCTAAATCCTTGTTTTTTAACTTCTCCATCCTTTATATTTGTTGCAAAATTAAACAATAAATTTTTGATAAATAAGAACAAAAAAAAGAAAGTTACTCCTCTAATGGGGCAGTATAATAAAATAAAAGCCAAACACCCTGGTGCACTATTATTATTTAGGGTAGGTGACTTTTATGAAACTTTTGGAGAAGATGCAATATCTGTATCTTCAATTTTAGGTATTGTACTTACTGCTAGAAACAATGGAGATTCTAAAATTGAACTTGCAGGTTTCCCGCATCATTCTTTAGACACTTATTTGCCTAAATTAGTAAGGGCAGGAAGAAGAGTTGCAATTTGTGATCAGCTTGAAGAAGCAAAAGCTACAAAAGGAATTGTTAAAAGAGGAGTGACAGAACTGGTAACTCCTGGAGTTTCTTATAATGATCTTACTTTAGAAAACAAAAGAAATAATTTTCTTGCAACAATTTATTATGGAAAGTTATATATGGGAATATCTTTTTTAGATGTTTCAACTGGTGAATTTTTAGTTGGAGAGGGAACTAAAGATTACATAGATAAACTTCTAAATAGTTTTGAACCGATGGAGATAATTTATCAAAAAGATAAAAAAAATAAAATAGAAATAGATTTTAATATAACCTCTTCTACTTTCATGCTCGAAGACTGGGTATTTAATTTTGACTACGCAAATGAGTTGTTAAATAAACAGTTTGATACAAAGTCATTAAAAGGGTTTGGTATTTTAGATCTTCAAGAAGGAGTAGTCGCCGCAGGAGTAGCACTACATTATTTAAATGAGACAAAGCATCAGAAAACAAAGCATATTCTTAATATTAGCAGAATTCATAAAGATCATTATGTCTGGATGGATAGATTCACTATAAGAAACCTTGAATTATTTTCTTCAACTAACGAAGGAGCTGTTACATTAATAGATGTTTTAGATAATACAAAATCCCCTATGGGAGGAAGAATGCTTCGTAGATGGTTAGCGCTCCCTTTAAAAGATGTTAATCATATTAAGTTAAGACATCAGATTGTAGATGAAATATTTAGTGATGATGTTATTACGGATTTATTGATTAAAGAAATAAGAGCAATTGGGGATTTAGAGAGGTTAATTTCGAAAGTTGCAACTTTAAGAATCAATCCAAGAGAGTGTTTCAGGCTTAAAGACGCACTCTTATCACTAAAACCTATTAAGAATCTATGCAACATAACAAATGTCAATGCACTTAGAGATATTTTAAATAAGATTGATTTATGTGGTAGTATCATCTCAAAGATTGAAACAGAAATAAGTGATGACCCACCATTACTAGTACACAAGGGAAATGTTATAAAAACAGGCTTTAATAAAGAATTAGATGATTTGAGATCAATTCAAAGTTCTGGAAAAGATTTTCTGAATAAAATTCTTGATAGGGAGATTAAAAATACAGGAATTAATTCTTTAAAAATTTCATTTAATAATGTTTTTGGATATTATTTAGAAGTCAGAAATAAATATAAAGATCAAGTACCTTCTAATTGGATAAGGAAGCAAACTCTTGTTAATGCTGAAAGGTATATAACAGAAGAATTGAAAGAATATGAAAATAAGATTATAAGTGCTGAGGATAAGATTCAAACTATTGAGAGTAGACTTTATAACGATTTAGTTCAAAGTCTTACTGAATTTATTGAACCTATTCAAATAAATGCAAATTTAGTGTCTCAACTTGATTGTCTACTTAGTTTTTCATTAATAGCAAAAAAAAATAATTACTGTAAACCACAAGTGAATATTAGTTCGAAATTAGTAATTAAACAAGGAAGACATCCAGTTATTGAACAACAATTAGATGCTGGCGATACTTATGTTCCTAATGATATATTTTTAGATAGAGATCAGCAACAGATAATGATGATTACAGGGCCTAATATGTCTGGTAAATCAGCCTTGTTAAGACAAACCGCCTTAATTGTATTAATGTCTCAGATAGGTAGCTATGTACCTGCCAATTCTGCTGAAATAGGATTGGTAGATAAGATATTTACTAGAGTCGGTGCTTCTGATAATATTTCAATGGGAGAATCTACTTTTATGGTTGAAATGAGTGAGACAGCAAGTATTTTAAATAATCTTTCTGAAAATAGTTTGATTTTGATGGATGAAATTGGACGCGGAACAAGCACATATGATGGCGTCTCAATTGCTTGGGCAATTGCAGAGTATTTACATAATCATAAAACCAAGGCAAAAACATTATTTGCAACTCATTATCATGAATTAAATGAAATGGCTAAAGAGTTTTCTCGAATAAAAAATTATAACGTTTCTGTTAAGGAAAATGGAAAGAATATTATTTTTATTCGAACTCTAAAGCAAGGGGGAAGTGAGCATAGTTTTGGGATTCATGTTGCAAAGATTGCAGGTATTCCAAAAAAAGTTGTTGAAAAAGCATCTAAGATATTAAAGAAGTTAGAAACTATAAAAGGAAGAAGTGAGAGCTCTAATTCTTTGCACGAAGATGATGATTTGCAATTAAGTTTTTTTAAACTAGATGATCCTGTACTAGAAAAAATTAGAGACGATATAAATCATTTGGATATCAACTCATTAACACCAATTGAAGCGTTAAATAAATTAAATGAAATCAAAAAACTATTACTAAAGTAGATTTTGATTTTGTGGAATAGATTTTTTCTTTAAATTTGCCGTCCTTATTGCGAGTGTAGCTCAGGGGTAGAGCATCACCTTGCCAAGGTGAGGGTCGTGAGTTCGAATCTCATCACTCGCTCAAAGATGTTCATCTAAATACTGCCCGGGTGGTGGAATTGGTAGACACGTTGGACTTAAAATCCAATGAACATTTGTTCGTACGGGTTCAAGTCCCGTCCCGGGTACATAGCGGGAGGTTATCTAAAGATAGTCTCCCGTTTTTGTTTTATAGCGGCAAGATTTTCTTCCTTTTTTTCTGTAGGAGATTACTATTAAATAATATTTATTAAAATTGCAGAATATCATTTACAATGAAAAAAATCACTTCTGTCCAGAATCATTTTATAAAATCATTAATATTATTAAGAGAAAAACCAAGAGCTCGAAGAGAAAATAGTCAATTTTTGATTGAAGGTGAAAGAGAAATTAATCTAGCTTTTAATGGGGGATATACTATTGAGATAATTTTATTTTATCCAAAAATATATCCGCTTGAGAAAGCTCAAGAACTTTCTGGTAAGTCTGAAATAATAGAAATTAATAAAGAAGTTTTTAATAAGTTAGCTTACAGAGAATCTACAGGAGGACTAATTGCAGTTGCAAGAACTAAAGATCTTGGTATTTCTAAATTAAAATTGTCAGATAATTCGCTAATTCTAATTGCAGAGGCAACCGAAAAACCTGGAAATATAGGAGCGCTTTTAAGAACAGCAGATGCAGCAAATCTTGATGCAGTTGTAATAGCTAATCCAAAGTGTGATATTTATAATCCAAATGTTATCCGATCAAGTGTAGGTTGTATTTTTACGAACCAAATTATTGTTTGTGATTCAAAAGATGTTATTCATTTTCTAAAAGAGAATAATATTAGATTATTTTGTGCATCACTTCAAAACTCTACTTCTTATAATAATCAGAATTATAAAGAGTCAACCGCAATTGTTGTTGGTAATGAGACACATGGCCTTTCTGATTTTTGGTTAGATTTAGGTACAAATATTAAAATACCTATGCGAGGCAAGATTGATTCAATGAATGTTTCTGTTTCTGCAGCAGTTTTAATCTTTGAAGCTATAAGACAGAGAGAATTTTCTTAGTTGCTCCAGATTTAGTTTTTACATAATCAATAGAGATTGAATTCTTAAAATCTATAAATTTCTCAATTGCAAAAACAAGTTCAGAATAATTAGCAACAGATATTCCTGCATCTAATTTGATTAGTTCTTTTGCCTCATTAAATTTGTGATATTTAGGTCCGAAAATAACTGGAAGTCCAAATGCAGTTGCTTCTAATAAATTGTGGATGCCTCTACCAAACCCACCTCCAATATATGCAAATGTTCCATATTTGTATATTTTAGAAAGATTACCAATATTATCTATTATAAGAACTCTAGAATCTCTAATATTTTCTTCTGTAGCATTAGAGTATAGTATCCCATTAGTTTTATTCTGCAAAGATAAATTCCTATTCATTTCATGTGGTGCAATGATGTACTTGTATTGATGATTTTTACTTATATAATCAATTAATAGCTTTTCATCTGCAGGCCATGTGCTTCCACATATTATAGTATCATTATTATTGCAGAAATGTTTAATTAACTCAATTTCTTCAGATTTTTTACTATTAGAGAGTACATTGTCAAATCGCGTATCACCTGAAACAGTGACATTATTAATATTAATAGAGTTTAAAAGTTTTTTTGAAGCTAAATCTTGTACAAAAAAGTAGCTAATATTTTTGAGTTGATTTGCCCACCATGTAAATTTAAAAAATAATTGTTCTGAGCGAAATACTGAAGAAACACTATAAATAGGAATCTTATTTTTCTTCAATTCATGGATGTAGTTAAACCAAAATTCATATTTTATAAATACCGCTTTTATTGGATTAACAAGCATAATAAACTCTTTAGAGTTTGATTTAGTATCAGGTGGTAGATAGAATACCCAATCTACCAAAGCATTATTTTTTTCTATTTCATATCCAGAAGGAGAAAAAAAGGTAAGTAAAATTTTATGATTTGGATTATTAGATTTGTATTCAGAAATAATCGGTTTTGCTTGTTCAAATTCACCTAAAGACGCACAGTGAAACCATACAATATTTTTTTTCTTATAAACTGATTTCTTGATTTTGAAGAGTAATTTTTTTCTTCCGCTCAACCATAATCTTGCCTGTGGATTTGTAATCGAAGCAATTCTGATGATTAAAATATAACAGTTAATTACTATGTTGTATAAAAAACTCATGTCATTAAAAATAATGAAATTGTTCATCATTTTTTCTATTAATTGGAATGATAACTTCAAATTTTAAGCCTAAAAAATTATCCCAATTCCTCTTATTTGGATACTTAAGATTATTTGCAAAATCATAATTTCTCTGAATTTTCGTGTAAGCAATTGTATAGTTTAATCCAGAGCTTATTTGAAACATTCCTTTTTCATGATAAAATTTATAATCAATAGAAAATTTTGTGCTTATACCATTTGAGAATCGGTCATAACCTTTTTTCATATTCTCGTTAAGTTGAGGTATGTTTTGATTTTTTGTGTCTATAAAAATTTTATGTTGTAAATATCCAATACCTTGAGATAGATACACACCACTTAAATTCTTTTCTGAATTATGAAAACAAAAACCTGCTAGTAAATAGGTATTGAAGCCAATTTCCATTAGATTGATATTAGCATATTGACCATTACCTCCAATAACTCCACCATCAGATGATGAGATACCATCAAAAATTGATTCATCTTTAATTTTGTTGCCAAACATATAACTTCCTTCAATTCCAAACAGATAATTTTTTGTTGTTTCAAAAAAATAGCATGCACCAACACTAGAATTATTTCCGAATGTTTTAGAGATGTTTCCAAATGCAAATTGATAATTGTAATTTACAGAAAAAGCAGACTGCTTATTTTCTTGAGCATTCAGTGTATTTGTGAAAATAAAAAAAAACACTGTAGTATAAAATTTAATTAAAAAGCCTTTCATCTAATTGCTAAAGTAATATATGTAGCTTAAATGACGCAAATAAATATTTAATAATTACCTATATTTGCTATATAAAAATTTAATTAATGTTTAATTGGTTTACCAAAAGAAATAGTAAAAATAATCTAAGTCCTATAGATTTTTCTTCTATTAAGACAGATATTCATTCGCATTTAATTCCAGGCATAGATGATGGTTCTCCAGATATGGATACTACAATCAATTTGATAAAAAGAATGAAAGAGCTAGGTTTTAGTAAACTTATAACTAGCCCTCACGTTATGAGTGATTTTTACAAGAATTCTAACGAGATAATTTTAAAAGGTCTTGATGATATTCGCTCTGAACTTAAAGCTCAAAATATCGATATTGAAATTGATGCAGTAGCAGAATATTATATAGATTATGATTTTGAAAATAAAATAGAAACTGAGAAGTTATTAACCTTCGGCTCTAATTATTTGTTAGTTGAGTTATCTTTTATGGAAGTTCCAAAAAATTTCTTTGATATTATTTTTAAATTGCAGTTAGCAGGATATAAAGTTGTCTTAGCACACCCTGAAAGATATAATTATTTCCAAATGAAAGATTATGAAGATTTAATTAATAGAGGAGTTTTTCTTCAGATAAATTGGCTTTCAATAATTGGCTATTATTCGCCACAAATAAAGAAGAAAACAGAGGAGCTTATTTCTAAAGAAATGGTGAGTTTTATTGGTTCAGATTGCCACAATATGAATCATGCAAAATTATATTCTAAATGTCAAAGTAAAAGATCTTGGCATCAATTACTCGAAAGCGGTAAGCTTTTAAATCACAAATTATAATTTGCACTACTTGATTCTAAATCTCGGTTTACCTTTCTGAATAATCCCTGTAATACTTTTCCAGGACCAACTTCTATCACTGATTTCAGGCCGTCTGATATCATTCTTTCCATTGTTTGAGTCCACAATACTGATGATGTAAGTTGTAATTTTAGATTTTCTTTAATACTAGAAATATCAGTTACTTCACTGGCTGCAACGTTTTGATAAATTGGGCATATACCGTCTAAGAATTTGGTAGATTCTATAGCATTTTCTAGCTCTATTCTTGCAGATTCCATTAGGGGAGAATGAAAAGCTCCACCAACTGGAAGAATTACGGCTCTTCTAGCTCCAGCTTCTTTGAGTTTTTCACATGCTAATTTAACACCACTATTTGTGCCTGAAATCACTATTTGTCCGGGACAATTGTAATTTGCAGGAACGACTATTTCATTTATCTCCAAACAGATTTTTTTAACAATATCATTATCTAAACCTAAAATTGCCGCCATTGATGAGGGGGTTTTTACACATGCTTTCTGCATAGCATTAGCTCTTTTAGCCACTAGCTTTAAACCATCAGTAAATGAGATATATCCAGCGGCTACTAATGCGGAAAATTCTCCCAGAGAATGTCCAGCAACTAAATCTGGGTTAAATGATTTTTCTAAAACTTTTGCTAGTATTGTTGAGTGTAAAAAAATAGCTGGTTGTGTTACATTAGTTTTAGTAAGTTCTTTTAAACTATCTCCAAACATGATATCAGTAATTGAAAATCCTAAAATTTCATTTGCATTTTCAAACATATCTCTTGCTTGTTTGGATGATTCATATAAATCATTTCCCATACCGATATATTGAGATCCTTGTCCTGGAAAAACAAATGCTTTCATAATAAAAATTTATATAATAATTTATTTAATAAGTTTCATAAACTCAGATCGTGTTTTTTCATCAGACATAAATAATCCTGAAAAAGCAGATGTTGTTGTTGAGGAATGTTGTTTTTGAACACCTCTCATTTGCATACATAAGTGTTGAGCTTCAATAACTACAGCTACTCCTTTTGGATTTAGAGTGCCTTGTAGGCAATCCTTTATTTCATCAGTAAGCCTTTCTTGTACTTGAAGTCTTCTAGAAAAAACGTCAACGATTCTAGGTATTTTACTTAAACCTACAATGTGTCCATCTGGAATATAGGCAATATGTGCTTTTCCAAAAAAAGGAAGCATATGATGTTCGCATAGAGAATAAAGCTCTATATCTTTAACTAAAACCATTTGACTATAACTTTCGGCAAACATTGCAGAAGTTAAGATTTCTGAAGGATTTTCTTTGTATCCATTTGTTAAGAAGCTCATTGATTTTGCTACTCTTTCAGGTGTTTTAATTAAACCTTCTCTTTGTGGATCTTCTCCAATCTCAGTAAGAACAGATTTAATATTTTTTGCCAAATCTATATTGTAATTATCACTCATATGTCTATAATTAGAGTGCAAATATACCATATATTTGCAAAATGAAAGTATTGATAGTTGTTGCTACTAATTTTGAAATTACTTCAGATATGTTAAAGGTTTACCCAGTATTAGTCACTGGAATAGGCATGGTAAACACATCAATAAATTTAACAAGAGAGCTTTCAAAAAATAGATATGATTTGGTGATTAATATGGGAATCGCTGGCTCTTTTAAAGATTCTATTAATATTGGAGATGTTGTTGAGATAACTGAAGATAGTTTTTCTGAAATTGGTTTTGAGAATAGTAATCAATTTAATAAGTTCAGTGAATTTGATATTAAAACTAGTTTTACTGTGAATCCAAAATCATCTCTAAAAAGAGTTAAATCAATAACAGTTAATACAGTTCATGGAAACGCCCAATCAATTTCTGAGATTGTAGAAAGAGAAAATACTGATATTGAAAGCATGGAAGGCGCGGCAGTATTTAATGTTTGCGAAGATTTCAATACAAATTGTATCCAGATCAGATCTATTTCTAATAAAGTTGAAGCGAGAAATAAAGATAACTGGGATATAAAAACTGCAATTATTAATCTAAATAATGAGGTTGAGAGAATTATTACTAATTTATGAAGATTACTTTAGGAATATCACCTTGTCCAAATGATACGTTTATCTTTGATGCTTTAATTCATCGGAAAATTGATACTGAAGGGATAGAATTTGATGTTCATTTTGCTGATGTTGAACATCTTAATAATAATGCTATTACTGGAACGTTAGATGTTACAAAACTATCTTTTAATGCTTTCTCCAAATGCACTAAATCGTATTTGTTATTAGACAGTGGGTCAGCACTAGGCAGGGGTTGCGGTCCATTGTTGATAAAGAAGCCATCTACATTATTAACAAATAAAAGTAGAATTGTAGTTCCAGGCTTTAGTACAACTGCTAATTTACTATTAACTATTCTTAAGCCTAACTATACAAATAAATATGAAAATATATTTTCAGAAATTGAAAAGGATATTCTTTTAGAGAATGCTGACGCTGGATTAATTATTCATGAGAATAGATTTACTTTTAAAAATAAAGGTCTAGTTGAAGTTTATGATTTAGGAGAACTTTGGGAAATCGAAAATAAACTTCCAATTCCACTTGGTGGTATTGCGATTAGAAGAGATTTACCGCATTATCTGCAAAAGAAAATTGAAAGAATTTTATTTAATTCGGTACGTTTTGCAATAGAGAATCCAAATTCTTCAAAAGAATTTATAAAATCCCATGCCCAAGAGTTAGAAGATAGTGTAATTGATGCACATATCAACTTATATGTTAATGATTATTCAATATCTTTAGCAGATGAAGGACGAAAAGCAGTTCGTCTATTATTTCAAAAAGTTGGTGTTAATTCTGATAATATTTTTCTATAGTTAACTGAATTTTCGTAAAATTGTAAAATGTTAAAAAATATTGCTTTACTTTTTTTTATTCCTTATTTATCAATAAGTCAAAACTTATATAACCCTCAAGAGCTTTATGATTTACCGGGCGGTATATTTGAAGAGGATTCGTTACGAGTTTTAAACTTACAATTTTATAATCCAAATTATCATAATTATTTGGTGAACTCTTGGTTTTATTCCCCATCTGAAAGAATACCTGCATCCCTTACTGTTAATAATGTTTTATACGATAGTGTAGGTGTTCGATATAAAGGAAACTCTACATTTTGCTTGCCCAATGATAATCAGAACGATAAAGTTCCATACAATATTGATTTAAATTACTTTGTTAGTGGTCAAAATTTTTTAGGTTTAAATAAAATAAAACTTGCAAATGCATGGATGGATCCAACATTTGTCAAGCAAATTGTAAGTAGTAATATTTATAGGAATTACTTGCCTACTGGAGAGTCAAATTTAGTTAGATTAAACGTTCAGGGTGACTATTTAGGCTTGTATGTAAATGACGAATCTATAAATAAGCAGTTTCTTAAGAAACATTTTGACGAAAAATCTGGGCCTCTTTTTAAATGTGATAATATTGATAGATTTTGTGATACTGCGAATGCTCCCTCTGCTATGCCACCAAATCTGTATTATTTAGGCATAGATTCTACCTTATATTATGATAGCTATGACATGAAGTCAGATCAAGGCTGGGGAGAGCTAGTTAAGTTAACAAGGATTTTAAATCAAGATTTTTCTAATCTCGACAGTATTTTAAATATCGATAGAACCCTTTGGGCTTTTGCTGTAAATCAGGTGCTTCAAAATCTTGATTGTTACAATACATATTATGTACACAATTTCTATTTATATCAAACAAAAGATAAACTTTTCCAGATGATTCCTTGGGATCTTGATAATAGTTTTTCAGGAGCAATTATGGGATGGGATTACTGGAGTCAATCGAATATATATGAATACGACCCATACTTTACTGGGCCAAATTTAGGTGGAGCTACTCAACCTTGGGATGAAAGACCGTTGCTTTACAAATTATTAAATAATAATCATTACAGGAAAATTTATACTGCTCATATTAATACAATTATTGAAGAATCATTAGATACTAATATTATTAGAGCCAATATTGATAATTTACAGAACATTGCTTTTAGTGCGGCTGTACAAGATAATAATAAAGTTTTCACTATGAATGAGTATTATGAGAATGTAAATAATGCAATCTGGGCAAGTTTTAGCTGGGGATTTGGAGGGATTTTAAATACAATTAACCAAAGGAAAGAATTCTTATTAAATCATCCTGAGATCTCTTTAGTTGCTCCTGATATTAATAATTTAACGCTTACTAACGATTTAGTAACAGTAGAGATATTTAATGCTGATATTGTTAATTTAATGGTAACAACTAGTGAATATAATTCAAGATTTGAGTCTTTCTTGATGTATGATGACGGATCTAATGGAGATATCACTGCAAATGATGGTATATATTCTGCAATCCTTCCCCATTACAGTAGTGGTCTAGATGTTAAATTTTATGTAAAAGCAGAAAACAATGATGCTATTAAGTTGCATCCTCAAAGAGCTGAATATGAGTTTTTCATTTATTCTCCAATTAGTGAGGTAATTAGTATTAATCCAAATCTAAGAAGAAATCTAATTTCTATTAAGAATGTACTTGGGAAAGAGGTAACAGAAGTTAAAAATACACCACTTTTTTATATTTACGATGATGGTTCTGTCGAGAGAAGAATTATTTTAAAGTAAATATTAGTAATGATATTTAAAATTTGCAATCTGTTTTTTTGTTAGCTTCCCATTTAACCAAGAGTTACTGATTTCAGCATTGTATTTATTGTAAAATTCAATAGCATTTTTATTCCAGTCAAGAACTTGCCAGCACATCCCATTCATTTTTAAATCTTTACAAATTTTAATTGTGGCTTCAAATAGTTTTGATCCAACTCCAGTTCTTCTGTATTTTTCCATAACAATAAAATCTTCAAGAAATAAAAATTTTCCTTTCCATGTTGAATAGCGAAACCAATAAAAAGATAATCCGATTATTTTTTCGTCAATTTCTGCAACTAAGAATTTATAGTGTTGTGAATCGCCAAATCCATCTGTCTCTAATTCTCTTAATGTTATTGTTACCTCGTCAATTGCATTTTCATACTCTGCTAGTTCCTTAATCAAATTAAGAACAGATTGCAAGTCTTCTTTTCTTCCATTTCGTATTTTTATTTTCATTTTTAAATATAAATAAATATAAATAAATATAAATTATTTCTAAATTTTATTCTAAATTTTATTCTAAATTTTATTCTAAATTTTTGTATAATTGTTATGTGAATAAATTTTTAATTTTATTGGCTTTTCTACCATTTTTAAGTGTTTCGCAATCTTTAGAATGTACAACTATAATACCTAATAATTCATATGCAGATACAATTTTTTATTGTGTCACTGACGCAAGCTGTCATGATTTATGCGACGGAAGCATAACTATTAACGTTGTGGGTGATAATCAGCCATATTCTTTTTCATGGTCAAATGGCGCTTCATTTGTTGCTGGTGATAATTTTAGAGATAGCCTGTGTGCTAATCAATATATCATATCGATAATTGATGTGAATGGTAATCTTGTCAATAACACATATGTAAATGATTTGATATCTCCTCCAAATTTCACATTGTTTACCGATTTATTACAAGACCCTTTATGCTTTGACTCATCAAACGGACAGATTAACTTGAGTATTGGTGGTGCTACACCTCCATATTCTTTTTCTTGGGACGACGGAACAAGTTCTGAAGATCGAACAGGATTAAACAGTGGAGTATATTACTTAACTACTTCTGATATAAATAGTTGTATTCGTCTTGATTCATTCGAGTTGTTTAATCCTGCACAAATTTCATCTTCAGTTATTACTGATACACTTAGCTGTATCGGTGCATGTGATGGAACTGGAATTGTGATTGCATCAAATGGTGTTGAGCCTTATCAATATCAATGGAATAATAATACTAGTTTTTCTAACGACACTATTCAGAACTTATGTTTTGGAGCAAATACCATAACTATAATTGATTCTAATGGATGTATTGCATATGACACATTACAAATACTTAATCCTGATACACTTCAAATAATAAATTCTACATCTGACAGTACTTGTTTTGGCACTTGCGATGGACAATTATCAGTAACCATTTCAGGAGGTAAGCAACCATATTTTACACAATGGATTTTTGAAGGTTTCATTTTTAATAATACAGACACTATTACTGATAATAATTTGTGTTATGGTGATTATCAGTTAATATATTCAGACGCAAATGATTGTATAGATACAATAAGTATCCCTTTAATTGAGAGAGACTCTTTCGTTGTCCAAGATTGGATAATTGATGATAGTTGTTATAATAGTTGTACTGGTCAAATTACTATACAATTGATGAATCCAGAAAGCACACCTATTAGTTACAATTGGAGTAATGGCAGCTCAGATACTGTAATTTCAAATTTATGTAATGGTTTTGATACTTTAAGTATAACAGATTCAAGAGGATGTGTAGATTCATTTTATTATTACATAAATGAAGGAGATTCACTTTATTTTGATAGTATTTCTATTGTGAATAATACATGTTTTGATGATCAACAGGGAGCTATCTCATTAATAAATTTTGGAGGAGGAGTGTTGCCTATTGAGTATACTTGGTCAAATGGTCAAATAACAAATTCACCTGGAATTAATGCACTTTCATCTGGGTTTTATAGCGTAGATATTGAAGATGCATTAGGTTGCACAAAAAATACAGCTAATATTTTAGTTGATCAGCCCGATTTATTGTTTAACACAATTAGTTCTTTAGATAATGTCAGTTGTTTTGGAGCTTCTGATGGTTTAATAGATATATCAATTTTTGGTGGTGTTGAGCCATATTTTATATCATGGAATAATATTTTAGTAGACTCTAACTTTGTTGATAGTTTATCAGCGGGACAATATATTTTTACAATTGTAGATGATAGTCTGTGTACATTATCCGATACTATATTAGTTGATGAGCCGGATTTATTAGTCGTTTCTGATAGTGTGGTGAATGTGTTATGTAAAGGAGACAGTTCAGGTTTTATTTATTTATTTCCCGTTGGAGGAACATCACCCTATGAATATTCAATTGATAATGGAATCAATTACCAATCTCAAAGTTATTTTGACAATTTAATAGCTAACAGTTATTCAATAATAATTAGAGATGCTAATGGATGTTTATTTAACTTAGTAAGTAACGTTATTGAACCAATATCTATTTTATCTGCAGGATTGTCTGTATCTAATTTATTATGTTTTGGAGACACAACTACCATTCAATCATCTGTTAATGGTGGAACGCCTGCTTATTCTTATTTATGGAATAATGGGGTGACAACAAATGACTTAAATGGTGTTGGTGCTGGAAATTATCTATTGACAATTATTGATGATAACGGGTGTGAAATTTTAAAGAATATAACACTTACAGAACCAGATGAAATTGAATTAACTCCAAATCCAGTTATTACTAATTTATTATGCTTTCAGGATGGGTCAGGTGCCATAGATTTATCAATAAATGGTGGTGTTTCCCCATTTACATATCTTTGGAATAATGGCAGTTTAGATCTAAATATAGCTAATCTTAACGCTGGCAACTATCAACTTACAGTCACTGACAATAATAATTGTGTTTTTATAGAAGATTTTATTGTGGATGAACCAAATGAATTGTCTTTGTCTTATACTCAAATTAATGTTGATTGTTTTGGTAATAGCACTGGAGAAATAGATATAACTGTAGCTGGAGGAACTCCAAATTATTCTTATTCCTGGTCAAACTTATCTTCAAATGAAGATTTAGTAAATATACCTGCAGGAACATATGATATATTAGTGTCAGATCTTAATAATTGTACAACATCAGCTTCTATTTTAGTAAATCAGCCATCTGAAATTATTTATTCAGTAACAACTTTTGATTTGATTTGTAATAATCAATTTGAAGGTGAGATTATTATTACGGCTTCTGGTGGTGTTCCTGGATATACATTCTCAATAGATGGAGGATTACAATATCAAAACAGTAATACTTTTATGAATTTACCATCTGATAATTATTTCGTCTTTATACAAGATGCAAATTTATGTCTGAAATCAGAATCTTTTAGTATTAATCAGCCAAGTGCTTTTTCACCAATAGTTGATGTTATAGATATTGATGGATGCTATGGAGACGCAACAGGAGCTATTAATTTCTCACTAAGTGGCAATACACCTCCATATTCTTATAGTTGGTCAAACAATCAAACAACAGCATCAATATCTGATTTGTCTTCTGGAGATTATGAGATTATTGTTAATGATGATAATAATTGTCAAATGACGTATTCATATTTTATTGATGAGCCTTTAGCTTTAGAATTAAGTTATACTGTAATGCCGGCTAGCTGTGAAGAAAAGAATGATGGCGCGATTAATACTTTTGTTTTAGGTGGAATTCCACCAATTTTATATCAATGGGGTAGCGGAGAGATTTCTTCTGATATCTCAGATATTAGTATAGGAAATTATTCTTTATATGTTGAAGATGCTATGGGATGTTCACTTCCAATAGAGTTGATTGAGGTAGGTTTTGATGGATATAATGGTTGTATTGAAATTCCTTCAGGTTTTACCCCAAATAATGACAATATTCATGATGAGTGGGTTATTTATGGACTATATGATTTTCCAAATACGATTGTCAAAGTTTATAACAGATGGGGTCAAGAAGTTTTTAGTTCTAATGGATATAATGTACCATGGGATGGTAAATACAATGGTGTAGATCTTCCAACGGCGACATACTATTATGTAATTGAACTTAATGATTCTGACAAAGTTTATAACGGAACAGTAACAATAAAGAGATAATGAAAAAAGCCATTATATTTCTAATATTTAGCATTTTTTTTACGTTCTTAAATGCGCAACAGCTTCCTCATTATTCTATGTATATGTTGAATGAAGTAATTATAAACCCTGCAGCACTAAGTAAAGAAAAAAATAATAAGGCAACGTTGATGCTAAGAGATCAGTGGAGTAGTTTTGAGGGTGCACCTTCAACCCAATCTATATCATATAGTCATCTCAATCATAAAAAATATAAAAGAGGAATTAGTATTATCAATGATGTTACGGGACCTATTTCCATTATTAATGCAACTTTTTCTGCATCTTACTCTATAGAAGTTCAACAGAATAATAGAATATCACTAGGTGCTTCAGGTTCTATTATGCAATATGCGATTGATAATTCGCAAATACAGTTGGAAGACGATGGGATATTAGATCCTGCATTTTCTGAAGCAACAAACAAGGCTATAGGTAATAGTGTAGCTATTGGAGCTTATTACTATCATGATGATTATTTTATTGGACTTGCAATTCCAAACATAGTTGGAAGTTCATTAGATATTAGCTCAGAAAATAGTAGCAATAAATTAGAGAAACACTATTATATAAATGGAGGCATAAATTTTAAGATAAATAAAAATGTAATTTCTCCTTCAGTTCTGCTAAAAAAAACTGGAGGATTACCAATACAATTGGATATGAATCTTAAAGGAGTTTATCATAATTTATTATGGGGCGGATTTTCTTACAGAACAGGAGATGCAATGGTTGCGATGTTTGGTATTGATTATGGACAATCTAGCTTCGGATATAGTTATGACATAACAACTTCCAGTATGAAGATCCCTTCAGCAGGTTCTCATGGATTACTTTTTTCATATAAATTTAAAAGTAATCAAAGAGATAGAGACAAGGACGGCGTTTTAGATGATAATGATGATTGCTACAAAACACCAGGGCTGAAAGAACTAAAAGGATGTCCTGATAAAGATAAGGATGGTATAAGAGACATTGACGATGAATGTCCTGATGAATATGGGTTAAAAATAAATAATGGATGCCCAGATAAAGATGGTGATGGAATTGCAGATAAGAATGATAAATGTCCAGATATATTTGGAATAAAACTTTTTAAAGGCTGTCCTGATACTGACGGAGATGGATTAGAAGATGCAGATGATGATTGTCCAACTGAATATGGTTACCCACAAAATAAAGGCTGTCCCGAAGGTCCAGTAAAGAGTAATGATACAGTTTATATAACTAGAACAGATACGATTTATATACTTATTAATAATGATAGAGATCTTATGAGTGTCTTTAAAGATGTAAAGTTTGAATCTGACAGCTACATTCTTACTAAGCGCTCTAAGAGAGTACTTGATAGTGTATTTAATTACATGAATACTAAAAAGGAATTACGCATTCGCATAACTGGTCATACTGATTCTCAGGCCGATTTCCAATATAATTTAGAATTATCTAAAAATAGAGTTACATCAGTTCAAAAATATCTTAAATCTAAAGGAATTCGTAAATCAAGAATAAAGATTGATTGGAAAGGAGAGAAGGAGCCTATAGCAGACAATAGAACCGTATTAGGAAGAGAAATAAATAGAAGAGTAGAGATTATAATTTTAAATAATGAGTAAAAGTGGTATATTTTTAATTATTGTATTATCATTGATTATATCTTCATGTAGTTCGTCAAGACAAGTTCTTATGACAAAAAATGATGAATATTCAAAAGAACTAACTGTATTAAAAAAGAAAAATAAAACACTAATTATTCAAAATCAAAATCTAGCTAGTGAGATTATATTTTTGAAAAATGCACTTGAAGAGTCAAAAAACCAAATTGCACCTGATAATAAGGTTACTCCGAATATTGAAAATAATGATTATTCTATAAAGTCTAATCTTACAGATCTTGAAAGTTATTTTAAAAAAGATAGTAGATTAAGTAATAAGTTTAGGTCTTTTAAGCAAGCAGGAATAGAAAGAAGATTAAATGTTTCTTACTCACAGATGATGGCTGTTATTAAGGAAGCAGAGAAATATATAGGAACTAAACATGTTATGGGAGGCTTAAGTCGAAATGGTATTGATTGTTCAGGATTATTGTATGTGTCATTTCAAGCAAATGGAATAACTAATATACCAAGAACAGCTGAAAATTTTGCTAGATACGGAACCATTATATTAAATACTAATGATATTCAAAAAGGAGATTTAGTATTTTTTACAAATACTTATAGTACTTCAAAGTTAGTTACGCATGCTGGAATTTGTACAGGAAATGGAAATTTTATACACACCTCATCAAGCAAAGGAGTGATGATTAGCAAATTAAATGATCCCTATTATTGGAGAGAAAAATTCTTATTCGGGACTAGAATAATACAATAACTTTTTAATTTTATCGAAAGTTTTTTCTTGCTCTTTTTTTACTTAATAGCCCTTTAGATCTTAGATCTTTAAATAATGCATTCTCTTGCATAACTCCATATTCTATACATTCTTTTGCTCCTTTTCCTCCCCATAAGTGAACAACTAAGCTTATTTCATGAGATAGTCCTGTATTTCCGCTATATAACCAGTCATCTGTATTAATTGCTCTTTCATACTCATGATATATATATGAAATTTGATAGCCATGATTAGCTCCGTAAAGATTAACTCGAATAAAAGGAATATAGGTTTGAAAATGTATATCTTTTCTTTCTGATTGCAAATTAGATGTGAATCTAAAAATTTGTCCTAACTCTATTGGACTTCTGGCTCCAATATCTATCGATTGCCCTACTTCGTATTTTCTAGAAATCCATCCATTTGTTTTGTAATGCTCCGATTTAAAAAGTATTTTCCAATGAGGAATTAGTCTTTGATTCCATGTTGGTATACTCCCCTTATGCTCTATATGAAAAGTATGTTTCTTTGTGATAGAAGAGGTTAGCTGAAAGTTTTCATTAAGTGTTTTAAAAGAATAACCCATAATAGTTTTATTTCTTTTTGTGGAGGAATTATTTCCTAGCATGCTTAAGACAACACCAGTACTAAATCTTGGAAATATCTTCTTTTCTATACTATTAAACGGTAGGTTAGTAGCTAATGGATATGTACCACCATATGCATCAATCATATTTGAAAAAATTAGATTCTCAGAATTCAGACCAAAACTTGTCCCTCCAAATGCAGCTCCAAATTGTATATACTTTTGCTGAAGCCAAGAGTATTTTTTTAGAGCTTTAATGTTATCTAATTTTATAAGAAAGGAAAGATAACCTGAATAATCTTCTCTTTTAATAAAAACGGACCCTTCTAATTTTTCATCAAAAACATTATCTTCTGCTAGATATGAAATACCAAAATTAAATGCTTTAACACCTCCATTTCTAGCATTATCACCTGAAAGTCCGAAACTAACTTCAGCTAATGAAGTTGTGAATGGAGAATTCCCTCCAATTGCAGATTGATTGCCACTTCCATTTATTCCTTTCCATTGTTCTCTTCTTATAGTAATAAATTTTGGATGTCCGCTTGACCCACATAGAGCTGGATTCATATACATACTATAGATGTCAATCTGAGAAAAAGATGGGTCTTGAGCATAGAAAATACTATAAGTAAATGAAAAAAGAAGTAATAATTTTAGTCTCATATTTATCTTATAAGGTAAACTGTACCAGTTTTTTTATTATTATCTCCTATTCCATTCCAAGGTCCATTAATAAATTTAGCTGCTATTTTCCATATATATGTTCCTTGTGGCAGTAAAGATCCGTTTGATGTGCCATCCCATCCTATTTTTGGAGATCCATCAGATGCGTTAAGTTCATTATTTTCCCAAACTAAATTTCCAAATTTATCAAAGATTTGTAAATTGTAGTCAATAAGAGATTTTCCTTTTGGCAGGAATAAACGAGAACCATCATCTGAAGCTTCAGGATAAAGTGCGTTAGGAACAAAAAGCTCTCCCCATGCTTGAATTCTGACATTTTTACATATAGTATCTTGACATGTTTTGTCTATTGCTGATGATATATCATATGTATTGCCAACAATTAAGCATATTTCTGTATAGTCATTTTGACCATATAAGAAGTAATTAAACTGGTAATATAATGAATCAGGGTATGGAAAATAAAATTTATCATTATCACCTTTTGTATTTAAAATACTTACTAAATCATATGGTCCATCTGAAATTATCCAATTATAATCATAAAATTCAGGACTAGCAGAGTTACCTGTTCCTGTTGTAGATGATGTAGCATCAAGAAGATAGGTTCCGTAATTGGGAACATCTTCAGTAGGAATTGCAAAATCTGCTTCAGGAGTTGCCAAAACAGCAATTTCACCAAAAGCGGTATCAAGACATCCATAATTTGTTTCTACAATTAACTCGATTATATATGAGGTGATACTATCAGATAGTGATTCAAAAATTGCAGATGTATTTTGATTAATATCAATATCATTTGACCTTGTTGCATCTAAATACCAAATCCAATTCTCAATTTCTGTAATATATGAAGAATGAGATTCAAATAGATCTTTATTTGCTATAAGAGATGAGTCAGTAAAAAATATTTCCTTTGAATCTTCATAACAAAACACTGAATCAATTGGTGAGAATTTAGCAGTTGGATTTGGATAGATATAAATATTAAATAAAGAATCAATTTTACAATTAGTAATGGTATTTTCTAAACTTATACTTATATCAAATACTCCTGCGTGAGGAGAAGTTGCATTAAATGATGTTGTGTTAGTAGGGATATTCTCAAATGCATTAGAATGAATGGGGTCATTTATTGTTACATTCATTAGATTATAATCAGTAGGAAAACTTGTAAAATTAAATGTCACAGTATCACCACACTGCCCATTAGGGTATGTAACTAAAGGTCCAAAAAGTTCAGGGATTTTATTATAATCAATCGTAATAGTATATTCATTAGAACATCCCCATTCTGTATATGCTTCTAACGTTATATAATGACTAGAGTCTGTAGATAGATTAAAATCTGGAGTGAAAGTTGTTGAGTCTAGATTACTTATAGAATCACCATTAAAGTACCATATATGATAGTCTATATTATCATCTATACATTGATCAGTAATGAATTGTGTAAATTCTTGAAGGACTAAATATTCTCCCTGACAAATTGCAGGAGTAACATAAAGATCATCTACGTCTGGTATTGGATGTATTGTAATAATGTTTGAATGACTTTCTGAACAACCAAAGGAATCTGTTACAGTAAGATTTACTTCAACACAAGCACCTGAAAAAGGGTCAACACCACTAAAATTATGGCATAAAGATGAATCTGATCCAAACAACCCATCTCCAAAGTCCCATACATATGAGAATAATGGATTTCCATTATTAGATTGCGTAGATAAACTATTAAAACATATTAATGTGTCTGAGCAGGCACTTCCTGGAACATCATCCCATTCAAAATTAACGTTAGGGAGATTGTCTATTTCAATAGTTACAAGTGTATCATCAGCACATCCATACTCATCAATAACATTTAATTGAACATTCCAATTTCCATGAGAGGTGAATGTTACAGTTGGATCTGGTACAGTTGACAATGAAGGGTTTGCTGTTGAGAAAATCCAATTTTGACTTTCTATTATTCCATTTGTGAAACTGTTTTCAAAGAATTGTATTGGTGTATTTTGACAATAATTTGTATCAACTGTATAGAAGGAAGCATTTGGTAAATCTCTTATATACGCGAAGTTAACAGCTGTGTCGCTACAACCAAATGGATCAGAAACAATCAATCTAGTTGTATCTTGAACTCCAATCGAATTAAAAACAAAAGTTGAATAATTAATATTGCTGTTTGGGGTTGGAGAGTAAAACCCATTACCATAATTATACCAATTATAGTTAATAATTGGAAATGTTCCATCTTCTGAATCATCTTGGAAATAACTTTCAGTACCAATGCATGAAGTGTCAATAGAAAATTGTGCAATAGGTGGGCAAGATATACTAACACTTTTTGTTACTGTTTTTTTACATCCTAAATTATCTTCAACTACTAAACTAACATCATAAATATTCAAGCCACAAGAATCAAATATAAAGGATGTATTTAATGATGTAGCATCGATTAATGAGTCATTTCCAAAATACCAATCTCTTGTAAAAAGCAAACTTGATCCAGGTTCAACTGCAAATGATGAATCTATAAACGATGTGCCAGTTAGCCAACATACTGTATCTGCTATAAAGTTTGCTGATGGAAGAGCATTTACGTGAATTGTATCAGTCCATACATCCATACACAGTGTACTATCAATATAATTAGTGTCAGATATGACTAAAGTGACTAAATAATCACCTGGAGCGTTATATGTATAAGTAGGGTTTTGGATATTTGAAGTTCCTAAACCATCACCAAAGTCCCAATTCCAACTATTTGCATTTGGAGAGCTTAAAGGGTAAGCACTCTCAAAAATTGTTGAGTTACCAAGACATTCAGTTGTCGCACTAAAAAATGATGTCATTGACTCGTTAATAACAACATTATCAGTTATAGTATCACTACAACCAAAGTTATCTATTACTATTAAATCAACAAACCAATTTCCATTAGATAAGAATTCTGTAGAAACAATTACTCCGTTTGAAATATTAGGATTTGCATTCATTGAGAAATCCCATAAGTATTGATTAATTATACCAGATCCATCTAATGAAGAACTAGCATCAAAATACGTTAACCCATTTCCTGAGCAAGCCGAATCAGGAATAATTATATAACTTGCTAATGGTGGCTCATGTACTAATATTGAATCGGTAAATAATGCTGAACACCCTTTGTTACTTTCCACAATTATTGAAATAATCCATATTCCAGAATCATCAACAAGAAAATCTAAATCAATATTTGGTATGCCGTTAATATTAGTTATTACACCGCTAGGTGATGTTACTTCCCAGATAATATTAGAGATGAATTGTCCGCTTATTCCAGCTACAGCAGGTATCTCTGAATCATATTCAAAGGTTACAATTTCACCAAGACACGCTTCGTCTCCAATTGGATTTATGAAGTGAGCCGAAGGCTCAGGATATATAATAATTGAATCAAGCACTATGTTAGAATAGTCATAGTTACATGGTGGAATAGGGCCTGTTTCCATTTGATATAAAATGTAATATAAACCAGGGTTATCATACTGATGAGAAACTGAGTAACCGGTACCTGAGGTTGACTGATTATAACTTGAGTCAGGAGGTGTTGTGCCATTAGGTTGTAGATAATCATTAATATCGATATTTGGATCTATATTCCACCACCAATAAATTTCAGTTTGATTTGGTGCAGTAAATGATGAATTATCAAATAATACAATGCTTTCATTTACACATGCTACTGCAGTATCAATTTGAACAGATGCTAAAATATTAGAATTAATAACTTCAATTGTATCACATGTTGTTATAGAATCACATTCATTATATGCTGTCACACAAACATTATATAAGCCTACCTGTAAGTATTGATGGTTTGCGTTATCAAAACAAACTAAATTTGAAGCAGGTGTTAGATTCCCACAATTTGCAGGTCCTGAGTACCAATTTAAAGAACCATCGCCCCAGTCCACTTTTATAGAATCGTTGTAAATATCAGTTGCTGAAAATGGAGATGGTGGAGGTGTATTTCCATAGCTAACAGTAACTGCTGACCCTAGACAAATTATATTTGTTGATGTATTTCCAATAAGGAAATCAAATGATGGGTCGGGGAGCGGTTCAATTATTATCCTATGTGTATCAGTTGGTGTACTACATGCATTTTCAACTGATAAAATAAGATCATATTCTTCATAACCATTTGATTGATTTCCTGATTGTAGAAAAGGTATTATCGGAGCAAGGCTATCGGTTACTGTTATTGGTCCAAAAACCGTTAACAATGTACTACTATTTATTATTTCCCAAGTATAAGAGCTAATATTCGTGCCTGAACTTTGATTTATCCATATAGGATTTTGATTATGATTTTCACATAAAGAATCAGAATTATTGCCAGACCATAAATCAAAATTAGCTATTGGATCACCAATAATTACTATTTTTGCTGTATCAGATATTACAGAGTCACATCCGTTTCCATCAAAGTTTAATACTGCATAGAAATAATAATTTCCTATTGGCAGGTTGTTTGTTGTA
>Ga0209374_1000078_pt1 | contig 102766 bp, 86 predicted proteins | sample SaaInlLV_DNA_10m_FD_184683 | JGI IMG/M metagenome (GOLD analysis project Ga0209374, IMG submission 184683) | Marine microbial communities from expanding oxygen minimum zones in the Saanich Inlet - SI075_LV_DNA_10m (SPAdes) (version 2) | ecosystem: Environmental > Aquatic > Marine > Unclassified... | reverse complement strand
GCATCCTAATTAAAACTTAAAATTAAAGATTATGTCAGACATTGCATCAAGAGTAAAAGCGATTATTGTAGACAAATTGGGCGTTGATGAAAACGAAGTGGTAACAGAAGCAAGCTTCACAAACGACCTAGGCGCAGATTCGTTAGATACTGTAGAGCTTATAATGGAATTTGAAAAAGAATTTGACATTCAAATCCCAGATGACCAAGCAGAAAACATAGCGACTGTAGGTCAAGCTGTTTCATATATTGAAGCTGCAAAATAACACCTTTTAATTTTTTATGGAACTAAAGCGCGTTGTAGTAACCGGTTTGGGAGCATTGACTCCCATAGGCAATAACAAAGACGCTTATTGGGAAGCCCTAATAAGTGGTAAGAGTGGTTGTGCGCCCGTGACTTATTTTGATACTGAACATTTCAAAACAAAGTTTGCTTGTGAATTAAAAAATTTCGAAGTGACGGACTTCTTAAATCGTAAAGAAGCTCGTAAAATGGATCGGTTTGCGCAATATGCTATGGTAGCTTCTGACGAAGCTATCATAGATGCCAAACTAGATTTGGATGCCATTAACAAATTTAGAGTAGGCGTTATTTGGGGGGCAGGAATTGGAGGAATTGAAACGTTTCAAAACGAAGTAATGAACTTTGCCAACGGAAATGGAACCCCTAGATTTAATCCCTTTTTTATCCCTAAAATGATTGCAGATATTGCCCCTGGTAACATCTCTATCAAAAACGGCTTTATGGGGCCAAATTATACAACTGTATCTGCTTGTGCTTCCTCAGCTAATGCTATTTTTGATGCATTAAACTTAATACGTCTTGGGCATTGTGATGTCATTGTCACCGGCGGAAGTGAAGCGACCGTCAACGAATCAGGGATGGGTGGTTTTAACGCCATGCATGCGTTGTCTACAAGAAATGAAAGCCCTGAAACTGCTTCAAGACCTTTTGATGGTACTAGAGATGGTTTTGTATTGGGTGAAGGTGCAGGAGCTCTTGTTTTAGAAGATTACGATCACGCTAAAGCTAGAGGCGCTAAAATATACGCAGAACTTATTGGAGGCGGACTCTCATCAGATGCATACCACATGACCGCTCCACATCCCGAAGGAATTGGCGTTATTGCAGTCATGAAAAACTGTTTGGAAAATGCGGGAATTAAACCAGAAGACGTCGATGCTATCAATACGCATGGGACTTCTACGCCGCTTGGTGACGTTGCAGAGTTAAAAGCAATCTCGGAAGTTTTTGGTGCGCATGCCAAAAACATAAATATAAATTCTACCAAATCTATGACTGGGCACTTACTAGGTGCCGCTGGAGCCATCGAAGCTATCGCTGCTATTTTATCAATAGAGCATGGTATTGTCCCTCCAACAATCAACCACGTAACTCCAGATGAAAACATTGATCCAGAACTAAATCTTACCTTAAACAAGGCTCAAAAACGAGATGTTAAAATCGCGATGAGTAATACATTTGGTTTTGGCGGTCATAATGCCTGCGTTGTTTTTAAGAAATTAGATTAATTTCTTTTGATTTCTTTTCGAAACATACTCAAGCCTAACGCTTCTAAAAACACTGCATTAAAGGCTTCAATAAGTAAAGTTATTGGATACACTCCCAAAAATTTAAATTACTATACCAAAGCATTTACCCATGGCTCAACTAATCAAAAAGATTCTTTTGGGAACTCGATAAGTTATGAGCGTTTAGAATATGTGGGAGATGCAATTCTTAGTGCCGTTATTGCTCATTTTCTGTTTGAAAAAGTTCTTGAAGCCGACGAAGGCTATCTGACAAAAATGCGTTCAAAAATAGTTAGTAGAGAACATCTTAATGAAATAGGAAAAGAACTCAAACTTTCTTCTTTTTTACATACAAAAATTCCAATCACTCAATTTGGAGACAACATTCATGGTAATTTGTTAGAAGCCCTAATTGGAGCCGTTTTTTTAGACAAAGGATATGCTGCTAGTGAAAAGTTTATTTACAAAAGGGTCATCACTCCTCATGTGGATATTGATCATTTGGAAGGGAAAGTGATCAGCTATAAAAGCCTTATTATAGAATGGTGTCAGAAAGAAAAAAAACATTTTAATTTTGAAAGCCTAACAGATGCTGGACAAGATATTATCAAGCATTTTTCTGTAAAACTTATTATTGATGAAAAAACTATCGCAAAAGCACGTGCGACTTCTAAAAAGAAGGCTGAAGAAAAAGTTTCTAAGCGCGCTTACTTTGCATTACAAGGAAAGATTGATAAAAGTTCTTAATCGAAATATCTCCCCCTTGACTATAACGTTTTCGCAATATTTTACCCCTAAGAAACACCAATACGAAGTCAACTATTGTGTGAATATCTTATATTTACAAAATGTTTAATAAAACTCATGGCAGTACACAAACTTCTTGTTGATGATTTTGAGGATGCGAATTACTCGCTGTTAGCGATACATTGTGATATTGAAGATTACCGATTGGCATATTATTTAAACCAAAGTTTAGCAACGCGTTTAGTGCGTACAAAGGAAGATTTAGATTTTACAAATTCTACCGCTTCGTTTTCAGTTTTTGAATGGAATAACAAGCCTTTACAAACAGCTTGGCATCTGATTAAAAACAATTGTCTTGTGCAAAATGATGCGCCAATTTTGACTGGATTATTTGCAGAGAGTAAAGAAGACCATGGATGGACAGTGCATTCCTTGCTATCAGAACACGCTTCTGTTGATTATTTTTTAAAGATAAACAATGGAGGGAGAATCATAAATGAAAAAGAAATTTTGAATACCATTCAAAACATATCCAAAATATCTACTGCTTATAGTGTGGATGTTTTACAACTAAAATCAAAAGACCATTTAATATTTAATTGATGTCACACAAAAGAAAGAAAACAAAAATAGTTGCCACGTTAGGCCCTGCAATTAGTTCAAAAGAGATGCTCCTAAAAATGGTTGCCGCCGGCGTCAATGTATTTAGGATTAATTTTTCTCATGCAGACTACGAAGAGGTAAAAACCCGTATCAAAAATATAAGAGAAATCAATGAAGAGCATGGGTATAATGCTTCTATTTTGGCGGATTTACAAGGTCCAAAACTGCGTGTTGGCGTCATGAAAGATGATGTGGTAGTCAATCCAGGTGACGAAATCATATTTGCCACGGGAGAACGTTTTGAAGGCACAAAAGAACGCGTTTATATGACATATAAGCGTTTCCCCTTAGACACTAACCCTGGAGAGCGAATTTTATTGGACGATGGTAAACTTCTATTTGAAGTAGTCTCTACCAATCAAAAAGATGAAGTCAAAGCCAAAGTCATCCAAGGAGGCCCTTTGAAATCTAAGAAAGGTGTTAATTTACCCAATACAGATATTTCACAGCCAGCACTCACTGAAAAAGATAAAGAAGATGCTTTGTTTGCAATCCAACAAGAAGTGGATTGGATGGCACTTTCATTTGTAAGGCACCCTGAAGATTTAATGGAATTGCAAGACTTAATAGCTGAACACAGTTCTTATAAAATTCCAATTATTGCCAAAATAGAAAAACCAGAAGCCGTAGAAAATATTGATAAAATTGTAGCCTATTGTGATGGGTTGATGGTTGCTAGAGGAGATTTGGGAGTTGAAATTCCAGCACATCAAGTTCCATTAATTCAAAAACAATTGGTCTTAAAAGCCAAGCAAGCAAGGATTCCTGTTATTATAGCGACTCAAATGATGGAGTCTATGATTGATAGCCTTACACCATCACGTGCTGAGGTGAATGACGTTGCTAACTCTGTAATGGACGGTGCAGATGCTGTGATGCTTTCTGGTGAAACTTCAGTGGGTCAATACCCTGTTCAAGTAATTGAAAAAATGTCTGATATTATTAAATCTGTCGAAAACTCAGAATTAATTAACGTCCCTCAAAATCCTCCGCACATTCGTACAAAACGTTATATAACAAAATCTATTTGCTATCATGCTGCAAATATGGCCAACGAAATTAATGCGCGTGCCATCTCCACCTTGACCAATAGTGGATATACGGCCTTCCAAATTTCAGCTTGGCGTCCTGATGCTCATATTCTTGTTTTTTCTTCAAACAAACGAATCATCTCTCAGTTGAATTTACTCTGGGGTGTTCGTGCATTTCATTATGATAAGTTTGCGTCAACAGACCAAACGATTAATGATGTAAATAAAATTGCCTTTGATAAGGGCTACGTTGAAAAAGACGATATGGTCATTAGCTTGGCTGCTATGCCAATGAAAGAAAAAGGGATGGTTAATACGTTAAGAGTTTCAGAAGTAAAAGACTATTCTAAAAAGTAAGTCTGGAATATATACAAGGAACTATCTAAACCAAAAACTGAAACAACTCCGGTTTTTCGTTTAGGTAGTCTCCATAAAAGTTATCTTTTTTCATCTTAGCAATTAAAGGTTCTAAATCGTTATGAGATTTTAGCTCAATCCCTACAACCGCAACATCATTTTCTCTATTGACCTTTTTAGTATACTCAAAATGTGTGATATCATCATCTGGCCCTAATATATCCACAACAAACTCTCGTAAAGCACCGGCGCGTTGTGGGAAAGTAACTATAAAATAATGTTTTAAATTCGAATAAAGTAGAGCCCGTTCTTTAATTTCCGCAGTTCTTGTTATATCATTATTGCCGCCGCTTATAATACAAACCACGTTTTTGCCTTTAATCTCGTCTTTGAATTGCTCTAAAGCAGACACGCTGAGTGCCCCTGCAGGCTCAGCAATAATCGCTTCTTTATTATACAAATCTAAGATGGTTTGACAGGCATTCCCCTCATGAATTGTAATCATATCGTGAAGGTTTTCTTTACAAATTTCAAAGTTTTTTTCGCCTACACGCTTGACTGCTGCACCGTCTACAAAATTATCAATTGACTCTAGTTCTACTACTTTCCCTTTTTGAAATGCAGTTTTCATGGACGGAGCGCCTTCTGGCTCCACACCAATGATCTTGGTATTAGGGGATCGTAATTTAAAAACTGTGGACATACCCGATGCGAGTCCACCGCCGCCAACAGCTACAAAAATATAATCAATGGGAGCTGTTGTTTGATGGACCAACTCCAAACCTAATGTTGCTTGACCCTCTATTACTTTTTCGTCATTAAAAGGATGTATAAACGTTTTCTGGCGTTCCGTACAATCTTTCATAGCAGCGTTATAAGCGTCATCAAAACTATCGCCAATCAAGATGATTTTGACATAGTGTTCCCCAAACATTTTGACGCGCTCAATTTTTTGATTGGGTGTCGTGGTTGGCATAAAAATGGTGCCATGTATCTTTAATAATTTACAAGAAAGGGCAACTCCTTGGGAGTGATTCCCTGCACTTGCACAGACCACTCCATTAGCCGATTGTTCTTCTGTTAAAGAAGACATTTTATTATAGGCACCTCTTATTTTATAGGAACGAACAACTTGCAGATCTTCGCGCTTAAAACTAATGTTACAATCGTATTCCTTTGAATACTGTACATTGTGAATTAAAGGCGTCACCTTAGCAACCCCTTTTAAGTTTTTTGCAGCAGATTCAACTGATTCGATTGTTGGAAAATAAGGAAGTTTTTCTGACATTCGTTTTAGGCGTCTGTTTTTATAACCTTCATCGCTGTCATAGAAGCTCTTAATTTTGCTCCTACTATTTCTACTGGGTGATTTCTAATAATCGCATTAATTCTAATTAATTCTTGGTTATCAACTCCGTTCTCTGAACTGAACGCTTTACCAATAACATCAGTATTTACAGCCTTCATAAAGTCTGTTAACAAAGGTTTACAAGCATGGTCAAATAAATAACAACCATATTCTGCCGTATCAGAAATTACACGATTCATTTCAGCTAACTTCATTCTTGCAATTGTATTTGCAATTAATGGTGTTTCGTGTAAAGATTCGTAGTATGCAGAAGCGTCTATAATCCCCGAATCTGTCATTGCTTCAAAAGCTAATTCAACACCAGATCTAACAAAAGCAACTAATAAAGTTCCGTGGTCAAAGTATTCTTGTTCTGGAATTTCTTGATCTGTAACTGTTTGCTTTTCAAAAGCAGTTTCACCTGTAGCTGCTCTCCAAGTTAACAAGTTTTTATCGTCATTCGCCCAGTCTTCCATCATTGTTTTAGAAAAATGACCCGTCATAATATCATCCATATGTTTTTGGAACAATGGACGCATAATCTCTTTTAATTCCTCAGAAAGTCTAAACGCTTCTACTTTGGCAGGGTTCGACAATCTGTCCATCATATTTGTGATTCCACCATGCTTTAACGCTTCGGTTACAGTTTCCCAACCATACTGAATTAATTTAGCGGCATAACCCGCATCAATTCCTTCGGCTACCATTTTATCAAAAGATAAAATTGCTCCTGTTTGTAACAAACCACATAAAATAGTTTGCTCTCCCATTAAATCACTTTTAACTTCGGCAACAAATGACGATTCCAATACACCTGCTCTGTGACCACCTGTGGCAACTGCATAAGCTTTGGCTTGCGCCCATCCTTTGCCTTCTGGATCATTTTCTGGATGTACCGCAGTTAATGTAGGCACCCCAAATCCTCTTTTATATTCTTCTCTAACTTCAGATCCAGGACATTTTGGCGCTACCATGATTACTGTTAAATCTTCACGAATTTGCATCCCCTCTTCAACAATATTAAAACCATGAGAATACGATAAGGTGGCTCCTTTTTTTAATAAAGGCATAATTGTTTTCACCACGTTTGTATGTTGCTTATCTGGTGTTAAGTTAATAACGACATCTGCAGTTGGCAATAATTCTTCGTAAGTTCCTACTTTAAAATTATTTGACGTTGCATTTACATACGAGTCTCTTTTTTGGTCTATCGCAGATTGTCTCAGTGTATAAGAAATATCTAAACCAGAATCTCTCATGTTTAAACCTTGGTTTAAACCTTGAGCTCCACAGCCTACAATAACAATTTTCTTGCCTTTTAATGCTGTGACTCCGTCTTCAAATTCTGAAGCGTCCATTAAACGACACTTTCCTAATTGCTCTAATTTTTCCCTTAATGTTAATGTGTTAAAATAATTTGACATTTTAGTTAGTTTTTGAATGCTTTTAGCATTTCAGTTATTTTTAATTTGTCTTTAGTTACTGCAATACGTCCTGATCGTACAAATTGCATGATTCCGAACGCATTTAATTCTCTGTGTAAAAGTTCTAATTCACTTCGGCGCCCTGATTTTTCAAGTACAAAAAACTCTTTATTGACAGTGACGATTCGTGCATTACTTTCTTTGATTATATTTTGAATTTGACGCTCTTCAAATAATAAATCGGATTTGATTTTGAATAAGCACGATTCTTGATAAATTGTATCTTCCTCTGTGTGGTAGTAGGCTTTTATTACTTCCACTTGTTTTTCTATCTGACCAATAATTTTTTTGATTTGAGCTTCAGACATACTCACTAAAATAGTAAAGCGTGATACCCCTTCTATTTCAGAAGCAGATGTATTAAGACTTTCAATATTAATGTGTCTTCTCTGGAAAATTGCTGAAATTCGATTGAGCAAACCGATATTGTTTTCGGTATATATCGATATCGTATAAAGTTGTTTTTCTGTTTCCATTCTTATTCTAATCTTATGTCTGAAACCGAAGCTCCCGAAGGAACCATTGGAAATACATTGTTTTCTTTTTCTACACAAACTTCTAAGAAATAAGGCTCGTCACTGGCAATCATTTCTTTTACTGCCGATGCTAGATCTTCTCGTTTGCTTACTTTTTGAGCTTCTATATAATAGCCTTTTGCAATAGCTACAAAGTTTGGATTTACCATTTCGGTTGAGGCATAACGCTTGTCAAAAAATAGTTGTTGCCACTGGCGTACCATTCCTAGAAATTCATTGTTTAAGACAACAATTTTTACTGGCACCTTGTTTTGAAAAATAGTGCCTAGTTCTTGGATGGTCATTTGATATCCTCCATCTCCAATAATAGCAACAACTTCACGATCTGGAGCTGCCATCTTAGCACCAATTGCTGCAGGTAATGCAAAACCCATCGTTCCAAGTCCTCCAGAAGTTATGTTGCTTTTACTAACATTAAAATCAGCATATCGACAGGCAATCATTTGGTGTTGGCCGACATCTGTTACAATGGCTGCCTCGCCCATAGTTTGATTGTTTATTTCCTTAAGCACCTCGCCCATAGTAAGGCCTTCAGAAATTGGATGTAGATCATTTTTGATGACTTTATCGTACTCAACGGTATAAAGGTCCCTGAATTTTTGAAGCCATTTTGGATGTGAATTCGTGGTTAATAAACTCAACAATTTTGTTAAACTTGTTTTAGCATCTCCCAAAACAGCCACGTCTGTTTTGACATTTTTATCAATTTCTGAAGGATCTATTTCAAAATGAACGATTTTAGCTTGCGTTGCATACTCGTCCAATTTTCCTGTCACACGATCGTCAAATCGCATCCCAATCGCAATTAATACGTCGCATTCATTTGTAAGAACATTGGGGGCATAGTTTCCGTGCATTCCAACCATTCCAATGTTCAGTGGATGTCCCGTAGGAATCGCCGAAGCACCCAAAATAGTCCATGCAGAAGGGATGCCTGTTTTTTCAATCACCGCCTTGAGTTCTTCCTCGGCCTTGCCCAAAATTACCCCTTGACCCCAAATGATCATTGGCTTTTTAGCGGAGTTGATAAGTGCTGCTGCTGCTGAAATCGAATTGTCATCTATTTCAGGAACAGGTTTATAACTGCGAACACCTGTACATTTTTTGTACTGGAAATCAAATTCCTCAAATTGAGCGTCTTTTGTGATATCGATAAGAACTGGTCCTGGGCGTCCACTTCTAGCTATATAAAAAGCGCGAGCAATAATTTCTGGGATTTGAGACGCTTTCGTAATTTGGTGATTCCACTTTGTGACGGGTGTAGAAATTCCAACAATATCCGTTTCTTGAAACGCATCACTTCCTAACAAATGTGAAGGAACTTGTCCTGTAATACATACAATAGGTGTGGAGTCTATTTGTGCGTCGGCTATACCTGTTATTAAGTTGGTTGCTCCGGGGCCTGAAGTGGCCATGGCTACACCTACTTTTCCAGAAATGCGAGCATAACCTTGGGCGGCATGAGCGGCACATTGTTCGTGTCTTGTAAGAACATGATTTATTTTACCTTCATATTTATAGAGTTCGTCGTACACTGGCATAATAGCCCCTCCAGGGTAGCCGTATAAGACCTCAACACCTTCGGCTAATAAACATCTTACAATCGCTTCACTCCCTGAAATACGTTCTTTCGGTTGCTCTAAATATTCCTTTTGTTTGGAGGTTAGTGTTTCCATAATTATAATTTAAAATTCATCGGTTACACACCCTTCAGATGCCGATGAGACCGTTCTTGCATATTTATATAGCACCCCTCTTGATACTTTCAAGGCAGGTGCATTCCACTGTGCTTTTCGCTCTTCTAGTACTTCATCAGAAACTTCTAGAAGTATTGAATTTGTTTCAGCATCAATAGTGATGATATCGCCGTCGTTCACTAAAGCAATTGCACCTCCTTCTTGTGCTTCTGGTGTAATATGACCCACAACAAAACCGTGTGTCCCTCCTGAAAAACGTCCATCAGTAATTAAGGCAACATCTTTTCCTAAACCGGCGCCCATTATGGCAGCGGTTGGCTTTAACATTTCTGGCATTCCAGGTCCGCCTTTAGGGCCTTCGTATCTAATAACTACGACATCTCCTTTATGAACTTTACCATCTCGGATTCCATCGTTAGCAGCATATTCGCCTTCAAACACTTTTGCCGGACCTCTAAATTTCAACCCTTCTTTTCCTGTGATTTTTGCGACACTTCCTTCAGAAGCTAAATTTCCATAAAGCATTCGTAAGTGTCCAGAAGTTTTAATGGGTTTTTCGATTGTTTTAATTACATCTTGACCTTCTGTTAAGTCTTTGACTTCAGCTAAGTTTTCAGCAATTGTTTTTCCTGTCACAGTCAAACAATCTCCGTGAAGGAGTCCTTTATTTAACAAGTATTTCATCACCGCTGGAATTCCCCCAACATGGTGTACGTCTTCCATTAAGTATTTTCCACTAGGTTTTAAGTCGGCCAAAAATGGTGTGCTATCGCTAATTCTTTGAAAATCTTCAAGGGTGAATTTTATTTGAGCAGCTCTCGCAATCGCCAAAAAATGAAGGACTGCATTGGTAGAGCCTCCAAGTATGGTTACAAGTCGGATGGCGTTTTCAAGGGATTTTTTTGTGATAACATCAGATGGCTTTATATCTTTTTCTAGCAGAATGCGCATGGCTTCTCCTGCTTTGACTGCCTCGTCCTTTTTTTCATCACCCGTTGCTGGATTAGAAGAGTTAAAGGGCAAGGTCATTCCTAAGGCCTCAATGGCTGACGCCATGGTATTAGCGGTGTACATTCCACCACAAGCTCCAGCTCCTGGACAAGCTTTTTCTACAATTTGGTCGAATTCAGATTCAGACATTGTACCTGCTACTTTACTTCCCCAAGCTTCAAATGCCGAAACAACATCCAATTTTTTTCCATTATGGCATCCCGAATCAATCGTACCACCATAAACCAAAATAGCCGGTTTATCTATCCGTATCATTGCCATTAAGGCTCCTGGCATATTTTTATCACAACCTACAACTGTAATCAAACCATCATAACTCATGGCTTGAACAACAGTTTCCATAGAATCTGCAATGATATCCCGAGAAGGCAAAGAAAAACGCATTCCTGGGGTTCCCATTGAAATCCCATCACTCACACCAATTGTATTAAAAATAAGGCCTACAACTTCTTTGTTTAAAGTGCCTTTTTTTACCAGCTTAGCCAAGTCGTTAAGATGCATATTACATGGGTTGCCTTCATATCCTGTGCTGGCAATTCCTACCAAAGGTTTTTCGAAATCCGCTTTGGTAAGCCCTATGGCATGAAGCATTGCTTGTGCTGCTGGTTGCGTTGGGTCTTGAGTAACCGCTCGACTGTATTTATTTAATTGTTTCATTATAGATTTATACCTTAGAAGTATCGAAATTATATTTTTACATATTTAGCGTGAGGAATATCTCTTTAAATGATCTAAACCCAACTGTTTAGAGTTGGTGTTAATTCATTGTATTTTAGGTTATTACCCCTTATATTGTATGATGTTCAGTGCGCAAAAATAATATTAAACTCGTGGTAAATCACTGTCGTCTTTTAACGGCAATGCAGAACTGCCCATTAAATAGGTGTCTACATGGTGTGCTGCCTGTCTTCCTTCGGAGATAGCCCACACAATTAAAGATTGTCCACGTCGCATGTCCCCTGCTGCAAATATACCAGGGACATTGGTTACATAGTCTTTTGTGGTTGCTTTGATATTCGTTCTAAAATCCATTTCTAAACCAAATTGATCTGCTAATGTTTTTTCGGCTCCTGTAAACCCTAACGCCAACAACACTAAATCACAGTCCCATAGTTTTTCGGAGTTTGGAACTTCTTTTAATTGTGGGCGTTCACCCTGCTTAAAAATCCATTCAACCTCAACCGTTTTTAATGCTTTTAAGTTTCCTTTATCATCTCCAATAAATTCTTTGGTGGAAATGCTAAAAAATCGCTCAACTCCTTCTTGATGAGAAGAGGTGGTCTTCAACTTCATCGGCCAATAGGGCCACGGTTGATTAGCTGGTCGTCCTTCGGTTGGTTTCGATAAAATTTCGAAATTTGTGACCGATGTTGCGCCATGACGGTTAGAAGTTCCTATACAATCTGAGCCAGTATCTCCGCCTCCAATGACTATCACTTTTTTATCCTTGGCAGAGAGAATGTCATTAAAATCTAACAACCCATCTACATATTGGTTGTTTAGTTTTAAAAACTCCATCGCTTGGTGCACCCCTTTTAGTTCAGCTCCTGGAATTGGAATGTTTCTTTTAACGGTAGCTCCTCCACACATCACTACGGCGTCAAAATCGGATTTTATTTGGTTTGCGTCTATGTTTTTTCCAACATGGGCGTTGGTTTTAAATACGATACCTTCATCTTCCAAAACATGAATTCGACGGTCGATTACATTTTTCTCCATTTTAAAATCCGGAATTCCATATCGCAAGAGTCCACCGACTTTACTATCTCTTTCAAATACAGTAACAGTATGACCGGCTCTATTTAACTGTTGTGCTGCAGCCAATCCTGCTGGACCAGACCCAATAACAGCTACTGTTTTATCGGTTCTTACTTTTGGTGGTTTTGCTGTAATCCAGCCTCCTGTAAAAGCAGTTTCTACAATGTTTTTTTCTATGTTCTCAATACTTACAGGGTCTTCGTTGATCCCTAAAACACAAGCTTCTTCACAGGGTGCAGGACATAGCCTACCTGTAAATTCTGGAAAATTATTGGTGGAATGCAAAATTTCTGCCGCTTCTTTCCATTTCCCTTTATAAACTTTATCGTTAAAGTCTGGAATTAAATTTCCTAAAGGACAGCCGCTATGACAAAACGGAATTCCGCAATCCATACAGCGCGCTCCTTGATCCTTTAATTTAGACTCTTCTAATGGAATTGTAAATTCCTTATAGTTTTTTATTCTTTCTTTTGGCGCTTCATAGGTTTCATCCTGACGCTCAAACTCTAAAAATCCTGTGATCTTTCCCATCTTAAACTGTTTCTAGTTGTTCTTTTTCTAACCTTAATAATGCCTGTCTGTATTCTTCCGGTAGTACTTTCTTAAATTTAGGAAGTGTGGCCTCCCAGTTTTCTAAAATGCGTTTTGCTACTGGACTTGACGTTGCCACAAAATGATTTTCGATTAATGTTCGCAATTGATTCACATCTTCCTGAAGTTCCACAGGATCGATGTTTAGGTCTTCCCCATTACAGTTGTTGGTGAATGTGTTATCAGTATCAAATATATAGGCAACTCCACCGCTCATTCCCGCTCCAAAGTTTCTTCCTACACTTCCTAGAATCACCGCAATACCCCCTGTCATGTACTCACAGCCGTGGTCACCAATGCCTTCTACAACAGCCTTGGCTCCTGAGTTACGAACACAAAAACGTTCGCCAGCTTTTCCGTTAATATAAACTTCTCCTGAGGTCGCGCCATAAAGCGTTACATTTCCTGTAATGATATTATCTTCAGGAACAATAGTGCTTGTTTCCGGAACTTTGATGATGAGTTTTGCACCTGATAATCCTTTTCCGAGATAATCGTTTGTGTTGCCATGAACTGTCATAGTCACACCTTTAGTCGTAAAGGCTCCAAAACTTTGTCCTGCAGAACCATTAAAATCTATATTTATGGTGTCTTGTGGTAAGCCATCTGCTCCATAAATTTTAGAGATTTCGTTGCTTAAAATTGCACCAACAGCTCTATCTATGTTGGTAATTGGAAGCTTCAAATATGTGCGTTGTCTTCTAAAAATTCCTTGATGTGCTTGCTTAATGATTTTGAAATCTAAATGGACATCGAGGTTGTGATCTTGCTCCTCAGTATTGTATAATTTAACGCCTTCTGCAACTTCTACTTTATGAAGAATTGGTGTTAAATCAATTCCAGAAGCTTTATAATGTTCAATGGCTTTATTTCGATTCAGTTTTTGAACCTGGCCTACCATTTCATCCACAGTTTTAAAGCCTAATTGCGCCATGATTTCACGCAATTCTTGTGCGACAAAATACATATAATTCACCACATGTTCTGGCTTGCCTTTGAATTTTTTGCGCAGCTCTGGGTTTTGAGTTGCAATACCAACGGGGCATGTATTCAAATGACATACACGCATCATAATACATCCTGAAGCGACTAAAGGAGCGGTAGCAAAACCAAACTCTTCTGCTCCTAATAGACATGCAATCGCAACGTCACGTCCAGTTTTTAACTGACCATCACATTCCAAAACAATTCGATTTCTCAAATTATTCATCACCAGTGTTTGTTGTGCTTCGGCAATTCCTAATTCCCAGGGAAGTCCTGCATGTTTTAAAGAGGTTAATGGTGACGCTCCTGTACCGCCATCAAAACCAGAGATCAACACAACGTCTGCTTTGGCTTTTGCTACTCCGGCTGCCACGGTTCCGACACCTATTTCTGACACCAATTTAACATTGACTCTCGCAGCTCTGTTGGCTGATTTAACATCATATATGAGTTGTGATAAATCTTCAATCGAATAAATATCGTGGTGTGGTGGTGGTGAAATTAAACCAACATAAGGAGTTGAATTTCTTGTTTTTGCAATTTCACGGTTTACTTTTGGTCCCGGTAATTGCCCTCCTTCGCCAGGTTTTGCGCCTTGTGCTATTTTTATTTGAATTTCATTGGCGCTCGTTAGGTAGTTGGAGGTAACTCCAAATCGTCCGGATGCGACCTGTTTAATTGCTGAATTTCTCCAATCTCCTTGAGCGTTTTTATAAAAACGCTCTTCATCTTCTCCACCTTCACCAGAATTACTTTTTCCACCAATTCTGTTCATAGCAACGGCTAGGTTTTCATGGGCTTCTTTGCTGATAGACCCATAAGACATGGCACCTGTTTTGAATCGTTTTACAATTTCGGTCCAAGGTTCCACCTCATCAATAGAAATCGGGTCAAATTGGTCAAATTCAAACAAGCCTCTTATGGTCATTAATCGCTTGGACTGATCATCAACTAGCTCTGAGTATTCTTTAAAAGTAGAGGCTTTGTTGGTGCGAACAGATTCTTGAAGTTTTGCGACCGTTAATGGATTAAACATGTGTTTTTCCTGTCCACGACGCCATCTGTATTCCCCACCTATTTCAATATCCGATTCAATATTTGGATTGAAAGCTTTTTTATGACGTTTAACAATTTCTTTTTCAATTTCTATCAAACCAATTCCTTGAATTCGAGTGGGCGTGTTTGGAAAGTATTTTTCAACGGTGTTTGTGTTAATTCCTACACACTCAAATAATTGAGACCCTCGGTAAGAGTTTAGTGTAGAAATTCCGATTTTATTCATCACTTTCAAGATGCCTTTTCCTATAGCTTTGTTGTAATTCTTGATAGCGGTAAGATATTCTAAATCTGAAATGTCTGAGTCTTTAATTTGTTTCTCTACAATCTCATTGACAATGTAAGGATTCACTGCGCTTGCTCCAAAACCAAATAAGAGTGCAAAATGATGTACTTCTCTTGGTTCTGCAGACTCGATTATCAAACTAGTCTGCGATCGTTTGTTGAGTTTATGCAGCGCATGATTCACATATGAACAAGCTAAAAGCGCTGGGATTGGTGCGTGGTTTTCATCTACAAATCGATCGGATAAAATAATAATATTAGCCCCTTTATCTATTGCTTTAGATGCTTTATTAACTAAGGCTTCGAGGGCGCTTTCTAATTCGTTTAACCCGCGATTTACCTCATAGAGCATAGAAATTGACTCTACTTTAAAATTAGGGTTAGTATCATAGTTTCTAATTTTATCTAAATCGTGCTTTGAAATAACAGGATTTTGAATTTTTAGCTTTTTACATGCTTCGGAGTTACAATCAAAAATATTGGTATCACTTCCAAGTGTTAAACTAATATCTGTGATTAATTCTTCTCTAATCCCATCCAAAGGAGGGTTGGTTACTTGCGCAAATATTTGCTTAAAATAACTGTAAATTAATTGAGGCCGTTCGGATAAAATAGCAATAGGAGTATCACTTCCCATGGAGCCAATCGGCTCTTTCCCTAATTGGGCCATAGGACGGATAATGGTATTTATGTCTTCTTTTGTGTATCCAAAGGCAACTTCACGTTTCTTTAAATCTACCTCGTCATATTTAATAGGTCCTTTTTTGGCAGAAATATCTTTTAAGTGGACTAAGTTTTCGTTCAACCATTTTCTATAGGGTTGTTTCGCCGCTATTTTTTCTTTTATTTCTTCATCGTTTACGATGCGTCCTTCATTCATATCAACAAGGAACATTTTTCCTGGTTCCAAGCGTCCATGAAATTCTACTTCTTCTGGCTCAATATCCACTACTCCTGTTTCAGAAGACATGATGACGTTTCCATTTTTAGTGACGGTATATCGGGACGGTCTCAGTCCATTTCGGTCTAAAACAGCTCCAATAAAATTTCCATCTGTAAAAGGGATGGATGCAGGGCCATCCCATGGTTCCATTAAGCAAGAATTGTATTCGTAAAATGCCTTTTTGGAATCAGACATATCTGGGTTTTTTTCCCATGCTTCTGGAACTAACATCATCATCACTTCAGGTAACGATCGACCTGTCATTAATAATAATTCAACCACCATATCCAAAGTTGCCGAATCGGATTTTCCTTTTAGAATTGTTGGAATTATTTTTTTGATATCATCTCCAAAGGCATCACTTTTTATGATTTCTTCTCTAGAAAACATACGAGACACATTTCCTCTAAGGGTATTGATTTCTCCGTTGTGACATATGTATCTAAAAGGCTGAGCCAAATCCCAAGTTGGGAAGGTGTTGGTTGAAAAACGCTGGTGTACCAAAGCCAAACGGGTGTCTAGATCTGAATTAAAAAGGTCTAGATAATATTCATTTATATGTTCTGGTTTCAATAAACCTTTAAAAATAATTATTTTGGTTGAAAGACTTGGAAGGTAAAAGAATTTGGACTCTGATAGTTTTGAGTCATATATAGTATGTTCAGATATTTTTCGTGCAGCAAATAATTTTAAATTAAAATCAAACTCAGATTGTTCCGGATCTGATTTTCCTACAAAGACCTGCATAACAAAGGGCTCGGTTGTTTTGGCAATCTCTCCTAAAACAGCACTGTTGACAGGAACTTCTCTCCAGCCTAAAATATGCAATCCTTGCTTTTTAATTTCAGTTTCAAACACTTCAACACAATAGGCTCTTTGATTGTCTTTTCGAGGTAAAAACACATTACTAACCGCATACTGTCCAGCATCTGGCAATTCAAAATCACAAAATGTTTTGAAAAATTTGTGTGGAATATCGATAAGAATTCCAGCACCATCGCCCGTTACACCATCCGAACTCACCGCACCTCTATGTTCTAGTTTTACTAAAATTTCTAATGCTTTATGAATAATGTCATTGGATCGTTTCCCTGTTAAACTACATATAAATCCTGCGCCACAATTATCGTGCTCAAATTCGGGTAAATAAAGTCCTTGCTTTTCTAACATACTTAAAATTATTTCTGATTTAACCTTAACAAGCTTTAAAGGTAACTGGTAAAAGTCTATTTAAAAAAAAGCCAATTCACTTTTTCGAAATTCCAATTTAGAATACCTATAAATGCATTTTGAACAATGAAAGGCATATTAGACTATCGAATATTCAACAGTCAAATTGGTGGTTAGCAAACAAACGTCCTAAACATCAAAAAGTCGTTCTGTAAAAACAAAGCACTGGTCAAATATTAAAAATAATGCAAAAATAATTACAATACCCCAAAAATTAAGTGGTATAAAATAATTATTACATAAAAACATAATTAATACCCCTATTTTTTTAGGGGTGTATGTTAATTATTTATAGTTTTGAGCCGTTAACTAAAAATATTAACTACTAAAATTAACAATTATGAAAAAAATTACCTTAAGCATTGTTGCTTTAATCGGAGCTTTGTCTTTGAACGCACAAGATGAAACTCCAACATTGTCAGTGTCTGGTACAGTTGATGTATACGGAACAACCAACACAGTAGACGGAACAGGAACGCCTGGTCTATTAATTGCAAACCCAGAAAAAGCAAATGGCTTTGGTTTAGGAATGGCTAACACCGTATTTTCTTACGACGGCGCTAAGTCTGGTGTTGTAGCCGATCTTGCATTTGGCCCAAGAGCTGACGACGCAAACATGGCAGGTGCTATTAACCAATTGTATGCTTACTATAACGTAAGTGAATCCGTTACAATTACTGCTGGACAGTTCAATACCTTCTTAGGATATGAAGTAATTTCTCCTGCAGCTAACTTTAACTATTCGGTGTCTTATTTATTTAACGCAGGTCCTTTTTCTCACACAGGTGTGAAGTTAGACTACGCTGCTTCTGAAGACTTGTCTTTCTTATTGGCGGTAACGAATGCACATGGCATTTCTAGTGCTGATGCAAGCGAAAGCGGTGCAACTCAATTTGGTGCTCAAGTAGGTTATAAAGGACAATACCTAAACTTCATTTATGGAGCCGTAACTGAAACATCCGCAACAGATGCTGTTTTTGTAGATTATACAGGTGGATTTGATTTATCTGACTCTTTCTTCGTAGGAATCAATGCTGCTTATGCATACTCTGACGATGAAGAGGCTGGATACCAAGGCGCTGCTTTGTACCTAGAAAACACGTTCTCTGAAACGTTTGCCTTAGGGTTACGTCCTGAATTTTTCTCTTACACTTCTGCGGATGACAGTGAAGATGTTTTAGCTTTAACTCTTACTGGAAGCACACAGTTAGATGACAACTTAAAACTAATCACAGAATTACGTTATGACAGTTCTGACGATTACATTATTGAAGGGATTGCCGCTGAAAAAAATGTAACAGCGCTTACGATTGCTGCCGTATATTCTTTCTAGAACAAATATTAACCAACCAAATATATAATTTATGTCACATTTAATTAACAACTTACCTCTAGTAATACAGGATGCCGCTGCGGTTGAGAGTCTTGCTGGAGCGATCAAGGACGACATGGGAATGTTGTGGATGCTATTATCTGGTATCTTAGTATTCTTTATGCAAGCAGGCTTTACTTTAGTAGAATCTGGAATGACACGGTCCAAAAATGCAGTGAATATCGCAATGAAAAACTTGCTTGATATTGCTGTAGGATCTCTTACCTACTGGTTTGTAGGATACTCTTTAATGTATGGTGACACCACAAACGGATGGTTTTTCTGGAGTGGCATCATGCAAGGTGAAGGGGCTGATTTATTCTTCCAAACAATGTTTGCCGCAACGGCTGCAACAATTGTTTCTGGAGCTATCGCTGGAAGAACAAAATACTCAACGTACGTTATCTTTTCAATCGTCATGACCGCTATCATCTACCCAATTGCAGGGGGCTGGCAATGGCAAGGGTCAGGATGGTTGACAGAGCTAGGTTTTATTGACTTTGCTGGATCGTCAATCGTGCATGCTGTAGGTGGTTTTGCTGCTTTAGTTGCTGCTTATATGGTAGGTCCTAGAATTGGAAAATTTGTAAACGGAAAAGTAATGCCTATTCCAGGTCACAACCAGATATTAGCAACCTTAGGGGTGTTTATCCTTTGGTTAGGATGGTATGGATTTAATGGTGGATCTCAACTTGCTTGGGGTGGAGACGATGCGGTTGCTGCTTCAACAGTCGTATTAATCACCAACCTAGCTGCGGCTGCTGGTGCATTAGGTGCACTGATCACCACTTGGATCTGGTACGGAAAGCCACACTTGGCACAATCATTAAACGGAGCTCTAGCTGGCTTGGTAAGTATTACTGCAGGTTGTGGTAACATGACCGCTGGTGGCGCTGTGTTAGCGGGTCTTATTGGTGGTGTCATTGTAGTCTTCTCTATCGAAATTATCGAAAAGAAACTTAAAATTGACGATGCTATTGGCGCGGCTTCAGTACACGGAGTTGTTGGATTCTGGGGAACAATTGTAATTGGTCTTTGGGGTATAGATGGCGATACTAAAATTGGATTATTTAATGGTGGAGGCGCTGACCAACTTATTGCACAATTGACCGGGGGTGTTGCTTACGCTGTTTGGGCAGTTGTCCTTTCCTTTGTCGTATTTGGAATCCTTAAGAAAACTGTTGGATTAAGAGTTACAGAACAAGAAGAAGTTGCTGGACTTGACATATCTGAACACGGATCTATTGCATATCCAGGAAAAAGAGAAAGAGGTCAAGACTAATTTCAAGTTCATATTGAGCATTTATTTGCTCTCATAAAATTAAAAATAAGTTTGTGATTTTTAGTTTGTGTTAAAAACCCTAGGGGCAGTATGCTTCTGGGGTTTTTATTTTTGATTATTTAACACAAAATACTTAGCATACCTTTATTATAAGCGGGGTAATTTTATTAATATCACAAAAATATCTATCACACCCCTCTATTTTTTAGGGGGTCTTTGTTTTTTATTTACTTTTGAAAACAAACTAAAAGTTAATTCAATGAAAAAAGTAGAAGCAATCATCAGAAAATCTAAGTTTTCTGTTGTCAAAAAAGCACTGCATGAAGTCGGTGTTAACTTCTTTTCGTACTGGGACGTCACAGGCCTAGGTAATGAAAAAGAAGGTCATGTTTACAGAGGTGTTTCTTACAGCACGAGTGATATTCAAAGACGCTACCTATCTATTGTGGTAAACGATGATTTTGAGGAAGTGACCATCAAAGCCATTCTGGCAGCCGCATCAACAGGTGAGGTTGGTGATGGTAAAATCTTTGTATCAAAGGTCGATGAAGTATATAGAATTAGAACCGGCGAAAAAGGCGGAAACACATTAAAATAACACCAATGGAATTACTTACAATCAATAACGTATGGATGATGATCTGTACGGCACTCGTATTTTTTATGCACACAGGGTTTGCATTTCTCGAAATCGGACTCACGCGTCAAAAAAACACAATTAATATTTTATTTAAAAACATCTTTATTATCACTGTCGGGCTTTTACTCTATTACATAGTCGGATTTAACTTAATGTATCCAGGCGATTTTAATGGAGTTCTTGGGTTTGCTGGTTTTGGGCTGGACGCGCCTTTGGCGAATGGCTCTTTGGACTTAGCATATAACGAGGGTTACACCTATTGGACCGATTTCTTATTCCAAGGAATGTTTGCCGCGACTGCCGCAACTATTGTTTCGGGTGCGGTTGCAGAGCGCATGAAAATTGGAGCTTTTATGATCTTCACTGTTTTTTATGTAGGATTCGTATATCCAATTGCTGGGTCTTGGCAATGGGGTGGTGGGTTTTTATCTTCACTATCTATTGGAAACGCCGAAGGGTTTTATGATTTTGCAGGCTCTACACTGGTACACTCTGTGGGTGGATGGGCAGCTTTAGTGGCCGTATACCTTCTAGGGTCTCGAATTGGGAAATTTAACAACGGAAAACCTCAAGCAATTCCAGGGCATAGTATTCCGTTAGCAACTGCTGGGGTTCTTATACTTTGGCTAGGATGGTTTGGGTTTAATGGGGGGTCTGTACTTTCTGCCAACCCAGAAGCAACTTCCCTAACGTTAGTTACAACCTGTTTGGCTGCAGCTGCTGGTGGGGTCATTGCAATGATTACGTCAACACTTTTGTACAAAAATTTAGATTTAACAATGTTTCTGAATGGAGTTTTAGGAGGTCTTGTAGGTGTTACAGCTGGTGCCGACCAGATGAGTCCTGGAGATGCGATACTTATTGGAGCCATTGCCGGAGGACTTATAGTGTTTACCGTGAGCTTGGTAGATAAAATTAAGTTAGATGACCCTGTGGGTGCCATAGCGGTACACCTTGTTTGTGGGGCCTGGGGAACTTTGGCGGTTGGACTTTTTGGAGCCAAAGCTGGCTTTGATCAGTTTTTAATTCAACTTGTAGGAGTGTTATGTTACGCTGTGTTTTGTATCTCAACCTCTTTTATTATTATATATACATTAAAGAAAACTATAGGCATCAGAGTCTCTGAAAGAGAAGAACTAGAAGGTCTCGATGCACACGAACATAAAATGGACGCTTACCCCGATTTCAGGTTAAATGAGCATTAACCGTTTATTTTAAATTAGTGATCAAAAAAGCCTCTAAAATATTTTTAGAGGCTTTTTTATTGAGTGTAACTTTTAACTTTATGCGGAGTTTCGACTTGCATTGATATTCCCAAATAATGAGCGCATGACAATTTTTTCATACGTTTGTATTTGAGCCTCATCTCTAGGGCGTTCTTTTTCTAGTTCCTGTATCTTCTTTAAAGCGTATTGTTGAATTGTTAATAAGGGCAGCACAATCGATTCTCTCACGGAGATAGATGCTTTCCCGGCTGGCTCTTCTTGCATTAATTCATCATAACCCGTTAGTTTTAATAGCAGTCGTTTTGTGGTAGTATATTCGCTATAAATAACATTCCAAAATTCTCCATACTCTGGATCTTCAGACATGTATTTTGTCAAATCAAAGAACGATTTAGATAAGGACATCATACTGTTTTCAATCAGTGTTTTGAAAAAATCTGAAGTTTGAAATAACTGTTGTGCTTTTTCAAACTCGCCTATATCTTCGTAATATTTAAGGGCTGTACCCACTCCAAAAAACCCTGGGACGTTTTGTTTTAACTGACTCCAAGACCCTACAAATGGAATGGCCCGTAAATCCTCAAACACCAAGCCATCAGCCTTTCCTCGTTTGGAAGGGCGACTGCCAATATTGGTTTTTGCATAAAACTTCAAAGTACTCATGTGCTCTAAGTACGAAATGAACTTAGGATGTGCTTTGAAATCTACATAGGCTTCATAACTCAATTTAGACAATTGTGCCATGACCTCTCTATTTTCTGGAGTCATTCTGAGGTCTTTGTCACTAAGACTGTTATGGATTCCTGAACTGATCAATTGTTCTAGGTTGTATTGTGAAGAGTCTAGGGTTCCAAAATTTGAGCTGATGGTTTGTCCTTGAATGGTGAGCTGTACCTCTTTGTCCTCAATTGTAGGACCTAATGAAGCATAAAAATTATGTGTTTTTCCGCCACCTCTAGCCGGTGGTCCGCCACGGCCATCAAAGAAAATCACAGTAATGTCGTATTTTCTAGACATCGCAGTGAGCAATTCTTTTGCTTTATAAATAGCCCAATTAGCCATTAGGTATCCTCCATCTTTTGTGCCGTCACTAAACCCAAGCATTATGGTTTGTCTGTTGCCACGGGCTTTTAGATGGGCCATGTAATTTGGGTTCGAATACAGGTCTTCCATTACAGAAGGTGCGTTTTCTAAATCTGTTATTGTCTCAAAAAGAGGAGCAATATCAACCGTTAAAGCTTCCTGAAATGCAACCAGCTTAAGCATGGCATATAACTGCATAACATTTAGCGTTGTTTGATTGTTACTTATAATGTAGCGGTTCGCTGCTTTCTCTCCATTTGTATGCTGAATCGTTTTAATGGCATCCATTGTTTTGAGAGCCTTCAAAGTGTTTTTGTCCGATATCAACGACAAATCAAGAGAGCCTTTTATTTTTGAAAGTATTTCAATTTGATCGACTTCAGCTAAACTGTGGTAGTTTGCAGGAAATACGTCACTCCCACTTTCTATCAATACATCTACCATGTCATTTAACACTTTAGCGTGTTCTCGACTGTCTTGACGAATGTCTAAGGTTGAAAAATGAAATCCAAACAAATGAATTTTGTTTAAAAGACTGTTTACTTCAGAAACATAAAGTGACTGATGTTTTTCAATAATAACCTCTTTAATATCTTTCAGCTCTGCCGTTAAGTGTTCGAGGGTTAAACTCGATTTTTTATTTGTAATAATTTTATAAAGCTCTGATTCTAAAGAGGCCACACGATCTTCAACTTCGGCAAAAGACAATTTTCTTTTAAGCATTCGAAGGTCGCGGTAATAATTTTTTATGATCGTTTCACGAAGCCTTGCTGCTACTTTAAGGGTAATTTCTGGTGTAACAAACGGGTTCCCGTCTCTATCACCTCCAGGCCAAAAGCCAATATTGATAATATCATTTTCGATATGCTTTCCGTCAAAGATGTTCTGTTGGATATAATCATAGACCGTCCCAAAAGATTTATAAAACACATGCTCTAAATACCATATCAAACTCACTGCCTCATCATAAGGAGTGGGCTTGTTTTGTTTAAAGAACGGTGTCTTTCCGAGCTGGGCTAACAGCTCATTGATGCGAAACAAATCATTTTCACGAATGGCTTCTGTCAAATCAGTAATAATCCCTAATACAGAACCAGGGTAAAATTGTGTTGGATGCGCCGTGAGCACAATGCGCACTTTAAATTCTTCCAGGTATTTTTGAAGTATTTCTAATTTATTTTCAGCGGTCGCTTTTTCCTTTAAACTTCTCAAAGTTCCGATCCCATCCATATTGTTTACAATAGGAAAGGCTGCATCTTCAATAGCGTCAAATAAAACCACTTGACGCTCGATGTACTGAATAAAACGAAATAATAAATTAATCTGACTCTTTGGAGAGCGTCTGGCTTGGTATTTCTTGAAAAATGAATTCACAATAGCTGTTGGATCTTCATTATTGGCAAATCCTTTTTGACAAGTCTCAAAAAAAAGGGGTAATAACGCACCCGTTTTAGTGATAGAATCAAACGGTAGGGTCATGAATATACTGTTGTATATTTGATATTTTGATAATACATTTTGATTGAACCTGGTAATTTTTGGCTGTGTAGACATTAATTAAATACATTTTTGTGCATTCAAAATTACTAAAGCATTGCCAATACTCGTCTATGATGCTGTGATTTTTACGAATATCTATATATTGCCTCTCTTATCAGGGTGAAATCTTAAGAAACTCCAGAAATCGTTCCATATTTTCTAGCGATTCACACTTCTAATAAGTCACATCCTAAACAAGTTGTTTGCATTTTGGTATAGATAAATCGTTTGACTTGCTGTAAATTTAGGGTTTCTAATGATTATCTATTTTCTTATGATTGAAATCGAACGCAAATTTTTGGTAAACTCTGACGCCTATCGTGAAGAAGCTTCCTCAGTAATCACGATGACTCAAGGCTATCTAAATTCTGACCCTGAACGCTCTGTAAGGATTCGACTTACTGACAAAGCAGGTTTTATTACCGTGAAAGGAAAAAGCAACAAAAGTGGGCTCAGTAGGTTTGAGTGGGAAAAAGAAATCTCCAAAACAGATGCGGAAGCACTTCTAAAACTTTGTGAAAAAACCATTATTAGCAAAACTCGGTACGAAGTGGCCGTAGGAACTCACTTATTTGAAGTGGACGAGTTTATGGGAGATAATAAAGGATTGGTAATGGCTGAAGTTGAGCTTGGCTCAGAAGACGAGATGTTTTCTAAACCCGAATGGCTCGGAGAAGAAGTGACAGGAACTGCAAAATATTATAATTCCAACCTCAGCAACTCGCCTGTTTGCGACTGGAAATGATTGAGGAATTAGCATTAAAGTGGGTGCAAAATTATTATATTCGCAACTTGAAACGACTTTAAAACAATACACATGAATACAATCTCAACTAATTTTAAAATCCAAGAAGCACTGGACGCTCTTGGAGTAAAAGACATAAATTTAGGAACATCAACGGGGTCAAAAAGTTTTGCTAACGGACCTAGTATCGACAGTTTTTCACCTGTAGATGGTAAGAAAATTGGGAGTGTCATTTGCACTTCTAAAGAAGATTATGAGGCGGTAATGGCAGCAGCTACAGCAGCGTTTCCTGAGTGGCGAGCAATGCCTGCTCCTCAACGTGGCGAAATTGTACGTCAGTTTGGAAATAAACTTAGAGATTTAAAAGAACCCCTCGGAAAATTAGTGTCTTATGAAATGGGGAAATCCCTGCAAGAAGGCTATGGAGAGGTTCAAGAAATGATTGACATCTGTGATTTTGCGGTGGGTTTGTCACGACAATTAAATGGGCAAACCATTCCTTCGGAACGTCCTGGTCATGTGATGCGAGAGCAATGGCACCCGATTGGCGTCGTGGGTATTATTTCTGCCTTTAATTTTCCCGTGGCTGTTTGGGCTTGGAATACTGCTTTGGCATGGATCTGTGGCGATGTATGTGTGTGGAAAGGGTCTGAAAAAGCCCCTTTATGCTCTATTGCTTGCCAAAATATTATTGCCAAGATTTTAAAAGAAAATAACTTACCGGAAGGAATTTCCTCAATCATCAATGGCGATTATACCGTTGGAGAAATGATGACGACGGACACAAGAGTGCCTTTAGTCTCTGCGACCGGTTCTACTAGAATGGGAAGAATTGTAGGGGCAACCGTTGCCCAACGTTTTGGGAAATCTCTTTTAGAATTGGGAGGGAACAATGCCATTATTATCACACCTACTGCCGATTTAAAAGTGGTAGTGCCTGGTGCTATTTTTGGTGCGGTAGGAACTTGCGGCCAACGTTGTACTTCTACACGCCGACTCATTATTCACGAGTCTGTATACGATAAAGTAAGAGATGCAATTGTAGGCGCTTATGGACAATTGACCATTGGAAATCCTTTGGATGAAAAAAACCATATTGGGCCTTTGATCGATCATGATTCTGTAAACACCTATTTAGCGGCGATTGAAAAAGCAAAAGCTGAAGGTGGTACGGTTTTGGTTGATGGCGGTGTTTTAGAAGGTGAAGGCTATGAAAGTGGCTGTTATGTAAAACCTGCCATTATTGAAGCTGAGAACCATTACGAGATTGTACAACATGAAACCTTTGCACCTATTTTATATTTAATGAAATACTCTGGAGGCGTAGAAAACGCCATCGAAAAACAAAATGGTGTGGCGCAAGGCTTGTCTTCTGCGATTATGACCAACGAGCTAAAAGAGGCTGAAAAGTTCTTGTCTTATGCCGGTTCTGACTGTGGAATTGCCAATGTAAATATTGGAACTTCTGGAGCTGAAATTGGCGGTGCTTTTGGTGGTGAAAAAGAAACAGGTGGCGGACGCGAGTCGGGCTCGGATGCATGGAAAGTGTATATGCGACGTCAAACGAATACCATTAATTATTCGGATGAATTGCCTTTGGCGCAAGGGATTAAGTTTGATTTGTAAGCAGCTTAACGCTGCGTATTATAAAGGCTGGTATTAAAAAAATAGAAGACTCGATGATCCAATCTTCAAATGCAATTTCTGCCCACCTAACTATACTTCGCTTTTCTTAAAATCCGCATACTTTCTTTATAGAGCCCATAAACTTCATCGCTGTGTTTATAAAATAATGGCTTTGCGGCCTGAAGCTGTGTTAAGGCTTCTTCAAATCCGTTAAAATAACAAATAAGATAGGTTGCAGGAACATTTTTCAAATCTTTGAGCTCTCTGGCTGTAAGAGGTTTTTCCTGTTTCAGGCGACCCATAAGTGCATTGTTCGCATTAAAAATATGGTGCAGAATTTTTTTATCGTATTGGGGCGGTTTAAAAAGTAGCTGGGAATCAATATTGTAAATCGCATTGTTTCCAAAAGTAATGGTGGTTTCCTCTAGTTTAAAATACGTGTTTTGACCGTTTAGACCAAGATTTACATATTCAATAATTTTAAAAGAATCATTGTCATAGGAAATTTCAACCGCATCCAAAGTTGAGTAAAACAAGCGTACCTGCTCGTTAATCAACTCAATATCCACTCGCGAATAAAAGGTTTGGTTTTTAATCGTCATTTTTTGCCCAGACCAACACATCACAAAATATTCTTTAAACACTTTATATGTTGGATTGTAATCCTTGCGTTTCGCCAGAAAATCAAATACCCCGTCCAAAGTATATTCTATATTGTTTCGGGAATGTGCCTCAATAGATGCCACAATTTCAGAGTTCGAATCCGTCAATTCAATGTCATACACCTTAGGCATGCTCATGCTGCCCTCTCTAAAAAACACATTGCCTCCATAGTACTTCCAAATATTTTTGCGAAGCGATGTAATTTCTTGGGGGTCTTTGGGTCGGATTGTGACCAGCCCTACCACCTTATCATCGTTTAGATGCGGAAACGGAATGTTTTCGTATTGGATTACAGGGGGATGGCTTAAATAAGCATTGACCAAATTTTGAATTTTACTGTCATCAAAAAAATCAACGCCAACAATATGACTGTACTGATCGTCTACTCCAATAACAATGTATGAATTGTTGTTTGGGTTGCTATTAGATAATGCACAAATATGTTTTAGAAACTTCGCTTTTCCTTCTTTGCTTCCAATATTAATTTTTAACTTTTTATCATAAAAGCTACTCTCGTCATTATGTGCAAGTAGATTTTTGATAAGCAGTCGTTTATTAATCATTTTTTTTGTTTTAGGGGACTTCATGCCCTTGGCTTGCCTCCAGTATTTTAAACCAATCTTGTGTTGTTAGAGGTATGGATACTGCCTCTGAAGCCGCTTTAATACGTTCTAAATTTGTACTGCCAATCACAGGGTGAATTCCTGAAGGGTGCTCTAAAATCCAGGCCAATAACAACTGATCTGGGCTGGCATTATATTTGGTGGTCAACAGTTCTAGTTGTTCTAAAATACGTTTTTTTCGAGGAGTCATTTCCTTACTAAAAATCTTGCCTAAAGGCGCCCAAGCCATCGGGGTTATGTTTTCTGTGAGCATCTTGTCTAAACGTCCATCGAACAAGGCTTCGCAGTGCACGGCAGAAAATTCAATTTGATTCACATCAATAACCACTTCGGTAGAAATAAGCTCAATTTGTGAAGGAGTGAAATTAGACACTCCAAAATGATTTATTTTACCTTCCTTTTTTAACTGTTCAACTGCCTGCATCACTTCATGAGGGTGCATCAATGGACTGGGTCTATGAATCAAAAGAACGTCTAAATACTCTGTTTGTAAGTGCTTAAGAGATGCCTCAGCAGAAGAAATGATATACTCTTTCGAACAATCGTAATGTTTGAGCTCATTCTGACGAGTTGGAGATACCAGCTGTATTCCACATTTAGAAATAAATTGAACATTTGCCCGCGAGATTTTAGTTTTAGAAAAGGCCGTTCCAAATGCCGATTCTGTGGTATAACCGCCATAAATATCAGCATGGTCAAAAGAGCTAATTCCCAAATCAACGGTCGTTTCAATCAGGCGTTGCATTTCAGAAAAACGGTAGTTTTTACCCCAAACACCCCAAGACATAGTCCCTACAATAATTTTTGAAAATTTTCTGTTATTCATTTCAATAGATTGAAGTCTAAAATTAACAAACAATCTTTCATTATCCCATAAAACCGCTTTAATTTTTAACCAATTATTAACAGGGAGAACGAAATTATTTTAACAAATTGCATAACCAAAAAAAACACCCTAAAAGAATTACTTAAATTATCACAATGGAAGAAGATAAAACAATGGTTGACATTGCGTCAATAAATAAAAAAATTGAAGAAGAAAGTGCTTTTGTGGATTTGCTTGCCATGGAAATGGGAAAAGTGATCGTTGGACAAAAACACATGGTTGAGCGTTTACTTATAGGACTTTTAGGTCAGGGTCATATTCTTTTGGAAGGTGTTCCTGGACTCGCCAAAACACTTGCTATCAATACCTTATCACAAGCAGTTGCTGGAACTTTTAGTAGGATACAATTTACTCCAGACCTCTTGCCAGCTGATGTTGTTGGAACCATGATTTACAACATCAAAGCCAATGATTTTAGCATAAAAAAAGGGCCGATTTTTGCCAACTTTGTGCTCGCTGACGAAATCAACCGTGCGCCCGCTAAAGTACAGTCCGCATTATTAGAAGCAATGCAAGAAAAACAAGTCACTATTGGCGACGAAACTTTTGTTTTAGAAAAACCCTTCCTTGTAATGGCAACTCAAAACCCTGTAGAACAAGAAGGAACTTACCCGCTTCCCGAAGCTCAAGTGGATCGTTTCATGCTAAAAACAATCATTGACTATCCAAAAATTGAAGACGAACAACAAATTGTTCGTGCCAATCTAAAAGGTGCCTTTGAAAAAATCAAGCCTGTCGTAACCGTCAAGCAGATTTTAAGTGCACAAGCCGCCGTAAGAGAGGTTTATATGGATGAAAAAATTGAAAAATATATTTTAGATATTGTTTTTGCTACTCGTTATCCCGAAAAATACCGCTTAGCAGAACTCAAACCGTTAATTTCTTTTGGAGCGTCTCCAAGGGGAAGTATCAATCTTGCTACTGCAGCAAAGTGTTACGCATTTATCAAGCGACGTGGCTATGTCATTCCCGAAGACGTGCGCGCTGTTGTATATGACGTATTGAGACACCGTATAGGAATTACATATGAAGCTGAAGCTGAAAATGTAACATCAGAGGATATTATTAGTAAAATTGTTAATGTCATTGAGGTACCTTAATTCGTAGTGACTTTTTGTGAGATTTATAAATCACACACACCTAACAGTACACTTATCAAATGGATACCAAGGAATTACTTAAAAAAGTTCGGAAAATAGAGATCAAAACACGGCGGTTGTCCGACCATGTGTTTGGGGGAGAGTACCACTCGACTTTCAAAGGCCGTGGTATGACTTTTTCAGAAGTTAGACCCTATCAGTATGGTGACGATGTAAGAAACATTGACTGGAATGTTACGGCACGCTGCAACGAACCGCACATAAAAGTATTTGAAGAAGAGCGCGAGCTCACCATGATGTTAATGGTTGATGTGTCTGGGTCTAAATTATTTGGAACCGAAGCGCAATTTAAAAATGAAATTGTTACTGAAATTGCTGCGACTCTCGCGTTTTCGGCCACACAAAACAACGACAAAATTGGATTGATTTTATTTTCCGATGGAATTGAATTGTACATCCCTCCCAAAAAAGGGCGTTCTCATGTGTTGAGAATCATTAGAGAACTGATTGAATTTGAACCTAAAAGTAAACTTACAAACATCGCGGAAGCCTTAAAGTTTCTGTCCAATGTGATGAAAAAGAAAGCCATTGTATTTTTGCTTTCTGATTTCATGACGGAAGAATACCAACACAATTTAAAAATTGCTTCAGGAAAACACGATATTACTGGAATCCGCATTTATGACAAATACGAAGCTGAAATTCCAAATTTGGGAATGGTACAGATGGAAGACCAAGAAACGGGTGCCTCGTTTTTAGTCAATACCGCTTCAAAAACCGTGCGTAAAAACTACCAAGCGAATTACCAAAACAAGCTTCATTATTTTTCCGATAGTTTTAAAAAGTCGGGCGCGGGCGCACTGGATTGCAGAGTGGATGAAAGTTATGTAAAAAAACTATTAGGCTATTTTAAACAACGTGGATAAACAATACATGAAGATAAATATCAGCATAAAATCCTTCCTCACTCAAAACATACTTTTGAGTGTTTGTTGTATGCTCCTATCTCTTGTGGGCTATGGACAAGTGTCCTCTAGTATCGACTCGACTGCTATTAAAATTGGGGCCGAATTGTTTTATAAAATCCAAGTAAAAGCAGACACCACTGCGCTCGTGGTATTCTCTGAAGAACAAACGTTTCAGCCACTTGAAATGATCAATAGCTACGCGATTGATACCACTACAAAAGAGGGATATTATCAACTCACTAAAACCTACGGCCTGACCCAATTTGATTCGGGAGTTTATACGATTCCAAAACAAAAAATAATTATTGGGGACAAGATCTTTTTTACAGATTCATTAGAAGTACAAGTGAATCCAGTGGTAGTAGATACCACCAAACAAAAGCTATTTGACATAAAACCGCTTATCCAGATTGAGAAAAAACGTTCTGGAATCTGGAATATTCTAGGCATCATTTTAATTATTTCCTTACTTATAAGTGGTATATTATATTGGTTTTTTTGGCGCAAAAAACCGTTGACCGAAGCTGAAAAAATTGCGGCACTTCCACCTTATGAACGTGCCAAACTAGCGCTTGAAAAATTAGATGAAGATCACTATTTTGAAAATGAGGAAATTAAAACCTATTATTCCGATTTGACATTGATTTTGAGACAATATCTTGATGAAAAGGTGTACGAGCAGTCGTTAGAAAGTACCACAGACGAATTGATAACCCGACTAAACACTCTTAAAGCAGCCAATCAAATTAAGCTCAGCAAAGAGACCATTCTAAATATTGAAACGATTTTGAAACGTGCTGATTTGGTGAAATTTGCCAAATCTAAACCTGATTATCAACTTGCAAAACTCGATAAAAACACGGTCGAGCTAGAAATTGATCATGTAAAAGAAGGCCTTCCAGAACCCACCGAAGAAGAATTATTGCAAGATTTAGCTTATCGAGAGGCCCTAGCGAAACAACAAAAACGGAAAAGAATTAAGCAAATTGCAGCAATCGTTGTTGGGGTCATTTTAATCACCTTCACAGGCTTTGTAATCCACTCTGGATTCACAGAAGTTAAAGACACCGTACTGAGAAACCCTAGCAAATTATTGTTAGAAAAAAAACCATGGGTAACAAGTGAGTATGGCGCACCGGGAGTTACCATATCAACGCCAATCGTTTTGGAGCGTCAAAATGTTGTGGTTCCTGAAAAAATGAAAGGCAAGGTACAAACGGTTTCTTTTACATACGCTGGGATCGAGACACCGATTGATATCGTTATAAACAGCTCTAAATTTGTTGCTGAAACAGATGAAAGTGGCGAAGCAAAAGAAACCCCTATTGATGTCCTACAAGTGGCTGAAGGGGTCCTAGATACTTTTGAAGAAAAGGGTACTACAAATATTATATCACGCAACGAACAGTTTATAACGCCTAACGGGCAAGAGGGTATTAAGACGTTTGGAACGGCAGATTTTTTAGTAGAAGACAGGCCAATAAAAGGAAAATACATCATTTTAGGGTTTTCGACCCCTAATTTATTGCAACAAGTTATTTTAACATGGAAGGAAGAAGACATATATGCCGATCAGATGATAGAACGTATTTTAAATTCTATAGAACTCATTAAACTAACAGAAGACGAAAAGTAATGTTTGACGGAATCGATTTTACTCAAAAAGAATTTTTGTGGCTGCTGTTAGTGGTGCCTTTATTGGTGTTTTGGTATGTGTTAAAACTTAAAAAGCAGACGGCGCAATTAAGTATTTCGAGTGTACAGGGGTTTAAAAAAAACTCTCTTTGGAGCAAGCTAAAACATGCTCTGCTTGGACTCCGAATGACGGCGATTGTTTTAGTGGTGTTGGCGCTTGCACGTCCTCAAACGGTTGATGTTTCTTCCAAAACCAAAACAACCCGTGGGATTGACATTGTCATCGCTATAGATGTTTCCGCGAGCATGTTGGCAAAAGATCTCAAACCCAACCGCCTTGAAGCCTTAAAAAATGTGGCTGCTGATTTTATCAAAGGGCGTCCCAACGATCGAATTGGGCTTGTAGAGTATGCTGGTGAAAGTTATACGAAAACTCCGATTACAAGCGATAAAAGCATTGTACTCCAATCGTTAAAGGACATAAAATACAATTCTATTATCACGGGCGGAACCGCCATTGGAATGGGACTTGCAACCGCCGTGAATCGTGTCAAGGACAGCAAGGCAAAAAGTAAAATTATTATCCTTTTGACTGATGGGGTAAATAATGCTGGGTTTATAGACCCTCAAACGGCAAGTGAATTAGCCGTAGAATACGGAATTAAAACATACACCATCGGATTGGGCACCAACGGTATGGCCTTGTCGCCAATTGCTATTAGAAATGGGGTGTTTCAGTACGGTAAAATTCAAGTGGAAATTGACGAAAACCTCTTAAAAGAAATTGCTGAGGTTACTGGTGGAAAATACTTTAGAGCAACTAATAATCGTAAATTAAAGGAAATCTATAAAGAGATTGACAAACTCGAAAAAACGGAAGTTGAAGAGTTTAAGTTTTATAATTATGAAGAAAAATTTAGACCTTTAGTTTGGATCGCTTTGGGTCTATTGTTGTTTGAATTTTTATTGCGTTTTACAATATTTAGAAGTTTTATTTAGATGTATCAATTAGAAGAAAAAATATGGTTTTGGCTGCTGCTCATCATCCCCGTGATGTTAGTGGTATTCTTGTGGACGCTCCTCTGGAAAAAACGCATTCAAAAAAAATTTGGAAGCATTAGTACTCTAAAACGACTCAGCCCAGATCAATCCGTATTCAAATCGATCCTTAAATTTTCTGTTTTGTCTCTGTCTATAAGCTGTTTTATTATCGCATTAGTGAATCCGAAAATTGGCACAAAACTTGAGACAATTAAAAGAGAAGGTGTGGATATTGTTTTTGCCATTGACGTTTCAAAAAGTATGCTTGCGGAAGATGTGGCGCCCAATCGGTTGGAGAAATCCAAACAGTTGGTAACTCAAATTATAAATAATTTAGCAAGTGATCGAGTCGGGATTATTGCTTACGCTGGCAAAGCATTTCCACAGCTGCCAATTACAACGGACTATGGAACGGCAAAAATGTTTTTACAAAGCATAAACACCGATATGCTATCCTCACAAGGAACCGCTATAGATGAAGCCATTCAGCTGTCACGAAATTATTTTGATGATGCCCAACAAACCAATAGAGTATTAGTCATCATTTCGGATGGAGAGGATCATAACGACCTCAGCGTTGAGGTTGCTGAAGCAGCTTCAGAAGAGGGTATTAAAATATATACCATTGGAGTAGGAAGTGAAAAAGGGGGTCCCATTCCGTTGAAACGAAATGGAGTCGTGATGAGCTATAAAAAGAATAAGAACAACGAGACGGTTATCACGAAGCTTAACACAGAAACTCTAAAGCAAATTGCTTCAGAGGCAAAGGGAAAATATATAGACGGAAATTCGACCGCTGAAGTGGTCGAACAAATTCGAGAGATTTTAAATCGAATGGATAAAAAAGAATTTGAAGCTAAAGAATTTGCAGAATATAAAGATCAATTCCAGTGGTTTTTAGGTCTAGGGTTGTTCTTTTTGATTCTAGATATTTTATTTTTAGAACGAAAAACTGCTTGGCTAAAACGTCTGAATTTATTTAACGAAAACCTATGAAGCACATAACTGACATCCTTAAAAATTTAGGGCTTGAAGCCCGCCAATTAGCATACTTTAGATGTTCTTTCGCTTGTCTATTTTTGGTTTTTTTAATTCCCTTTCTTGGTCAAGCTCAAAAAATAGACCCCCAATTATCTGACTCTAACAATTATATTTTTGAAGGAAACTTAATAGTAGAAAAAGATTTTATTGCAGCCGAAAAAAAATACCGATTGGCAGTTTCAACAAAGCAAAATAACGCTACGGGGTCTTTTAATTTAGGAAATGCCTATTACAATTCTAAACTATATGATGAAGCATTGTTACGTCATTTAGAGGCTGTGGACAATAGTAATTCAAAATCCGAAAAACACAAGGCATTTCATAATATTGGAAATATTTTAATGCAAAAAAAACAGTGTAAAAAAGCTGTTTCAGCCTTTAAAAATGCGTTGAGGAACAACCCTTCGGACGACGAAAGTCGATATAATTTGGCCCTTGCTCAAGAATGTGCTAAAGAACAAGGCGAGGGTGATGGTGATGGTGACGACGAAGACAAGGATAAAGATCAGGACGAGAACAAAGACGAGAAAGACGATAGCGACGATAAAAAGGATAAAGAGGAGAAGAACAAAGATAAAGGGGATGAAGACGAAGACAAAGACAACGGAGATGATAAGGAGGATGAAGACGGAAAACCCAAAGACGAAAAAGGAGACCAAAAAAATAAAGACCCTAAAGACGACAAGGGTCAGCCGCAGCAACAGCCTGGAAAGCTGTCGCCACAACAAGTAAAAAATTTACTTGAAGCGATGAATAATGAAGAGAAAAAAGTGCAAGAAAAAATGAACGCATCCAAAACAAAAGGTATCAAAGTTAAAACAGATAAAGACTGGTAGGCAATGAAGAAAAAGATACTTTTACTTACTTTTATACTGTCTGGATTCCTTTCGGCACAAGTGTCTTTTGATGCTAAAGTGAGCAAAAAGCAGCTTGGAATCAACGAACGTCTTAGGGTCGATTTTACAATGAATACCGATGGGGATAATTTTGAGCCTCCAAGTTTTGAAAACTTTACAGTCGTTGGAGGCCCAAGCCAATCGATCAATAATTCATGGATAAATGGAACGCGTTCATTTTCTAAAAGCTACAGCTATTTTTTGGCACCCAAAAAAAGAGGTGGATTTACGATTGGCCAGGCGAGTATTGAGATTGAAGGAGAAACCTATAAAACCCTTCCAATAAAAATAACCGTCACTGCTGCGATTGATAAGCCAAAAGACCCTAATGATCCCGATTATATTGCTTCAGAAAAAATTCACTTGGTTGCTGAAATTTCTAATACCAACCCTTTTTTAAACGAAGCAATTACTGTTGTTTATAAATTATATGTCGCTCAAAATACTGGTGTTCGAAACTGGCGCGAAATAGACAACCCGAGATACAGTGACTTTTGGAGTCAAAATATTGATGTAAAAAGCGTAAATGTTCAGGAAGGCACTTACAAAGGAGAAGATTACCGCTATGTTGTTCTAAGAAAAACTGTTTTATATCCTCAAAAAACAGGGAAACTCAGCATTGAACCGCTATCTCTTGATGTGACTGTTGAAGTTCCTTCACAAAGGCGGGATGTTTTTGGCAGAAGCTTTATGAGTACAGTAAATCGAACAGTCTCAAGTAGAAATAGAACCATTATCGTAAAACCCCTTCCCGAAAACGGAAAACCTGAAGACTTTTCTGGGGCTGTTGGGAGTTTCGATTTTGAAGTAACCACCAACAAACAGAGTTTAAAAGCTACTGAGGCCCTTGAATTTAAAGTCAGCGTTTCTGGAAAAGGTAATTTAAAGCTATTTAGACTTCCAAGGTTGGTGCTGCCTAGTGCGCTTGAAGTTTATGAGCCAAAGCACTCCGAAAAAGTAAATACGAAAGCTACAGGCATGCAAGGAAGCATCAATGACACTTATACGGTGGTGCCAAATTACCAAGGGAGTTATCCTATTCCTGTTGTCTCTTTTTCATACTTTGATTTAAAAACAAAACAATACAAAACAATAAACTCAGAACGACTTATTATCGAGGTTGATGAAGGACCAAAGAACACCGTAAGCCCAAATAGCACACCCTCAGGACTTGTTGCTGAAAATGTGATTTCACCCAACTCAAATCAATTTAGCTCTTTCAAAACAACTACAGACTTTCAGTTAATTACTACTGAGCCCTTTTTTAATTCCAACTTGTTTTGGATCTTGTTGTTAGCTCCCTTTTTGTTTATTCCATTTATCATGTTGTTGGTTAAAAGGCGAATGATTCGCGCCTTAGATGTAACTGGAAATAAAATCCGAAAAACAAACCGATTAGCAAGAAAATATTTAAGTGAAGCAAGAAAATCACTGGGGAAAAAGGAACAGTTTTATAATGCCCTTGAACGTGCGCTTCACAATTATTTAAAGTCAAAGTTACATTTAGAGACCAGTGAGTTTAATAAAGATAAAATCGAGGAATTACTTTTAGGTAAAAACGTAGGCAGCGATACCTTGATAGGATTTATATCTCTTCTTACAGCTTGTGAACTAGCAAGATACACTCCGCTTTCAACGGTTGACATGCAAAATGATTACAAAAAAGCTGGAAGAGTCATTAATGCTTTAGACAAACAATTAAATTAAACAAATGAAAAAAATTCTTATTTTTTGGTTGATGTCTTTGCTTGGGTTTTCTCAAACTACAGTGTCTTTTAAGCAGGCTAATGCACTTTACAATTCTGGAAATTATAAAGAGGCTATTGGTCAGTATGACGCGATATTGGCGTCCAATCAGCACTCTGCTGAACTCTATTTTAATCTTGCCAACTGTTATTATAAATTGAATGAAATTGGCCCTAGTATATTTTATTACGAAAAGGCACTGCTGTTAGCTCCAAACGATCCCGATGTTTTAAATAACTTAAGTTATGCCCAAAAAATGACCATAGATTCAATTCAAGAAGTTCCTGAGAGTGGGGTCTCTAAGCTCCTTAATAAAACTCTCAATAGTTTAAGTGTTGACGGTTGGGCGGTTCGATGCATAGGACTGGTTTTTCTTTTTGTAGCTTTATTTTTGGGGTATTACCTCTCACATTCGGAGGCTAAAAAACGATTGTTTTTTATATCGAGTAGTATGGTTTTAGTTGTGCTATTTACATCTTTGGGATTGTTGTTTAGAAAAGACCGTATCGATAAAAGTACGAATCCAGCTATTATCTTTGCAAAAGAAACAGAGGTGAAAACGGAGCCCAATCTTAGGGCTGAAACATCTTTTACACTCCACGAAGGCACTAAGGTTCTGGTGATTGAAGATTATAACCAAGACTGGTTAAAAATAAAATTACTGAATGGCGAAACGGGTTGGATGGCGAGTGCTGATTTAAAAACCCTCTAATTAAATATAAATTTGATTTGATTTTTTATTCTATCTTTACAATAATTACACAAACTCAATGACCCTTTCAAAATATTGTTCTTTTTTCTATTCACTATTTTTTCTGCTTAATGTAGTTGGTCCAACCGTTGCTCTTCTCAGTTCAAGTGAGAAGGTGTTAACAGTCGTTATTCTAGTCGAAAATGAAACTGAAAAAGACACTGAAGATCTTAAGGATCTCAATGAATTTGATCTTGACAAAACCGTTTTTCAAAATATGAATCCGACTCTAAATCGGCATTCCTTATTTTTGGTGTTTTTTAATAGTTCTTTAGGAGATGTCCATTTAGAAAACACATCTCCCCCTCCAGAGGTTGTGTAGGTTACATTCGTTTTTTCTACATATAAAGAGCTTCTCTTTGTAATCTCTAATCTAATACCATTACAATGAAACATTTTTTTTCAAATTTAAAAGGTGATGCGTTTGGCGGAATTACCGCTGGAGTCGTCGCATTACCACTCGCTTTAGCCTTTGGGGTTTCGTCTGGTCTAGGGCCTAGCGCTGGACTTTACGGTGCTATTTTTATCAGTTTTTTTGCAGCCCTTTTTGGGGGTACAAATACTCAAATATCAGGGCCTACAGCGCCTATGACAGCTGTAAGTATGGTTGTGATTTCTGGAATTATCGCAGCCAATGACGGCGATTTATCAATTGCACTTCCCGCCATTTTAACCGTGTTTTTAATTGCTGGACTTTCTCAAATTGGACTTGGGGTTTTAGGTTTAGGAAAATATATTAAATACATTCCATACCCAGTAGTGTCTGGATTCATGACCGCAATTGGGGTTATTATTTTACTAACTCAAATCCTGCCCTCCTTAGGTTATAACCCTAAAGAAGACCTGCAATACGTCAATCAATTCAAGGCACAAGCAGAAGAATTGATTCTTGAAAACATATTAAAAGATGAGGCGGGGGAAGGTGTTTTAGTATTAGAAAATTTTAAAGATACAATCGATCGCGCTTCCTTAATATCACAAGCCGATATCCAAAAAGAATCTGAAGTCTTAGCTTCTACAGAAGCTTCTGGAACCATCGGTGCGCTAAAATTAATGCCTAGGGCGCTAAAAAATATCAATTGGTTGGAATTGCTGCTAGCTCTGGGAACCATCATTATTATTTATGGATTTAAACGCATTACGACGGTGGTTCCAAGTACACTGGTTGCTTTGGTGGTCATGTCTGGAATCGCCATCGTCTTTGGGTTTAATTATAAGCCCATTGAAGAAATTCCTAGCGGTTTGCCAATTCTTCAACTAGAAATTTTTACTACATTTAAATTAGCAACCATTACCCCCTACGTTTTTACAGGGTTTACACTCGCCTTATTGGGTGCAATTGACTCCTTACTGACTAGTATTGTGGCAGATAATATGACCAAAACAAAGCACAACCCTAATAAAGAACTTATTGGGCAAGGTATCGGAAATAGTATTGCGTCTATTTTTGGAGGGATTCCTGGTGCAGGAGCCACCATTAGAACGGTTGTAAATATAAACTCTGGTGGGAAAACAAAATTATCTGGAATGATAGCTGGCATCATGCTGTTATTTATTTTATTAGCCTTAGGGCCAGTCGCTTCAAAAATTCCTACCGCCGTTCTTTCGGGGATTTTAATCACCGTAGGAATTGGTGTAATGGATTACAAAGGGCTGAAAGCAATTCCATCATTGCCTAGAGATCTTTCGTTGGGCACCTTCAAATTAAGCTCTGAAGTTTTGATAATGCTTGTTGTTTTGCTGTTGTCCACTTTTTGGGATTTAATTTTTGCAGTGGGAATAGGTTTAATTATATCCTGTTTAATGTTTATGAAAAAAATTGGGGATCTAACTTCGCAATATTCTGACATAAAACCCTTAAAAGAAAAATCATGGCTAGGTGAAAAAGATTTTCCAGAACACTTAAAAAAGTCCGTGTTTATCAAGCGCATCAAAGGGCCTTTATTTTTTGGGTCTACTTCAGATTTTCAAGAACTATACAAACAAATTCCAGAAACAGCAAAGACTGTAATTTTGCGATTGGGGCGTATGCAATATATGGACCAATCTGGACTTTATGCTATGGAGGATATGATTCAAGATCTTCAAACAAAAAAGGTTGAAGTGCGGTTTATTAATCTGTTAAAACAACCTCGTTATATGATGGAACGAATTGATATCATCCCTGATTTTATTCCAGAGAAACACATATATAACAGTCTTAAGGAGTGTGTTAAAGACTTGTCTTAGGATTTAAACTATTCTGGATTGTTGGAAGAATTAAGAATGCTCGGGAGCTCTAATGGTGTTTCCTCGTTTATAAAATTTGGGAAAATCATTGGAGCTAACGACTTTACGGGTTTATAAAGTAAAGAGGATTCAATCTCTTCATCAGAGACAAAGGGAATTGTTTTGTTTAAGGTATTAAAAATCAGCAGAAGAATGCTAAGGATTAAAGCAATTTTAAGGCCGCCAAAAAGGCCGCCTAATAGTTTGTTTAGAATTCCTAAAGATGCAAAATCAGCAAGTTTGGTCAGTGCTTTGCCTGCAAGCGAAATCACCAATACAATCCCTACAAATGTAATGGCAAAAGCCGTGATATTAATTGTTTTTTCGCCCCATTCAAAACGGTTTGAGAGGAATTCTGCAGCATAATTACTAAAATGTATCGCACCATACACGCCTACTAATAAGGCGAGTAATGAGGTAACTTCCACAAAAAAACCTTTAGATAATCCCTTTATTAATCCGTAAAGAATAAGTGCGCCTAAAACAATATCAATGATTACCATGGTATTTTATTTAAATGTTTTATCAAAACTAACAATGAATTCTAACTTAACAACTCAAATGTTTCGTTTCTATTTTAATACACCCTAAATTTACAAAATAATTATGGCTCGAGACGAAGAACTAAAAAAACGATGGGAAGAGGTGGTTAAAAAACTATCGGCTCAATTTACAGATGGCGATCCTTTAGACCTTGATGGAATCATCTATCTTATTGGTGTACAGGAACTTGGGCAGTTGCACAGAGCCTTTAAAAAAGACGAAAAACTCAACTTGATGCACATTGCTATCTGCCGGCTTTTAGAGCCCTATGGCTATTATACTTTTGACTATTTCGATGAGCAGGGATGGCCACATTATACCATAAAAGAAGCTCTTCCTAATTTAAAGGCTGGAGAACAAAGTATTCTAATGAAAGATGCAATAGTAAACTATTTTATCGAGGCCGAGTTTATTAGTTAAGTTTTCTTAAATTTGGCCATTATTTAATTTTATCATGATAGAAAAGATCCATAAACTTATAGAAGAGGCTGAAGCATTTTCAACACAATCTTTAGAAGAATTAGAACTATTTCGTATTAAGTTTCTGGGGAAAAAGGGACTCTTGAATGATTTGTTTGCAAGTTTTAAAGAAGTTCCTAATGAACAAAAAAAGGACTTTGGGCAGGCTATAAATAAATTAAAGAGCGTTGCTCAAGAAAAGGTAGGTTCGATAAAAACTGCCTTAGAGACTAATGCAGGCGAGCCCTCTCTTTTTGGCGATTTGTCGCGTCCAGGTGAACCTTTTAATATCGGTGCTCGACATCCGATTTCATTAGTGAAAAATCAAATTATTGATATCTTTTCTCGAATTGGGTTCAACGTAAGTGAAGGCCCAGAAGTTGAAGATGATTGGCATAATTTTACAGCTTTAAACTTACCCGAACACCATCCAGCAAGAGACATGCAGGATACGTTTTTTATACAAACAAATCCAGATATACTGTTAAGAACACACACCAGTTCGGTTCAAGTACGATATATGGAAAATAATCAGCCTCCTATCCGTACTATTTCACCGGGGAGAGTTTATAGAAACGAAGCGATTTCGGCGCGCTCACATTGTTTCTTCCACCAAGTAGAAGGCTTGTATATTGATAAAAATGTGAGTTTTGCAGATCTCAAACAAACACTACAATATTTTACGACAGAACTTTTTGGAAAATCAAAAATACGGTTGCGCCCTTCTTATTTTCCGTTTACTGAGCCGAGCGCTGAGGTCGATGTGTATTGGGGGTTAGAGACCGAAACAGACTACAAAATGACTAAAGGAACTGGGTGGTTAGAAATTATGGGCTGCGGGATGGTTGATCCAAATGTTCTTGAAAATTGTGGGATTGATTCTAAAGAATATTCGGGGTTTGCCTTTGGAATGGGAGTTGACAGAATAGCTTTGTTATTACACCAAATTAGTGACATTCGATTATTAAGCGAAAACAACGTACGTTTTTTAGAACAATTCAAAAGCGCGCTTTAAAATACTTTTTTTGAAAAAAGACATTCACGTTCCGGAAGCAAAAGGCGTTTTTATAGCGGCCGTTCATGAATATAATGACTCCTACAAGGTCTATGATTGGAATGCCTATATCATCAACGACAAATCGGTAGATTTAGAAATGGTAATTATTGTCTCAAGAGGCTATTCTGAAGACAAAAAAACAGCCACTTTTCGAAAAAAAATCGAAATGCTTCCCGCTAAGAGTTTTGCTAAAATTGAAATGCTTCTAGAGGATGTTTTGTCTATAAACAATGTGTTTGACGTCACTTTTTTTGAACATCATAAATTGTTGGAAAAATCATTTGAGTTCAGGAAAAACTCAATTAATAAAAAGGCGCTTAAACAAATTCCTGTTATGGGTTTGAGAGGTGTATTAAGAGCTTAACTCTAGCTAAGTTTTTCTGTTAGTCTCTTAAACGCATTTTTAGCGTTTCTATTCATGTATAAAATTTCATAGACAGTATCAACAATAGGGGTAAGAGCAGGTTTTTCTTTGCTTTGGTTAATGTGGTAAGCACTTTTTGTAGCATAATAACCTTCTGCAATCATGCTCATTTCCATTTGTGCTGATTTCACGGTGTAACCTTTGCCAACCATGTTTCCAAACATTCTATTTCTAGAAAACAACGAGTAACAAGTCACCAATAAGTCTCCTAAATAAACCGTTTCGTTAATGTTTCGTTTCATTTTATGCACTTTTTTAGTGAATCGTTTCATTTCGCGCGTAGCATTACTCATAAGTACGCTTTGAAAGTTGTCGCCATACCCTAAGCCGTGTGCAATTCCTGCAGCGATGGCATAAATGTTTTTTAACATCGCTGCATATTCTGCTCCTACAACATCATCACTTGTACTAGTTCTTATATAATTACTAGAAAATCGATTGGCTATATCGCTTGCGATATCAAGATCTGAACAAGTAATGGTCAAATAAGACAGGCGTTCTAAAGCAACTTCCTCCGCGTGACATGGTCCCGACAAAACTACTATATTGTTTAAATCGACTCCGAATTTTTGATGAATATGTTCGCCCACCAAAAGCCCTGACTCGGGAATTATCCCCTTGACAGCAGAGATTACTTTTTTAGAACAGATATCAACCGTTAATTTTAAAAGTTCACTTTCAATAAATGCCGAAGGAATTGCGAAAATTAATACATCTGCATTCTCGGCAACTTTATTTATATCGGTATTTAAATTTAACTGGTTAATGTTTAGTTCTACGGAGCTTAAGTAAGTTGGGTTGTGCTCCTCGGAAAGAATGTGGTCAATAGTTTGCTGTTTTCGTACATACCACCCCACGGGGTCGCTGTTTTCGCAGAGCATCTTAATTATTGCTGTAGCCCAACTTCCACTTCCAAAAACTGCGTATTTTAATTCTGATGACATTTAACTGGTGTTTTAGCCTTCAAAAGTACTAAAATAATCTGTCCTATTCTCGGATGTGGAATGGCTTACTTGAATTTGTTTTCTATAATTTCCAAAAACCGGGCTTCAATTTCTTCTTGCCCCTCCCAATTATTGTAGTCGGGCTTAATAATTGAATCTAATAGATTGATCGCTTCGTCGTGTGAACTCAAGGTGCTGAGTTGAGACAAGACGCGGTCATAATCTTCCGTACTATTGTCGAATAAATTTTTAACAAACGCTAATCGATCGTTTAGTCCAATTTGAAATCCCTGCGTTTTTAGTTGGTCATTTAAGGATGTTTGAGTAGGTTCAGGGTCGATAGCATCAAAAATTGGAAGTTGTGCATAGCTTGGTGATAGCTCGCTCAGGTCGTGCTCAACGGCGTCATTTGATTCGTTTATCGTGTCTATGATTGTGTCTACTTCAATTGTTTCTGCTGGCATTTGAGCAACCATATCCTTGATTTTTTCGATCGCTGGTTCCATAATGGCTTCTTCTTCTTCTTCTGTGACTCTGTTTAGAGCCGTACTCTTTGCCTCCTCTGTGGTGTCCGTAATTGTATTTTTAGAACCTCTATCAAGTGAATTAAAAAAAGAAGAGTCCATTCCGTCAAAATCAGGCATTTCTCCATCATGATTGTTTTCAATAAACTTTAACACTGTAATTTTTTGATATAGCAGCGCTATTTCATTGTGCATTTTTTCTATATCTTCTTTACCTGTAAGCTTAAGAATTCTATGGGCAATACTTATTAATTCTGACTCTAATTTTTTTTTCATGTTGCTGTATTAAATTATTTATAGCCGCTTTTTAATGCTTGTAATCTCTTTATTAATGATATTTTATAACTTTTAAATTTATACTTTTGATTTTTAAAAAATTTATGTCACCTTTATAAAAACGTAAGTAAATTTCGTTTGGTGTTAAAATTACAAAATGTTTCTCGAAAATACAGTAAACCCTAAAGAACAATTTGGTTGGATTGAAGTCATCTGCGGATCGATGTTTTCTGGAAAAACTGAAGAATTAATTCGTCGCTTAAGACGGGCTCAATTTGCGAAGCAAAAAGTTGAGATCTTTAAACCTGCCATTGATGTTCGTTACGACGATGAAATGGTTGTTTCTCACGATGCAAATGAAATTCGCTCTACCCCAGTGCCCTCTGCTTCAAACATCCCGCTTCTAGCAGATGGTTGTGATGTTGTTGGTATTGATGAAGCCCAATTTTTTGATGACGAAATTGTAAATGTGTGTAATGACCTTGCCAACAAAGGAGTGCGTGTAATCGTTGCGGGGCTGGATATGGATTTTAAAGGAAACCCTTTTGGGCCAATGCCAAATTTGATGGCAACAGCAGAATACGTGACCAAGGTGCACGCTGTTTGTACTCACACAGGAAACTTAGCACAATACAGTCATCGTAAATCCAAAAATGATAACCTAGTGCTTTTGGGTGAGGTTGATGAATACGAACCGCTTAGCAGAGCCGCTTATTACAAAGCGCTCACAAAAGAAAAGCTGCAAGATATGGAGGTCATAAACCCCAGAGATGTCGGGGCTAACAAAAAAAACTCTAATGCCTAAAGTTACTGAAACCACTTTAGAGATTAACTTGGCTTCTTTAAAGCACAATTTTGAGTATCTAAAATCAAAACTCAAAGAAGACACTCTTTTTTTAGCGGTCGTAAAAGCATTTGCTTACGGAAGTGAGGCGAATGCTATTGCCCACTGTCTTCAAAAAATGAAGGTTGACTATTTTGCTGTGGCTTATATTAGAGAAGGAATAGCACTGAGAAAAGCTGGAATCACCACGCCTATTCTGGTGCTTCATCCTCAAGAAAAAAACCTGAATCTTGCAATAGAACATTGTCTTGAACCTAGTTTATACAACTTAAAAATCCTGCAAGAGTTTCAGCGTATTGCAATGCTTCACCAACAAAAAAATTACCCTGTTCATATTAAATTTAACACAGGTCTAAACCGCCTCGGATTTGAACCTCAAGAACTCGATTTGGTGGTAGATCAACTCTCTAGAACGAGTGTTTTGAAAGTGAGGTCGGTGTTTTCTCACCTTGCTGCAAGCGAAGATTTGGAAGAAAAAGCCTTTACTCTCGCTCAAGTTGAGCTTTATAAATCCCTTTCTTCGTCCTTTGCTGAAAAAATAAATTACCCCTTTATAAAACACCTGTGTAACACATCGGGGGTAATTAATTATCCCGAGGCTCATTTTAATATGGTTCGCTGTGGTATTGGTTTGTATGGTTACGGCAACACAAATACTGAAGCTCAAAACTTTAAACCTGTCGCCACCTTAAAATCTGTAATTTCACAAATTCACTTTGTTTCGAAAGGAAAAAGTGTGGGATACAATCGTGGATTTATAAGTCCTCACGACACGAAAATTGCAACGATTCCTATAGGGCATGCCGATGGGATTGGAAGGCATTTTGGTCACGGGGCTGGAGTCGTCTCTATCGAAAATAAAAAAGCCGTGATTGTTGGAAATGTTTGCATGGACATGGTAATGGTCGATGTAACAGATATTGAGTGCGTAGAAGGAGATGAGGTTGTGTTTTTTGGCTGTGAATTTTCAGCTGAGGCAAGTGCCGCAGCCGCGAATACAATTTCATACGAGCTGATCACTGCTATTTCTCAACGCGTAAAGCGTGTAATTGTATAAAACAAGAAGAAAAGAGGTTTTGGAAAACCGGTTCTTTATTTTTAGTGTTTGTTTTTCAGGAATTCTCACCTCTTTAATGGGTCAAAGAATCAAATCACAAAGAGTTTTTCCAACCATCTATTAAAGATTTACTAAAATAACAGACCTTTTTAACGAAATTCACAAAGACTTTCAATAGGGTCGTCTTTTTTTATTTTACTTCTTTTATTCTCGCTTTATTTACTAATTTTGTCTCTTTAATTTAAGATTTAAAATCATGAAAATTGCAGTTGTAGGAGCTACCGGAATGGTAGGAGCCGTGATGTTAAAATTACTCGAAGAGCGTCAGTTTCCACTCACAGAATTAATTCCAGTTGCATCGGAACGGAGTGTTGGGAAAAAAATAAGCTATAAAGGAGCTGAGCATGCTATTGTTGGCCTTGCTACAGCTGTTGAAATGCGTCCAGACATTGCTATTTTTTCTGCTGGTGGCGACACTTCACTTGAATGGGCTCCAAAATTTGCAGAAGCTGGAACTACTGTTATAGACAACTCCTCTGCGTGGCGAATGGATCCGACTAAAAAATTAATTGTTCCAGAAATTAACGCCTCTATTTTAACTCCAAACGATAAAATCATTGCAAATCCAAACTGTTCAACAATACAATTGGTAATGGCCCTGTCTCCTCTGCACAACAAATATAAAATGAAGCGTGTGGTTGTTTCTACCTACCAATCTGTCTCAGGAACTGGGGTTAAGGCTGTTCAACAGCTAGAAAACGAAATCAATGGGGTGGAAGGTGAGATGGCATACCCTTATCCAATTGGTAGAAATGCTTTGCCTCATTGTGATGTATTTCTTGAAAATGGATACACCAAAGAAGAAATGAAGCTCGCCATGGAGCCTCAAAAAATATTAAATGATCGATCGTTTGCTATCACAGCAACTGCTGTTCGAATTCCAACTTCGGGCGGGCACTCAGAGTCTGTTAACATTCAATTTGAAAACGACTTTGATCTTCAGGAAGTACGATCAATTCTTAGTCAAACAGAAGGGGTCACCGTTCAAGACAACACCGACACAAACACTTATCCAATGCCTATATATGCCAATGGAAAAGACGATGTTTTTGTGGGGCGAATTAGAAGGGATGAAAGCCAAGAGCATAGCTTAAATATGTGGATTGTTTCGGATAATTTAAGAAAAGGAGCTGCGACAAATACCATTCAAATTGCGGAATATTTGGTGGCTAATATTTTATAACCTAATAGATGCTCTCTGTAACCAATGTCTCTTTTAAATACAATGATCATGTCGTTTTAAATGAGATTTCAGCACGAGTCAATAGCGGAGAATTTTTGGCGATTGTTGGAGAGAGTGGTTCTGGAAAAAGCACACTCCTTAAACTTGTTTTTGGACAAATGGATGTGGGTTCGGGTTCAATCTCTTGGAAAAAACAGCCGATATTAGGTCCTAAAAACAAGCTTATTATAGGCCACGACTTTATGAAATATGTAGCACAAGAATTTGACTTGATGCCCTATACAAGTGTTTCCGAAAATATCGGAGACCACCTTTCTAACTTTTACCCTGAGGAGAAAAAAGCGCGCATCGAAGAACTTGTAAAAGTTGTAGAGCTAAATGGTTTTGAAAACACAAAAGTGCAATTTTTAAGTGGGGGTCAAAAACAGCGTGTCGCCTTGGCTAGGGCCATTGCTAAGCGACCTGAAATTATTCTTTTGGACGAACCTTTCAGTCATATTGATAACTTCAAAAAACAATCGTTAAGACGAAATTTGTTCGAATATTTGAAGGAGAATAATATTGCCTGTGTGGTAGCAACTCATGATAAAAATGATGTTTTGTCGTTTGCCGATCAGATGATGGTGCTTCACAAAGGCAAGGTCATAATATCTGATTGTCCCTCTAAGGTTTATTCAAATCCAAAACACCCGCTGGTAGCTGCTTTTTTTGGGGAATACAGCACTATTGATGGCGATCTCTATTATGCGCATCAAATTTCTTTGGCGGACGAGAGTGCGCTCAAAGCAGTTGTAAAACACAGTCTTTATAAGGGGCATTATTACCTCATTGAAGCTGAACTTAACGGCACCCTTATTTGTTTTAAAAACATGTGTTCTTTAGAACAAAACTCCGTAGTTTCCCTAAAGTTGAGTCGCTTGTAGTCGCAGATTTTTGTGAAGAACATTTTGCTTTTTTCAATTTAATACATTAAATTAGATGCTCATTATTTAAACTATAAACCATGCCTTATTTCTATACTTTTTTTATTGTTTTTGGATTTCTTGTTTTCCTAGCTGCTTTCTTTACAGTCAAGCAACAAACCGCAGCAATTATTGAGCGCTTTGGGAAATTCCAAAGCATCCGTCAATCTGGACTTCACTTGAAAATTCCTTTAGTAGACCGAATTTCTGGACGATTAAGCTTAAAAATCCAGCAGCTAGATGTTTTGATTGAAACCAAAACATTGGATGATGTGTTTGTACGCCTCAAGGTTTCTGTTCAGTTTAAAGTGATTAAAACTAAAGTCTATGACGCTTTCTATAAATTAGATTATCCTCACGATCAAATTACCTCTTATGTGTTTGATGTGGTAAGGGCGGAAGTGCCCAAAATGAAACTTGATGATGTTTTTGTTAAAAAAGATGACATTGCTATTGCCGTCAAATCAGAGCTGAATCAAGCCATGATGGATTATGGGTATGACATCATAAAAACCTTAGTGACCGATATTGACCCAGATGCTCAGGTTAAGGAGGCAATGAACCGAATTAATGCATCAGAGCGCGAGAAAATAGCAGCTCAATTTGAAGGAGATGCGGCTCGTATTTTGATTGTTGAAAAAGCAAAAGCAGAAGCAGAAAGTAAGCGTCTTCAAGGACAAGGTATTGCAGACCAACGCCGTGAAATAGCACGAGGTTTGGAAGAGTCTGTCGAGGTCTTAAACAAAGTAGGAATCAACTCTCAAGAGGCATCTGCTTTGATCGTTGTGACTCAACATTATGACACGCTTCAATCCATAGGACAAGAAACCAATAGCAACCTTATTTTATTACCAAATTCTCCTCAGGCGGGGAGCAATATGTTAAACGACATGGTGGCGAGTTTTACAGCAAGCAATCAAATTGGTGAGGCCATGAAAAATGGACCTAAGAAAAGTTTGCCCAAAAAATAAACTTGTTAAGCTCCAAATTGCTTTCTCAGATTTGCTTGGCAACCTCACTCAGTAAGGGGTGTGTGTCTCCGGTTGCGGTTGTTATAAAGGCGTGGATATGATCATTTGTTTTCAAACCATTTTCTAAAAGTACTTTTAAGGTAAGCGCTACCGCAATGCGTGTTCCTACTTTTTTAGCTGCTGTTTTAAACAATGGCTCTAAATCTTCATATAAAACATCCTTGGCTAACAAGAGGATTTCAGCTTTTACTTTTTGTTGTTTTTCTTCTGGAAGGTTTGTATACTTTTTCCCGAGCTGTTTAATGACATCAATTGCTTTTCTTTTTGGAGCTTGTGGCTGCGCTTGAGGATTAACAGACTGTGTTTGTTTCGGCGCTTGTTTTGCCCAAGAATCTCGTAAACCCACTGTCTTATTAAATACTAAATTCGTTTCTGTACTGTCTTTGTCTAAGTTGAAGTATCCGAGACGTTGAAATTGAAATTGGTCCCCAATGCATGCGCTTTTAATATGTGGTTCTACAAAAGCTTTCCTCACTTTCAGTGATTCAGGATTCACAAAAGATGAAAAATCTTCTGTTTGGCTGTCTGGTGCTTCGTGTAAAAACAAACGGTCATATTCCCTTACCTCAGCAGCAACGGCATGTGCTATTGAAACCCAGTGTAAGGTTCCCTTAACTTTACGCAAACTTTCTGGTGTTCCGCTGCCACTTAAACTGTTTGAGTCGTAGGTACAATGTATTTCTTTAATAATTCCTTTTGCGTCCTTAACAGCGCTTTCTGCCTTTATTATAAAGGCGTTTTTGAGCCTCACTTCTTTCCCAAGGGACAGTCTAAAATATTTACTATTGGCTGATTCTTTAAAATCATCGCGTTCTATGTAAAGATTTCGAGAAAAAGGGACCGATCTAAAACCAGAGCTTTCATCTTCAGGGTTGTTTTCTGCCTCTAGCCATTCTTCTTTTCCTTCAGGATAATTTTGGATTACCAGTTTAACCGGGTCTAAAACAGCCATAATTCGTGCTGCTTTTTTATTGAGGTCCTCTCTAACACAAAACTCCAGTAGGGATACGTCGATGATATTGTCGCGCTTGGCCACTCCTACTTTATCTATAAAACTACGAATAGATGTAGGTGTATATCCACGACGTCTTAGCCCTGATATAGTAGGCATTCGTGGGTCGTCCCAACCCGTTACAACCTTATCTTCAACAAGTTTTAATAACTTTCGCTTACTCATAATTGTATAGCTTAAGTTTAAACGTGCGAATTCACGTTGCTTTGGAATTAATGGAAGTGTGTTTTTGTGATAATTATAAACAATCTGTTTAAACCAATCGTATAGGTCTCTATGTGGTTTGAATTCTAGTGAGCATAGTGAGTGAGAAATCTGTTCTAAATAATCACTTTCACCGTGGGTCCAGTCATACATTGGGTAGATGCACCAGGTAGATCCTGTTCGATGGTGGTCGGCATGCAGTATGCGATACATTAAAGGGTCGCGCATCAACATATTTACATGTTTCATGTCAATTTTAGCCCTTAGTACGTGCGTACCAGCCTCGTGTTCTCCATTTTTCATTTGATCAAAAAGTGCTAAATTTTCTTCAACTGTGCGGTTTCTAAACGGTCCGTTTTCCCCTGGCTGGGTTGGGGTTCCTTTTTGAGCCGCTATCGCTTCACTGGTCTGTGAGTCTACATAAGCTTTCCCGTCTTTGATCATTTGTAGAGCCCATGTGTATAATTGCTCAAAATAATCTGATGAATAAACTTCTTTATCCCATTTGTAGCCAAGCCAGGAGACGTCTTCTTTAATGGCATCTACATATTCTTGGTCTTCTTTTGTGGGGTTAGTGTCGTCGAAACGCAAGTTGACAGGAGCGTTATAGGTTTCTCCCAAACCAAAGCTAATTCCGATAGCTTTGGTGTGTCCTATATGAAGGTAGCCGTTGGGCTCTGGGGGGAACCGAAAACGAAGTTTGCTTTTGGGTAGGCCGTTTTTTAAATCTTCCTCTACTATTTGCTCTAAAAAATTAAGCGGTTTGTGTGTTTCTGACATAATGAAGCGTATTTCTTAAATAAATACCTAGCAAAATTAATCAAATAAAAAGTTTATAGATATATCTTCGGTATAATTATTATTTTTATCGAAATAAAAAATAGAACATGGGGGTTATTAAAGTTGAAAATATAAGGGTATATGCATACCACGGCTGTCTGAGTGAAGAAACTATTATTGGTAGTGATTACAGGGTGGACGTCAGTGTAGAAGCTGATTTGGAAAAGTCTTCCGAAACAGACGCTTTGGAAGATACCGTTGACTATGTGACTTTAAACGCGATTGTGGTGGAAGAAATGCGTATTCCAGCAAAATTGTTGGAAGCGGTTGCAAAACGAATTATTGTGCGAGTATTTGAAAATTGTAAAACCGTAGAGTCGGTATCGGTATCTGTTTCTAAAATTAACCCACCAATTGGTGGCGATGTAGAGATGGTTACAATTCTTTTAAGCGAGTCGCGTTAAGATAGATAAGAAAGGTGATTTATTCAGGGTTTTAACGATGAGTGATATAAGTTGTGTTAGGCGTTTCTTTTTGATGGATTCTTTTCTTTTATGTTGTGTAACGTTTAAATTTGCTTAAATTTGCGTTGCTTTTTGGGCGTCTTGGCCGAGTGGCTAGGCAGAGGTCTGCAAAACCTTCTACAGCGGTTCGAATCCGCTAGACGCCTCTAGGTGTAAAACCTCAACTGTTCAAGTTGAGGTTTTTTTATTCCCTTATTTCTTCAATAATGGTTTGTGGATTTAGTTTGTCTTTCGGTAAAAAACCTTTCGTGATAAGAACCAATCCACATATCAGTAAGATAATTCCTAGTAATTTCTTTATTTTTAAAATTATTTTGGGTGTTAGTTGTTTTTTAAGCTGCTTTGCTAATAATATTTTAAACAAATCAGTAATAAAATAAGCAACGATTAGTGATCCAAAAAACACATAAAACCGATTGATATCGTTTTCTAAGCTTGGCCCTGTAACGATAATTATGCCCAGCCAAAAAATCAACACACCTACATTAATAAAATTCAGTAAAAAACCTTTTATAAACAGCTCTATATAATTAACTTTAAAAGAGTTGGAAAGTTGTGCCTTGAGGTCATTTCTTTTTGGTTTTTTAAGAAAAATAATTAAACCATATACTGCTAAAATAGTCCCTCCGAACACATATAACCCAGGTTGGTTGCTTAGGTTTTCGAGGAGTTGAAAGCTACTAAAGTAAGCGACTCCAATAAAAATAATATCGGCTATAATAACCCCTAAATCAAAAATTACTGCTGCTCGAAAGCCTTTTGTTACACTTGTTTCAATCAACACAAAGAAGACTGGCCCAATCATAAAAGCTAAGAAAAACCCTAAAGGTATTGCGGCTTGAATGTCATCGAACATAGTTTTTTAATTTTGATATATGTGTTAGTCTTTATAAATAATTCTGCCACCAATCATCTTGGATTGTTTGAGGGATTTGGTTTCGCCATGAATTATTAAATCTCCTCCAGCAAATATCCTCACTTCTATAAGTTCTGAACTGCTAATATCAGCTATACCACCTGTTTTTATATTAACTTCAGATTTAAGAGCTTTAAGTAAAGGTGCGTCATAAATACCGCCAGTTCTTATCTTTATCTTTTGGGAATAGGTGGTACCACTTACGTTAATTTTCCCTCCTGTTACGGTTTTAATTGATAATAATTTTGTGTCTGTAATGACGGAAATTTTTCCTCCTTCTTGCGCTTTTAATTCTAACTCGTATTGTTTGAAAAGTGATTTTGAATTTACTTTTGCCCCTTCATTGACATCAATAACATCTATTTTTGTGTAATAAAGTTTTATAAACGTTTTATTTCCGTTAAATGATTTATTAAGAACCATTTTAATTTTTAATAAATCATTTTTTTGAATGATTAAAACGTTGGATGTTTCTTCCCCAGTAATTTCTATTTTATTTTCCGTGGATTCAATGAGTTCTACATTTATAAGATCGTAAACTTTCAGTTCTGAAAATTCACCTAGAGTTTTACTTACAGGTGTTTGTGAACTGACTAGAAAACTTGACAATAATAAGAGAAAAATATATGGTTTCATTTTGTGTGTGAATTTTAAATATTTAAAATAAAATCTAAATGTTTTTTTACTAAATCGGCTTGTTTTACACAGACCTCAACTTCATCACCTAATTGGTATTTATTTTTGGTTCTTTCACCAATTAAGGCAAATTCGTCTGCGTCAAATCTATAAAAATCTCCTTTGATATCCCTAATTCTTACCATCCCTTCGCATTTGTTTTCTATAATTTCAACATACATACCCCATTCTGTTACACCAGAAATAACTCCTAAAAAAACATCCTCTTTATGGTCTTGCATGTACTTTACCTGCATGTACTTTATAGAATCTCGTTCTGCTTTGGTTGCGAGATATTCCATGTTTGAAGAGTGCTTACATTTTTCCTCATAAACGTCTTCACTAGTTGTTTTGTTACCATCTAAATAATATTGTAACAAACGGTGTGCCATAACATCTGGGTAACGACGAATAGGAGATGTGAAATGACTGTAGTGATTGAAAGCGAGACCGTAATGACCAATATTTTTTGTAGAGTATATTGCTTTACTCATACAACGTATTGTAAGAGTATCTACAAGGTTTTGTTCTTTAGTTCCTTTTACATTTTTTAAAAGCGTGTTTAAAGAATATGTGGTGGTTTCTCTACTTTTTAAATTTAGTTGATGTCCAAATTGAGAAACTATTCTTTGAAGGCCCGCTAGTTTTTGATCGTCTGGTTCATCATGAATTCTGTAAATAAAAGTTTTGGGAGAGGTTTGTTTTCCTATAAACTCTGCAACTTTTTTATTTGCTAATAACATAAACTCTTCAATAAGTTTATTTGCATCTTTGGAAGTTTTAAAATAAACACCTGTGGGATTATTTTCTTTATCTAAATTAAATTTAACTTCAGCTTTATCAAAAGAAATAGCCCCATTTTTCATACGTTTAGAACGCATTATTTTTGCTAGTTTATCTAATTTTAAAATAGCATCTTTTACATTATCATCTGCAGTATAAGCTTTTCCATTAATTGCAATTTCGTCTGGAATTAGCGTTTCTTCTGTTTCTATAATATGTTGTGCTTCTTCATAGGCGAAACGGGCATCACTATAAGTTACGGTTCTTCCAAACCACTGGTTTTCGATTCCTGCTTTGTCATTAATTTCAAAAACAGCCGAGAAAGTATATTTTTCCTCTAAAGGTCGTAATGAACAAGCATTGTTTGATAAAACTTCTGGCAACATAGGAACAACCCTGTCAACTAAGTAAACGGAAGTTGCTCGTTCGTAGGCTTCATCATCTAAAATAGTTCCTTCTTGTAAATAGTGAGATACATCAGCTATATGGACTCCAATTTCATAATTTCCATTATCTAATTTTTTAAAAGATAAAGCATCATCAAAATCTTTTGCATCTTTTGGATCTATTGTAAAGGTAAGCGTCGATCGCATATCTCTACGTTTTGCAATTTCTCCTTCTGTTATAGAAGTATCTATATTATTTGCATAGGCTTCTACTTCAAATGGGAATTCGTAGGGAAGACCATATTCTGCTAGTATAGAATGTATTTCTGTATTATGATCTCCTGGTTTTCCTAGAATTTTAATAATCGTTCCATTAGGACAATCGGCTTTTTCAGGCCATTCATCTAAACTCACGAGTACTTTATCACCATTTTCTGCCTTCATTGTTTTAGATAAAGGCACAAAAACATCCACTGGCATTTTATTACTATCCGGAACAACAAAAGCAAATTTTTCATTCAACTGAACCACTCCTACATATTCTGTTCGTGCTCTTTCTATAATTTGAGTTATTTCTCCTTCTTGTCTTCCATTCTTTTTACGGTTATAAATATATAATTCTACCGTATCTCCGTGCAAAGCTTTATGCATGTTGTTAGAAGCTATATAAACATCTTCTTCAAAAGCTTCACTAATAATATAAGCATTACCTCGTGAAGCCATGTCTACTTTTCCAATAAAATATTCTGTAGAGTTTATGAGTTGAAACTTACCTCGCTCCACCTCTTTAATTTCCTTTTGAATAGCAAGTTTGTGAAGATTTTTTATTATTTGGTTGCGACTGCTAGCATCATTTACTTCTAACTTTGCAGCAATCTGTTTGTGATTGAATGTTTTTTTTCTATCGGCTTTCAAAATCGTTAAAATACTTTGACTGTAATTTTTAACCGATTGTTTGTTATTCTTTTTTCTTTTCATTTAAGATATGTGATTAAGCAAAGCTACCACTTTAAATCAATCAAGGCTCATCTCTTTTTCAACTTTATCCACATTTAATATAATTATATTAATTTTTTATTAAATTATTTAAAAACTAATAGTGGTTATTATAGTATGTGAATAGCATATATAAGTTTATTTAAGATAAGTAGTTTTCTTCTTTATTTACATTTTATAAACATATAATTAACAACTTTATTTTAATTAATCAATTGATTTATAATATTTTAAAGGTACTTATTATATGTTGTTCATAACCTATATTCACATAAAATGACTCATAAATAATTTAGTAATTTTTGTTTATAAACCTTTTTTGGATATTCATAAGTTAAGAATTAATAATAACAACTAAATTAGTATTATAAATTTATAGTTACGGTTGATAAAATTTTTCGTTTTATAAAAATTTAGTTTTCATAATCGTTCATTAATTATTAACAATTAATTAAAAAGGCTATGAACAATTTTAATTAGGTACCACTCTTTTTTGTAAATTTACTCATAATAAAAATTATAACAAATGAATATATCAATTGGAAACGATCACGCAGGTACAGATTATAAATTTAGAATTATAGAATTTCTCAATTCTAAGCATATAGAAGTTACAAATTATGGAACGGATTCTGATTCTAGTGTTGACTATCCTGATTTTGTACATCCTGTGGCAAAAGATGTGGAATCAAAAAAATCTACTTTTGGTATTCTTATTTGTGGGAGTGCTAATGGGGTTGCGATGACGGCAAATAAATATACCAGTATTAGAGCAGGTATATGTTGGACAAACGAAATAGTTTCTTTAATTCGTCAACATAACAACGCAAACATTCTTTGTATTCCTGCCCGTTTTACCACTATAGAAGATGTTTTAGTTATGGTTGATACCTTTCTAAATAGTGATTTTGAGGGCGGTCGTCATCAAAATAGAATTAATAAAATTCAACCTTGCTAATATACAATGGGTCATTCACATAAGTATAGATCTGATCATAAAGATCGGAACCTTCTTATTTCTATTTTATTAAATAGTATTATCACCCTTGCTCAAATAATAGGGGGTTTTCTTTCCGGCAGCCTTGCCTTATTAAGTGATGCTTTACATAACCTAACCGATGTCATTTCTCTTGTTATTTCTTACATAGCATCTGGTTTTTCTAAGAAAAAAGCAACTTTGTCAAAAACTTTTGGTTATAAACGCGCCGAGATCATTGCTGCTTTTATAAACGCTTCTTCTCTTATTGTAATTGCTATTTATTTAATGTTTGAAGCAGTCAAACGCTTCTTTGAACCACAAAACATAAACCCCGATTTGGTTGTTTGGCTTTCGATTTTAGGGATTGTTTTTAATGGTCTTAGTGTCTTTTTGTTAAAAAATGACAGTAACCACAATATGAACATTCGTTCTGCATATTTACACCTATTAACTGATATGCTCGCAAGTTTTGCGGTTTTAATAGGTGGGTTATTAATGCAGTTTTACCAAATATTTTGGGTCGATGCAGTTTTAACAATTGCAATCGCTTTATATCTTATTGTTGTAGGGTATAATTTATTAAAAGACTCCTTTCATATCCTTATGTTGTTCACTCCAAAAGATATTAGAATTCAAGATATTGTTGACGAAGTAAATAAATTAGAACAAATAAATAATATTCACCACATTCATGTTTGGCAGTTAAACGAAACAGAAATTCATTTGGAAGCTCATATTGATTTCAATGTTGATTTAAAATTCTCTGAGTTTAATACGGTTCTTAAAACTTTAGAAACCACTCTTTTTCAAAAGTTTAATATCAATCACTTCAATATACAACCTGAGTTTGGGACCTCTGATCCCAAAACAATAATTATCCAAGATTAATATATGCTAGAAATTTATATAAAATCGTTTAACCAGTTGTCTTTAGATGAACTCTACTATTTATTACAATTAAGAAGTGAAGTATTTGTGGTAGAACAAGATTGTGTATATCAAGATATTGATGGGAAAGATCATAAAGCATTACATGTCATAGGAAAAATAGAGGACTCCATTATTGCTTATACCCGAATTTTTAAACCAGGAGACTATTTTAAGGAAGCCAGTATTGGTCGAGTAGTGGTATCAAAAAACAAGCGCTATTTGAATTATGGACACCAAATAATGGTTGCATCCGTAAATGCTATCGAGGACACCTATCAAACCATAGAAGTAAAAATATCTGCTCAAAAATATCTAGAGGAATTTTACAACAAACTTGGTTTTAAAACAATTGGTGACTCCTACTTAGAAGATGGAATACCACATATAGCGATGGTGAAAAATTAATTTCTTTTAGAAATAGAAGTTATTTTAATTTCTACACGCTTATCGTACTTCATTGCCTTTCCCAAGGGGTATTTATTTTTTAAACCCACATAACGCATTCGAGTTCTCTTAACCCCCTTTTCAACTAAGTAATCGTAGATATATTTAGCCCTTGCTAAAGATAAATTTCTTTTCCCTGTCTTTCTATCTACCGCATCCCGTGCTTTTTGAGTACAACAGACATGTCCCTCTATGGTGAAATAAATATCGTCTCTTTTTCTTAACGCTTCCGCCATCTTTTCTAGAACAGGAATGGATTCTTTTACGAGGTAACTATATCCTGTTTCAAATAAAATATTTTCTAGTGTTATTTTATCTCCTACCTTAAGATTTTCTTTTAAAAAACGATATACCTTTTCGTCCTTTACAACCTCTTTTTTATCTTTAACTTTATACACTACATTAATCTCTACTTTCCTATTTAACCCTCTTATAATGTTTAGATTATCGGAAGAAATAACACGCAACAAAACTTCTCCTTTTCCATCAACATTACTAATAAGGTTGTCATCCACATCAAACCCAGAAAATATTTTTTTAATAGCATCAGCCCTGTTTTGTGACAATACTAAATTATAAGAATCACTGCCGCGATCGTCACAAAAGCCGTAAATTTCTATACGTTCGATTTCAATATCTTTCAAACCCTGAATAAATAATACCAATCGGTTTGTTTCTATTTCTGGCACTTCATACTTTCCCGTTTCAAAATATACAACGTGTGAATTGCCCGTTTGCCCATGTGCAACGCTGACTAATAAAAACATTAAAAAAACAACTTTTTTCATCTTATTTTCAATTCTGAAATACAGTTAACCCTCGACTATTTTAATATACTATTATAAACCTCTTGATCATTTATAATTTCTTGGGCTCTATATACTTCGTTGTTAGTTGTGAGAAAATACGAATACATTCCCTCCCTGTAAAAATAGCGTTTTATTATTTCTCCTTCCAAAACGGCGACGATTTCTGATTTGGAGGACTCTATCATCTCCATTTTCGATGCCCGAAGCGACGATTCCAAGTCTTCAAAACCTCGTCGCATTTCTCCAAACCCTTCTTCCTCGAGAGTGTTTTTTAATTGATCAACGGACGCTTGAGACTCGCTTAACGCATCGTATTTTTTATCAAGACTCATTTCCTTGAACCTTTCAAAATCTTTTTTATCTAAACTAAAACCCTCCACATCATTAACGCTATTGTTATAAAAATATTGGTTTGAGAAATCAAACACTAAGGAACTTTTTAAAAGCCGTTCTATAAACTTATTAGGTCTCTCTTTCCCAATGACCACATCTGGTTGAATTCCTCCACCATCATACACTGTTCTTCCGTTTTTTGTTTTAAAGGCGGTGTATTGGTTTTCGTCATAACGAATAGCGGACCCATCCTTTTTCCTATTTCTATAGTCAAGCGCTTGAATACAACGCCCTGAAGGAGTATAGTAACGCGAGATTGTTACCTTTAATTGAGATCCGTATGGCAAAGGTTTAGGTCTTTGTACCAAACCCTTACCAAAACTTCTTTTACCAATAACAACAGCACGGTCTAAGTCTTGGAGCGCACCCGCAACAATTTCACTCGCGGAAGCACTTTTTTGGTTTATTAAAACAACTAAAGGAATTTCTAAACTCAAGGGCTGTTTTGGAGTTTCAAATGTTTGATTGTAGGTTTCTACATTCGATTTTGTAGATACCACCACTTGCCCCTTAGGAACAAACAAATTAACTATTTTAACCGCTTCCTGAAGTAAGCCACCCGGGTTGTTTCTCAAATCTAAAACAATTCCTTTTGCTTCGTCAATAAGCATTAACTTTAGCGCAGCTTCGACTTCCTTGGAGGCTGTTTTTGTAAATCGATCCAATGCGATGTAGCCTATTCCAGAAGGCAATAGTCTAGAGACTGGAACTGCTTTAGGTTTTAAGCCTCCTCTAGAGACGGTTATTTCGCTAGTTTTTTTATTTCTAATGTAAACCAAGGAAACAGTTGTATTCTTTTTTCCGTTTAAAAATTGGACCGCCCCTTCCTTTAAATCACTTACTGCAAGCCCATCAATTTTAATGATTTCATCCCCTGCTTTTATACCAACCTTATCCGCAGGCATCTCTTTATACACCTCCATAACAACTAATTTATCTTCTGTTGCATTTATGGTGGCACCTATCCCAACATAAGCACCCGATTGATATATTCGAGCCCTTTCCACGTCCTGCTCATTCATATAAGTTGTGTAAGGGTCCAATTCCTTAAGCATCTGCTGGACACTTTCTTCCATTAAATAAGCGGGGCTTGTCTTATCCACATAATTCATATTAATTTCTTTAAACAGTGTGGTGAAGATGTCTATCTGTTTAGCTATCTCGAAATAATCGTTTTTATAGGCTGTAGTCGAAATAAAAACCAAAGCTATAACTCCTAGAAATAGCCCTCTTTTTTTATGATAATACCCCATGTGATTCTTTTTTGTTAAAACGTTTTATTAGAAATTCAAATTGTTTTTTTAGTTGAGACGATACAGGCATTTCTTTGCCAACATACAAAACCATCAAACAGTACTTTGATTCTAACGCCTCTAGTGTTACCGAAAGTTGTTTTTCTACTGCCACCCTCAAAAGGCGCTTGATTCGGTTGCGATCCACGGCATTTTTAAAATGTTTTTTGCTCACAGAAACACCAACCAAATGTTTATCTGTGTTTTTTAAATAGACCATTCTCAAAGGAAATGCGCCAACTGAGTTGCCAGTTACGAATAACTGTTCTATTTGCTTTTTTCCTTTTAAACGCTCCATAGTTTATAATACTTTTAGCTGATTGTTTTTCTTGTTGATGTCAGCCGTTTCTTTATTAACATCAATGGTAATAGTGTCAATTTTGGACAGATCTAAATCTATAGTAAATCGGTATTCAGGATGTGCCCACGCCCAATCTTTTAATAACACATCACTATTTAGAAGCGGTTTTTCGCCCCGCATCATTTGCAAAGGAACGTAATAATCTTTTGTACTTCCGTCTTTCAAAAGCACCTGAACCTCCACTGGCATTGGCATCAAACCAATGCGTTCCAATGTAATGACCGTTTTTCCCTCTGAGTCATCAGCACTTTTCACACCGTAATCAATTGTATTTGTGGTTTGTGTCCAATCCGTCAAAAACCATTCCAATTCTAGTCCAGATGTTTTTTCGGCACAACGGATAAAATCATTTGGCGTTGGATGTTTAAATGACCAGTCTTTAAAATATTTTTTTAATGTTTTTTCTAAATTCTCTTTACCAATAATATAGCGTAATTGTGCCAATACCAAAGCGCCTTTACTATACGTTGAGATGCCATAGGCTGCATTATATGCAAACCGATCTGCATGTGTGCTCATGGGCTGTTCTTTTCCGCTTTTCACCAGGCTGTAATAGCGATCGTAGTGACGTTTTAGAGGCTCAGCAGGCTCAACGCCAAATATAGTATTTTCAATAAACGTACAGGTGTATTCTGCAAACCCTTCATCGAGCCAAGGGTGTTTACTTTCGTTAGAGGCCATTAAAAACTGGAACCAAGTATGGCCAATTTCGTGTGCAGTTACACCTACCAAACTCTCAAAACTGCGTTCTCCTGTTATGAGTGTACACATGCCATATTCCATACCACCATCGCCTCCCTGAATTACAGAGTATTGTTCATAGGGATATTTTCCAACCGTATTGCTATAGTACTGCATGATTTCACTTGTTGGCCTCTGCAAGTCCTTCCAACGTTTTTTGTATTCTCGCTTTAAAGACTTTTTATATAAAAAATGTAAAAGAGGTCCATTAGGAACCTGCAGGGTGTCATGCACAAAACTAGGGTCCGCCGCCCAAGTGAAATCGTGAACATTCGGAGCCACAAAATGCCAGGTTAATACATCAGATTTGTTTTTAGTTTCCTTAACCCCATATCCATGTCCAATCTCATTTGGGTTTTGTAAGTACCCCGTTCCCCCAACAGTATAGTCTTTGTCTAGCGTTAATTTAACATCAAAATCACCCCATACTCCATGAAATTCTCTGCTAATATAAGGATCCGCATGCCAGCCCTCAAAATCATATTCTGCCATTTTAGGATACCATTGCGCCATAGACAACGCGACCCCTTCTTGGCTGTTTTTCCCTGCCCTACGAATCACTGGCGGTACTTTACCCGCAAAAATCATTTCAAATACCGCTGAATCTCCCGATTTGATAGGAGTATTCAGCTGAACTTCCAACACGGTTCCAGCTACAGCATACTCAAGAGGCGTTCCGTTTTGGGTCAAGCGTATGACATTTAAAAAACCATAATCTTCTTTTTCGAGATTGTTTATTCGATCTCCAACTCTGGGGTCAGCATCTGCGATTGTCATGGAGCGTACATCCATTTCGCTTCCCGGCTGAAAGGCGTTATAGAATAAATGGTAAAAGACACGATTCAAATCATCTGGAGAATTGTTAGTGTAAACTAATTTTTGTGTGCCTCCGTAGTTGAAGGTGTTTACGTCTATTTTTACATCCATGGTATAGTCCACACGTTGTTGCCAATATTCAAAGTTGTTTTGACTGTAAACTGGTGAGAATCCGATTAAAAAAGTAAGTGTGTAAAAAATATTTTTCATGATACTATAAATTATTTAGACAGTTTTGACGCCATTAGTAATGCGTTATAAGCGTTGACAATTTTCCCAGATTTTGACAACTGCGAAAAATGAACGATACTCCCATTTTCTAAAGAGACTTTTTTATTAATTTCGATACCAGAAGCCATCAATATTTGTTTTACTTGTTCAGCACTTAGACTTGGATGTTGCGAAAAAATTAAGGCAGCTACACCTGCAACTACAGGCGATGCCATAGAGGTTCCACTAGCAAATTCGTATTTGTTTTTAGGGTAGGTCGAGTAAATATCTGAACCAGGAGCAAATACATCCACCGTATTTTCTCCATAATTCGAAAACCCAGCAACTAGGGTTGAGCCGTACCTAGGCTCGCTTGCCCCTACTTTTAGAAAGTTGTCGGCCACTTCATCTCCACTGCCTATTTGATCGTTAGGAAAATAATTCTCATGGTCGGTGTTTTTGCCGTCATTTCCAGACCCTGCCACAATCAACACGTCTTTTTGTGCAGCATAGGCAATCGCATCTCTTACCCAATCACTATGAGGAGAAAACTTTTTCCCAAAACTCATATTAATCACTTTAGCGCCATTATCAACTGCATAATATACAGCCAACGCTACATCTTTGTCATATTCATCGCCATTCGGTGTATTTCGAATTGCCATAATTTTTACATTGTTAGCAACTCCATTCATCCCAATTCCATTGTTGCGCATGGCGGCGATTATCCCCGAAACATGGGTTCCATGGGTACGACCGTTTTTTGGTAGGACATCCCAGTTTCCATAGTCGCGATCACTCAAATCATTAGGGTTATCCCCAACAACACTTCTTCCATCAAAAGCTACATTTAAGTTACAGTCCAAGCGCTTGTTCAAAGATTTTAGCCCTTGGTTGAGCTCTTTTTTCATTGCGGCGATACTCTCAAAACCAAACCCATAAGACTGTTTGATAATATTCAGATGTCTTGATAAAGTCTTATCTGTGGTAGAGATGCCTTCCACGTCTTCCTTTGTATAATTTTGGTTTTTCAAGTAGTCAGCTATAGCAGCATCTGAAGTGTTTAGTTGGTCCAAAATACTTTCGTATTGTGTTTTTGACCGCATTGTGCTTTCTCTCTCTTTGGCGAGTAAAGCTTCTGCTTCTGCAAATCGAGGATTAGTTGTGTCGCCACTCGCAAGCAATCTCACATACTCTAATTGTTCGTCGTTAGACTCCCCAAGGAAGTTCCAACCATTCACATCATCAACATACCCATTGTTGTCATCGTCTTTTCCGTTGCTTGGGACCTCATCAGAATTTACCCAAATATTATCTTTTAGATCTTCATGACCAATATCGATTCCAGAGTCAATCACTGCCACAATAACCGTTTTACTTTTTGGTCTCACCAATTCTTTATAAGCTCTGTGCAAGCTAATTCCTGGGACGGTATCTGTTTTGAGGTCCAGGTGGCTCCATTCTTTTTTTTCGTCGTCCGTAAGCTCAACGGCTTTTAGTGGAACGACATCAATATTCTCAATAGGGGTTGATAAGATGGGCGCAGTAGATCCGCAGCTTAAAATAAATAACACACCTAATAAATAGGTTAATTTTCGAACTAGATTGTGTAGGTTTGATTTCATTTTTTAAGATTAAAATAGATTATTAAAGGCATAAATATTGTTCAAACGGACTCCTTTTTCGTTGTGCTTGACTGTAATTACTTCGTTGTGAGCGTCATGCTCCAAAAATAAATAATAATTTTTATCTGCAGCAAGTTTTAAAAAACGATCTTTTTCGTCTAAAGTTAGCAGTGGCCTTGTATCGTATCCCATGACAAAAGGCAGAGAAATATGACCCACGGTTGGTAATAAATCAGCCATAAAACAAATGGTTTTTCCTTTGTAGGATATCATTGGAATCATCTGTTTGTCGGTATGCCCGTTGGCAAAAAACACATCAAATCCCAAATCTGTATTGTGTAATATGTCGCTCTCAGGAACAGGGATGTGTTTTAACTGTCCACTTGTTTCAATCGGTATAATGTTTTCTGTTAAAAAAGAAGCACGTTCTCGTTTATTGGGGTTTGTCGCCCATTTCCAATGGTTTTTATTACTCCAAAAAACAGCATTTTTAAACGCAACTTCATAACCTGATTTATTAGTATTCCATTGGATGCAACCCCCGCAATGATCAAAGTGTAAATGAGTTAAAAAGACATCTGTGACATCGTCTCTAGAAAATCCATGTGAAGCGAGTCCGCCATCTAATGAATGGTTTCCCCAACGGAAGTAGTAACTATAAAACTTATCGCTCTGTTTGTCTCCCATCCCCGTGTCAATTAAAATTAAACGGTTCCCGTCTTCAATCAACAAACAGCGGGACGCGATATCAATCATATTATTCTCATCAGCTGGGTTTGTCTTATTCCAGATTGCTTTTGGCACAACACCAAACATTGCCCCACCATCTAGTTTAAAATTTCCAACATTAATAGAATATAGTTTCACCCTAATCCTTGTTTATAATTGAATTTAAACGAACCCCAAAGTCTAATAATGCTTTTATTTCTTTGATACTAGCAATACGTTCTTTACTGAAAATCAATAAACCATCTCTACTTGATTCTACGTGGTAGTAGGAATTGCTTTCAAAAAACCGCACAAGCTGGTCTGAAAAAAGAGCCCTAATTTTTTGTGGATCCTCACCCCTCAAATAAAAACGTTTTGAGAAATCAGTGTGGTTTTTAATATCAATATCCTTGTATCCAGCTAAAGAATATAATTTTTCTAGCAAGCCTTCTCGATCTAATGTAAACACTGGAACATTAGGTGGTGTTTTAATATAAAGCATTGTCGACCTTACAACCTCCTTAGCAATAAATTCTCCTTCTGAAAATGTAATATCAAATAATTGATAAGGATCATTTTTACCAGAAAGTTGATTAAAAGTATGCTCAATTTTTTTGGTTTTAAAGTAGATGAAGTTTTCTAGAAACAAACTCTTTCGTTGTTTTAATGGACTATATTCTAACTCAAATTCATTAGCGAGTAATTCCAGGTTTTTTTGTCGTCTGGTTTTGTTGTCGGGGATGATGTTTTGAAGTGGTAACAAGCGCCTCAAAGCAAAAGGGTGTTCCGATTTTGTTCCTAAGACATCCAAGCCAATGACTCCGATATTTCCACCTTTTTTATGAAAGAGTTCTTGATAATCGTGAATATTCTCCATAACAGAATGGTCCACAAAACCACACAACGACAGGTCTAAGACCACGTCACTTTGTTCAGGAATAGCTTCAAGCTTGCTTTTGAGAATGTTGAAATTTAAAAAACTACAAAAATGTTTTACGCTTAAAAAATAACTACCATCTTCTTCCTTAAACATTAACACGTTTGGCTTTAGAATGTTTTTTATAAACAATGCAATACTTTTATTAACTACTATATGAATAATAAACGTAGTAATTAACCCAGCAACAATTCCAGATATCAACCCAACTTTTAAAGTAACAAAAAGCGTTGCAAAAAAGATAATAAGCTGTTCTTTCCCAATAGTAAATATGCGTCTTACCACGTCAGGCGCAGCGAGTTTATATCCTGTATACACTAAAATTGCCATCAAAGCGGTAAGCGGAATTCTAGTCAGCTCTGTGCTAAAGAGTAGAATAAATACTACCAAAAACAGAGCGTGAAACAAATTTGAAGACCGGTTACTTCCTCCGTTATTGACGTTTACAGAACTTCTAGCGATTACCGTTACGACGTTCAATCCTCCCAAAAACCCACTTACAACAGTTGCTAACCCCAGGGCTTTGATGTCCTTATTTACGTTGGAGCGTCTCTTTAGTAGGTCTAACTTGTCAACGGCCTTGATACTCAATAAGGATTCAATACTCGCAATTAGGGTCAGCGCAATTACGCTCGACCAAAATGGCAGTGTGCCTATCACCTCAAAATTTGGCGTAGGAATGTTGGTTACTATTTCTTGTATATTCGGGATCTCTGGAATCATATAATTGGCTGCGATCGGGTTGGGCAATTTTAGAATTAATTCATAATAATAACTAAACCCAACAGAGATAATAACAATCCACATGGGAGCTGGTATTAACTGAAGATATTTGTTTCGAATTTTGGAATAAAAAACCATGATCCCTAAGCTCAGTACACCCGCGACTGCGGCATAAATCAAGCTTTTGTCCTGAAACTGAAACACGGTGATAATGGTGTTTGGAATCTCTAACAAGTAATCGATTCCATTGTCCTTGATAATTTTGTTTCCTAACATTATATGGAATTGTTTCCCTAAAATAATAAGACCAATAGCGGCTAACATCCCTTGAATCGCTGACGAAGGGAAGTAGTCCGCGAGTTTTCCAAGCCTCAGAAACCCAAGTATTATCAAAATAATTCCTGAGCAAATGATTGCTGCATAGGTAGCGGTAAGCCCAAGTGTCGTAATAGCAATTAGCACCACCCCAACCAATCCATTGCCAGGCCCAGAGATGGTGACAAAGCTACCACCTAAAATAGATACGATCACTCCCCCAACAATCGCTGTGATGACCCCAGCGATTGGAGGTGCCTCACTAGCCATGGCCAACCCAAGACCTAATGGAAGCGCAATGAGACTGACTACCAGGCCAGAAAACATGTTTTTAGGAAGGGTTTTTATAAACCCAACAAATGGTTTTTCTTTTGTTTTCATTGGACTATTAGTACATCGGTTGGTAACTCAGTTAAAATATGTTCGATATCATGTGGAAAAACACGGTCCCAGAAAGTCATCTTTGCAGGGGCGTTCATTACTAATAAATCTGCACGTGCAACTTGGGCATAATGACCTATAGAATACCCACGTTTCCCAAAAATCGGTTGTGATTTGATGATCATTTTCTTGGTAAAATCATCAGGGATTGTAGATAATATTTTTTGTACGCGCGCTTCTTCCCTGACTCGTAAACGTTCTTTGATGATCGTAGATTTTCTGAGAGATTTGTCGTCATCAATATTAACACTCACTTCCTCCTGATCAATTTCTTCAACAACAGTAATTTTATCAGCCCCTAATTTGTGCCCAACCAAGAATGCTGTTGTGACCGTCTCTTTCGTTTTTGGGTCTTTTAAGCCATTGACAACAATATGTTTACAAGGTACACGCTCTATTGACGGGTTGATTAAAAGAAGTACAGAGCAAGTAGCCTGTCGCGTTATCTTTCTCGCAATAGAACCAAGGTAGTATTTTAAAAAGTTTTCTTTCTTAAGTGCACCAATAACAAGAAGATCTATGTTTTTTTCTTCAGTTGAGGATAGAATAACGTTTACAGGGTCTCCAGACTTATATAAGATCTCAAACTTTAAACCCTCAGACTCAAAGGCTTTCAAGTATTTCAAAAAGGAGCTTGATTTTTTTTCTGAAGCTTCGCCTACATGTATTAGCACCAATTTACTACTGAAACACAAAGCTAACCGCGCCGCTTCATTAATGTTAGCTTCTAGGTTGGGAGAAAAAGTCACTCCGATCCCGATAGTTTTAAAAGCAATTCCGTTCAATCAATTTAATGTTTAAAGATTATCCTGAAATATAAGACTTTCTTTAAAAATATAAAAACCTAAAATTAGATTAATCGTTAAGTTTCAGAACCGCCATAAATGCCTCTTGCGGTATTTCAACGCTGCCCACTTGGCGCATTCGTTTTTTACCCTTTTTCTGGTTTTCTAAAAGCTTTCGCTTTCGTGAGATATCTCCTCCATAACATTTGGCAGTTACATCCTTACGCACTGCTTTTACGGTTTCTCTAGAGATAATTTTTGCACCAATTGCTGCCTGAATAGGAATATCAAACTGCTGCCTTGGAATAAGTTCCTTTAGTTTGGCACACATTTTTTTTCCAATAGTAACCGAATTATCTATATGAATTAATGCCGAGAGCGCATCTACAGTTTGTCCGTTTAGCAACACATCCACTCTGACAAGCTTTGAAACTCGCATCCCAATTGGTGAATAATCAAATGAGGCATAGCCCTTCGAAACTGTTTTTAATCGGTCATAAAAGTCAAACACAATTTCAGCTAATGGCATGTCAAAAGTTAATTCCACACGTTCCGGAGTTAAATAATTCTGACTTGTAATTTGTCCTCGTTTTTCAATACACAACGACATGACGTTTCCAACAAAATCAGACTTTGTGATGATGGAAGCTTTAATGTAAGGCTCCTCAATTCGGTCCAATCCAGAAGGGTCTGGCAGATCTGTTGGGTTGTTGAGTATCACAACGGTATCTGGGTTTTTTCTTGTAAAAGCGTGGTAAGACACATTAGGAACGGTTGTTATGACCGTCATATTAAATTCGCGTTCAAGGCGTTCTTGGATAATTTCTAAATGTAACATTCCTAAAAACCCGCATCGAAAACCAAACCCTAATGCAGCAGAACTTTCTGCTTGAAACACTAATGAGGCGTCATTCAGCTGAAGTTTTTCCATGGACGCACGCAATTCTTCGTATTCTTCCGTGTCTACAGGGTACAGTCCTGCAAAAACCATGGGTTTAACATCTTCAAACCCTTCGACAGCTTTGGTTGTCGGAAATTTTGCATCCGTAATAGTGTCTCCCACCTTTACCTCGCGGGCATCTTTTATGCCTGTGATTAAGTATCCTACATCACCGGTTTTAATTTCTTTTTTGGGAGTTTGAGTAAGGTTCAGTGTTCCTACTTCATCCGCACCATATACTTTTCCGGTTGCTATAAACTTAACCTGCTGATTTTTTTTAATGCTTCCATTAACGATCTTAAAATATGTTTCAACCCCCCTAAAAGAGTTGTAAACGGAATCAAAAACAAGGGCTTGCAATGGAGCTTCAGGGTCTCCTTTTGGTGGTGGAATTGTTTCAATGATCGCAGATAAAATTGCTTCAATTCCAATCCCTGTTTTGGCACTTGCAGGAATAACTTCTGAATGGTCACACCCTAGAAGCTCTACAATATCATCTGTTACTTCTTCAGGATTTGCACTTGGCAAATCAACTTTATTTAAAACAGGAATAATCTCTAAATCATTCTCGAGCGCTAAATATAAATTTGAAATGGTTTGTGCTTGAATGCTTTGTGCGGCATCGACTATCAATAGCGCTCCTTCACAAGCTGCAATAGACCTAGAAACCTCATAGCTAAAATCGACATGACCAGGGGTGTCAATTAAGTTTAAGACATACTCTTCACCTTTGTAGGTGTATTCCATTTGAATGGCATGCGACTTTATGGTAATCCCACGTTCGCGCTCCAAATCCATGCTGTCAAGTAACTGACTCTGTTTTTCTCGCTCGGTAACGGCGCCTGTAAAATCTAATAAACGATCTGCCAAAGTACTTTTACCGTGGTCAATATGTGCGATGATACAAAAGTTTCTAATATGCTTCATTTACTCTATTTCAGGATGCGTTGTATGTGAAAGCAAAAGTAATCAAATTTACTACACAATATTTAGATTAATTAATGCCGGTCAATAAGGCTTTGAATTCGCTTGATGGCTTCTGATTTCCCTATTAAATAGATAATATCAAAAACATCAACACCTTCTAACGCACCTACTAGCGCTACCCTTAAAGGCATCATTATTTTTCCAAAGCCAATTTCGTTTTTGGTGATCCATCCTTTTATGGACGCTTGAAGTGATTCGACACTGCTGTCGTCAGCGGTTTCAAGCACACTAATTAATTGTACCATTAAGTCTTTAGAATGTTCTTTCCAAGCTTTTTTAAGAGCTGCTTCTGCATAATTTCCGGGTGCATTAAAAAAGTAATGACTCAATCCCCAAAATTCTGAAGGGAAACTAGCACGTTCTTTAATATGATCAACCACAAGCTCTATATACCCTGGGTCTAATGACTTGAGCTCTGGCCTTGAGTTTATAAATGTTTTGGACAATGACTCAGAGGTTGCCTTTTGCATGTATTGATGGTTAAACCATTTTGTTTTTTCTGGATCAAAGCGTGCACCAGCCTTATTGACGTTTTTTAAATCAAACACCTCAATAAGCTCACTTAATGAAAAAAGTTCTTGTTCTGTACCGGGATTCCACCCTAAGAATACTAAGAAATTGACAACAGCTTCCGAAAAATATCCACTTTCTTTAAAGCCCTGCGATACACTATGGGATGATGGGTCTTCCCAGTTTAGTGGGAACACAGGAAACCCTAGTTTGTCTCCGTCTCGCTTGCTTAGCTTTCCTTTTCCTGTTGGTTTTAGGATCAGTGGTAAGTGTGCAAACTGAGGGATCTCCCAACCAAATGCGTTGTAAAGCAATTGGTGTAATGCCAAAGAAGGCAGCCACTCTTCTCCACGAATGACGTGTGTGATTTTCATTAAATAATCGTCCACCACATTAGCCAAGTGGTAAGTAGGCATGCCATCAGACTTGAATAATACTTTATCATCTAGTGTATTGGTATCGATTTTTATTGAGCCTCTAATTAAGTCGGTAAGCTCTAGAGTTTCATCTTGGGGTCCTAAAAAACGCACGACATAATCATCACCATTTGCTATTTTAGAAGCTACTTCCTTTTCGGACAAAACAAGGGAATTAACCAATCGACCTCGGGTTCTGTTGTGCCAATTGTAAATAAAAGTTTTGCCTTTTGCCTCGTGGTTTTTACGTTCTTCGTCTAGGGCTTCCGCTGTATCAAAAGCATAATAAGCTTTGTTGGTTTCTATCAACAAATCGACATATTTCTTGTACAAATGCTTGCGTTCACTTTGTTTGTATGGGCCATAACCACCGTCTTTTCCGGGGCCTTCATCAAACGGAATGTTGCACCAGTTTAGTGCGTTTACGATATAGTCTTCTGCGCCATGCATGAAGCGCTTTTGGTCGGTATCTTCGACACGCAACACAAAGGTGCCACCGTTTTTTTTGGCAAATAGATAATTAAATAGAGCGGTTCGCACACCTCCAATATGAAGTGGGCCCGTAGGGCTTGGTGCAAAACGTACGCGAATAGAAGTATTCATGGCTTTGTATTAGTGCCACAAATATAGAATTGCTAAAGGCATTCCCCAAAGAAATAGGCGGTGTTTTTGATCTCGCTAGTTTAGGGTGTCTTTTAGGGTTTTAACCAACAGAAAGGATTAACTCTATCGAGACTTCAATTTCATGCGAGCGTTTTTTATTTTTCAAACAGATCTTTCCAATCTGTTCTTCCAAAATTCATCGGCATTGTTAAAATAATAATAAAAGTAATTAATGAGATCGCCCCTATTTGCACTAACAATTCAGGATTATTAAAGAAACTTCTATCCATCCCTGTAATTAAAGAAAAAACCCCAAGCATTATCGGTGCCATTAAGAATAGCAACATACTCCTGCTATATTTCTTCACTAATAATAAGACTCCAATTCCTAAGAAAATAAGCGCTACAATAGGGTTCGGAACTTCAATTCCAGCTCCAGAACGTCCAATAGCATAGGCAGCCCTCTCTGTTCCAAACAAAATTATACCCGCAACGATCATAAGCGTTCCTGCAAGATATGTTGTGAATATGAATGACAATAGTGGTTTTTTGTTTAAGACCTCAAAATCAAGATCTTCAAATTTTTTCCCATAGAAAATTTCTAAAGTTTCAGCAAAATCAGTATCAGCCTGAACTGTCCACAGCAACACATATAAATCGCCAATTTCTTTAAGGGATGACATTCCACAGGAAACAAATCCTTTATAATATTGTTCCCAATCGGGATGTTTTTCTTTTTCTAGACTAAAATCGACCTGCCATTTTTTTTTCACACCAGAAATAAAAGAGTCCATAGCGGTCTTATTATGAGTGCAGTAAATATTATATTGGATTTTTTTCCTCTCAACGGTTACGGCGTAAAAATCTCCTGTTTTCTCAGTTTTAATAATTTTATCCGAATTCCCAATAAGTTGTGCCAAAAGGTTTTTACTCTGAGATAAATTTGTGATATTAACTTTATTTTCCATTGTTTTTAAGGTTAAATTTCTGTCAATTAATAGTACACCCATACAGTTTGTAATATTTCATTTATAAATCTATAATGAACAGACTGCTATTTCTTTTGTACACAAAGAGAGGCCTTTACAGCCTTTTTAGTCTTCTCAAGGGGTTGTAGAATAACATAAAAATCATAAATTTTATTTTACAAATGGCGTATGTTGAGCACTTTTAGGGCTCTGTTTGTAGCAACAAAACCTTAAACCTAGTTAAGCTGCTTATTGAAGATTTAGACTTGGGGTCAAAATCACATATAAAATTATATAAAAAAACAGTTTAATCCAAAAAAATCACCATTTTATTGAACTAACTATCTGTAAATTAGTGCTTTGTTTGGGAACAGGCTGGAAACACTGCCTTTTTTAAGCTCTATTAATTTATGCTTTCAAAATACATCTCCAAAAAGGCACCTTATCCTATGGAATAATATTGTAATTTTATTATCTCAAAAAGATTGATTCTTTGGACAGTTTTCAAATTATAGAACAAAAACTAGAACAGTTCATCAAGCGCTACTACCTAAGTGCTTTGTTGAAGGGCTTGGTAATGTTTTTTGCGATCGGGCTGCTTTATGCATTGCTGCTATTGAGTGTTGAGCATTTCTTTTGGTTGGGCACTTCGGGTCGCTTTTTGTTGTTTTGGTGTGTTTATGGCTTCGAAGCTGTTCTTTTTTATGGGCTTATTTTCACTCCTTTAGCCAAATATTTTAAGATTCAGAACCGCATTGATTTAGAAACCGCTTCAAAAATTATCGGTGATCATTTCCCTGAAGTGGAAGATAAACTTTTAAATGTCCTTCAACTCAAACAACAGTCCGACCACTCCGAACTTCTTCTAGCAAGTATCGAACAGAAATCCAATAATTTAAGACTCATACCCTTCAAAAGCGCCGTTAACCTCTTTGAGAATCTTAAGTATTTAAGATATGCGGCCATTCCTATACTCATACTTTTTCTGTCTTTCGTATTTGGTAAACAAGCGATTTTTTCCGATAGTTTAAGACGCGTTGTCAATTACAATACAGCCTATTCACCACCAGCACCTTTCGAGTTTTTTATCATCAACCCCAATCTTGAAGCCGTTGAAAACACTCCTTTTACACTAGTTGTAAAAACAGTTGGATCTGTAGTTCCAGAATCTGTTCAAATAGTTTACAACCAAGAGTCCTATATTTTACAGCAAATTAAATTAGGTGTTTTTGAGCACGTCTTCTCACAGCCAAAAGCTCCAGTCGATTTTAAACTGAAATCCGCGACGGTGGTTTCTAAACCCTACCGCCTAAATGTGTTGCCCATCCCTGTATTGTTGAGTTTTGACATGTATTTAGACTTTCCTTCTTACACAGGAAAGCCAGACCAAAAAATTGCAAACAACGGAAATGCCATAATCCCGGAAGGCACCAAATTAAAATGGTTATTGACCACCAAGGCTACGAACACTGTGGCGTTTTCTTATAAAGACACCCGTTCTTTTTTTGAATTGGTCAATCAAAAATTTCAATTTCATAAACAGGTTTTTGAACCCCTAAATTATACGATTCAAACGAGCAATAATAAGCTTAAAAATTATGAGAACCTTTCGTTTTCATTAGAAACTATCAAAGATCAGATGCCTGGCATTAAGGTTCAAATGAAACAAGATTCAACTTTTCAAGCTCCTCTTTATTTCTATGGTCAAATCTCAGACGATTATGGAATTAAAGATTTGAAACTTTATTACTACCCAGTAACCGATGCATCTAACATCAAGCAACTGATTTTGCCGTCCAATACGACTCCACTCCAAGAATTCACTCACGCTTTCCCATCCGGTTTAGAGTTGATAGACGACACCGCCTATGCGCTTTACTTTGAGGTTTCTGACAATGACCCTTTTCATAAAAACAAGTCTACAAGATCTCGTGTTTTTAACTATAACTCGAAGAGCCAAGAAACTATTCAAGAGCTCCAATTACAAGAGCAAAGTGAGTTGACCACTGCTTTTCAAAAAGCACTGAATACTTTGTCTGAACAAGACAAGAACCTCAATGAAATTTCTGAAAATCAAAAGGAAAACGAAGAGCTTAGCTTTAGTGACCAACAAAAATTAAAATCTTTTTTAGAGCGTCAACAAGCACAGGACAAGCTTTTAAAAGACTTTAACAAGAAAATGAGGGAGAATCTAAGTCAGTTTGAAAAATCAAAAGAAGAAGATCCTTTTAAAGAACAACTCGAAAAACGATTAAAAGCCCAGCAGGAAGCACTTGTAAAAGACGAAAAATTATTAGAAGAGCTAAAAAAATTCACTGATAAAATAAGCAAAGAAGATTTGGCCCAAAAATTGGAAGAGATGGCTAAGCAAAACAAAAACAAACAACGCAGCTTAGAACAACTGTTAGAGCTCACAAAACGCTATTACGTCACAAAAAAATCTGAGCAGCTTTTAGAAAAATTAGAAGATTTATCCAACGAACAGTTAAAGTTAGCGGATGCTTCTGAGGAAAAAAACACTCAAGATGCTCAAGAACAATTAACCAAACAATTTAAAGAGCTTACAAAAGATTTAGAGGATTTAAGAAAAGATAACAATGCTTTGGCTAAGCCACTTGAATTGCCTGACGATCCAAATCTAGAACAATCTATTGAAAAGGATCAGCAAAATGCAAGTCATGATCTAGGCGAAAAAGAAGAATCTTCAGATGCACAGAAGCAAAAGGAGAAATTAAATAAAGCCCAAAAAAGCCAAAAGAAAGCTGGTCAGAAAATGAAACAAATGAGTCAGCAAATGGCCCAGCAAATGAGCAGTAGTGGTGGTGAGCAAATGAGTGAAGACATTGAAATGCTCCGTCAAATCCTTGATAATTTATTGTTTTTTTCTTTTGATCAAGAGGCGCTTATGAATCTTTTTCAGCAATCTTCAACCCGTTCGACGGGGCATGCAAAACGCCTTTTAAAACAAAGCAATCTACGCGAACATTTTGAACATGTTGATGACAGCCTGTTTTCTTTATCACTGCGTCAGCCTATGATCTCTGAATCCATTAATAAAGAAATAACGGAAGTTTTTTTCAACATAGACAAAACTTTAGAACTCCTTTCTGAAAACAGTTTTGGACAAGCAATAGCCGCCCAACAATTTACTGTTACATCCACTAATAAGCTAGCAGATATGCTAAGCAACACTTTAGACAATATGGAAATGCAGATGCAAATGTCACCTGGCGAAGGTCAGGGTGAAATGCAATTGCCTGATATTATTATGAGCCAGGAGGCCTTAAGCAAGCAAATGGAGAAGCAACTTGGGAACAAGGGAGAGAAGCCTAATGGTGAACAAGAAGGGCAGAGCGGCAAAGAAGGTCAAAAGGGTGGTGAGGGTCAACAGGGCAAAACAAGCGATCAAGGGCCAAAAGAAAGTCAAAGTGCTCAAGCTGAAGGCTTAGATGGTGACAGCGGTGAACTGTTTGAAATTTTTAAGAAACAGCAAGAGTTACGCAGTGCGCTACAGGATTTGATTGACCAAAACGGCTTAGAAGACAAAGGTAAAGGTCTTTTGGATTCTATGGAAAAAATCGAACAAAGCCTTATAAATCAAGGGGTTACAAAAAAATCTTTACAAGCAATGCAGAATCTTAAGCATCAACTATTAAAACTCGAAAAAGCTTTACAACAACAAGGTGAAGACACCAAACGTGTTTCCAATTCCAGTAAAGCTGATCGCGTAGAACCCCCTTCTCCTAGTGATGAAACCATTAAACAATATTTTAATACCATTGAGATATTAAACCGACAAAGCTTACCTTTGCGTCAAGAATTTAAGATAAAAGTCCAAGAATATTTTAAAACACAAAATGATTAGTTTCCATTCAGAAGTGCCCTTTGAAATTTCCAACCCTGACTCCACAGCTGCTTGGCTCAGTTCTATTATTTCACAAGAAAACTATAAAGAAGGCGAGGTATCTATAGTGTTTTGCGATGATGCTTTTTTGCACAAGTTAAATCTAGAGTTTTTAAACCACGATACTCTTACCGACGTGATAAGTTTTGATTATTCCGTAGGGAAAGAGATACATGGCGAAATATTCATTTCTATCGAACGCGTCCAAGAAAATGCAACAGAGTTTAATCAAACGTTTACTTCCGAGATCTCCAGAGTTATGGCACATGGAGTCTTACATTACTGCGGCTATAAAGACAAGTCAGATTCTGATGCTGCCACAATGCGATCCAAAGAAGAGTTCTATCTAAAACAACATGCCGATTAATTTTATAAAGCCTTATATTTGCAGCTGCAAGCAATTTGTTCCACGTGGAACATTATAAATGTAATCAATGTTTGATAAAATTTACGACGTAATTGTAGTTGGCGGAGGACACGCTGGAAGTGAAGCTGCCGCTGCCGCTGCCAACATGGGCAGTAGCACTTTGTTGGTTACAATGAATCTTCAAAATATAGCACAAATGTCCTGCAATCCAGCAATGGGGGGTATTGCCAAAGGCCAAATTGTCCGTGAAATCGATGCTCTTGGTGGCTACAGCGGAATTGTAAGCGACACCTCTGCCATTCAGTTTAAAATGCTTAACAAGTCCAAAGGACCGGCTATGTGGAGTCCGCGTGTACAAAGCGACAGAATGCGCTTTGCTGAAGACTGGAGGATGCTTTTAGAGCAAACAAAAAATCTAGACTTTTATCAAGAAATGGTTGTTGGTCTTGTACTCGAGGGCGATGAGGTTAAAGGCGTAAAAACATCTTTAGGGCTCGAGATTCGAGCCAAAACAGTAGTGCTCACCAATGGCACATTTTTAAATGGACTGATTCATATAGGTGACAAAAATTTTGGTGGGGGGCGAGCAGGAGAAAAAGCAGCTACAGGCATCACCGAACAGCTTGTCGATTTAGGTTTTGAGTCAGGAAGAATGAAAACGGGCACTCCTCCAAGGGTCGATGGGCGCTCTTTAGATTTTTCTAAAATGATTGAACAAGCAGGGGATACGACCCCTGAGAAGTTTTCTTATTCAGACTTAACCAAACCGCTTACGAATCAACGATCTTGCCATATGTCTTACACCAGCTTGGAAGTTCACGATTTATTAAGAGAAGGGTTCGACCGCTCTCCTATGTTCAATGGTCGTATCCAAAGTCTAGGCCCACGTTATTGCCCTTCTATTGAAGATAAAATCAACCGATTTGCAGATAAGGATCGTCATCAGATCTTTGTTGAGCCTGAAGGCTGGAATACTGTCGAATATTATATTAATGGTTTTTCAACATCCTTACCCGAAGACGTCCAATTTAAGGCACTTAGTGCTGTCAAAGGCTTTGAAAAAGTTAAGTTCTTTAGGCCTGGATATGCCATTGAATACGACTACTTCCCTCCTACCCAATTATCACATTCTCTAGAAACGAAGCTAGTTAAAGGACTTTATTTTGCGGGTCAAATTAATGGAACCACAGGCTATGAAGAAGCGGCGTCCCAAGGCTTAATGGCTGGAATTAATGCCAGTTTAAAGGTTCAGGAAAAAGAGCCATTTATATTGAAAAGAAATGAAGCCTATATAGGTGTTCTTATAGACGATCTAATTACTAAAGGAACCGAAGAGCCGTACAGAATGTTTACTTCTAGAGCTGAGTATCGCACACTTCTTCGGCAAGACAACGCCGATATTCGCTTGACACCAAAGGGGTATGAGTTAGGCATTGCAAGTGAAAAGCGATTGAAGCGTATGGAAGATAAGTTGTCGAAAGCGGAGGCTTTTGTTGGGTTTTTTAGAGCTCAAAGCGTTAAGCCAGACGAAGCGAATCCTGTTTTGGAAAGCAAAAAATCTCAACCCATTCGTCAGTCTGATAAGATGTTTAAAATATTTTCAAGACCCAATATTGGTATTGAAGACGTTAGAAAGTTTGAGGCCGTAGAAGCCTATATCCAATCTAATGATTTAGATAATGAGGTAATTGAGCAGGCAGAAATCCAAGTCAAGTATGCTGGATATATTACAAAAGAAAAAAATAATGCTGATAAACTTACTAGGTTGGAGTACGTTAAGATTCCTAGTGGTTTTGACTATTCTCAAATCAAATCTATGAGTTATGAAGCACGTGAAAAACTAAAAAAAGTACAACCAACGACGGTCGCACAAGCATCAAGAATTAGCGGTGTGTCCCCAAATGATATATCAGTGTTACTCGTTTATATGGGGCGTTAGTTAATCCAATTGTTCCACGTGGAACCTTATTTATGAAAATGCACAAGAGACATCTTAAACTTAAAGATTATTCCGTAAGCGGAGATTCCTTTGAGCTCTTTTATGACCCGGCAAGAGAGATGCTTTATACACAACCTAAACCTTCAGATTCCGAGCTTTCAAATTACTATTCCAAAACCAACTATATCTCTCACACCGATCAGCGAAAGTCTCTTTTTGATCTTTTATATCATGCAGCGCGGTCTGTTTCTGTTCGAAGAAAGTTGCGATTGTTAAAACCACATCAGTCAAAACAGTCATTATTATTGGATGTTGGTGCTGGCACAGGATTTTTCTTAAGAGCTGCTAAAAAAAGAGGCTGGACAGTAACAGGAATAGAGCCGAACCCCACAGCGCGCAATCTAGCAAATCTAAAACACCCCAATAGTGTCTTAGATGCCTCTGCCTTACACACACTCCCAGAAAAATCATTTGACGTTATTACCCTTTGGCATGTTTTGGAGCATCTTCCAAACCTAGAGGACGATATAATAAAACTTCAAAAACTTTTGAAGCCAAACGGACGAATTGTAGTCGCTGTCCCAAATTATAATAGTTTTGATGCGCTTTATTTTAAGGGCTTTTGGGCGGCTTATGATGTTCCAAGGCATTTATGGCATTTTTCTCAGCAGTCAATTTCAATTCTTTTTTCTAAGGTTCAAATGAAGCTAGACGCTACACACCCCTTAGTTATGGACTCTTTTTATGTCAGTTTTCTTTCCAATAAATTAAAAACAGGGTCTCTTCGAATTTTAAATAGTTTGTGGGTTGGATTCCTTTCTAACATAAAAGCGTTAAGATCTGGAGAGTATTCATCGCTAATATATGTGATAAAAAACAAGGATTAGCGTTTTAAAGCCCTTTTAGCGCCTTTAATCAATAAGACCCTTAAATTGTTATATGATTTTTATTTTAATCGATTTTAGCGCTGTCTAATAAAGTCAAAAACAATAGCTTTTAACGATTACAACCTTATTGAGGTATAGTTTTTGATTATAGCGAAACTCCAGCACTTATTTTCTTAAAGTTGTAATTAGTTTTTTTACTTTTGTATTCACAAATAAATTTAACCGTCATGAAAAAATTATCAATTATATTTTTAGCGATTATTGGCCTCACAGCCTGCCAACAACAAAAAATTGGCTTTGTCGACAATGGCGAGCTAATTAACGAGTATCAAGAACGAAAAGACGTTGAAGCAAAATTGAACACTAAAATCGAAGCTTTCAAAATACGAACAGACAGTTTAAGATCTGCATTTGAATTGGAAATTAAAGAAGCCGAGCTGAAAGCAAGAAAATTATCGCAATCTGCGATTCAGAAACTTTCTCAAGACCTTCAAAATAAAGAACAGGTATTATCTCAACGCGTTCAGTTTGAGCAACAACAAATTGCTCAAGAAAGTCAAACACTCAATGACTCAATTATTAATAGAGTTAAAGATTTTGTTGAAGCCTATGGCAAGTTAAACAACTATAATTATATTTTAGGAAGTAACGAGGCTGGAAGCGTGTTGTATGGCGAGGAAGCTTCGGACTTAACACAAGAAATTTTAGAAGCACTTAACGAAAGCTATAGAAGTAAAAATTAAGTTTTCTTAATATGCAATAGCCGTGTGAGTTTGATAGACAAATCTGTTAGTACAATCTTTGGGTTGGCATTGCGCTCAATGTGGTAGTTTGCCTGCTCAATTTCTTTAGAGATTTCAGCAATGTTTGAAGCGTCTATAAAAGAAGCAAATCTATCAAACTTAAATGACTTGTCACTTAAGTTTATGAAAACCAGCTGTTTAGATCCATAATTATAAAGCAGCGCTTGTCTAAAAAACCGTAAACTGTAGTCTAAAAATTGTTTTTGAATTTCTCGTCCTGCTTTTGATATTTCAGCACTCCAAGCCATTAAATTATTTATAGACTGCTTGTTGCTTTTTGCTTGAAAAGCCGTCCGAACCCAAGCGATAAACCAGGCTTCAAATTTAAGATCATCAGGCTCCTGTTTCAACAATTCTAATGCTCTGCTGTAGCTCCCCTCAGATTGGTGGGCAATACTTTGCGCCAAGCCATCTTCAGCTTGATGCATTTCAATTAATGAATTTTTTATCGTCTCTTCCGAAAGAGGATTTAAGTGAACTACTTGACAACGAGACCGAATGGTATTAATAAGTTGTTCTTCGTCTTCTACCACAAGAATGATGACTGTTTTCTTTGCTGGCTCCTCAATTAGTTTCAGTAATTTATTGGCACACATGGTGTTCATCTTTTCTGCCATCCAAACAATCATTACTTTATAGCCACCGTTAAATGCTTTTAATGACATTTTAGACACAACATCATTTGCTTCTTCGACTCCAATATTCCCTTGTTTATTACCCACACCAACCAATTCATACCAATCGTTTATAGATCCGTATGGTGTTGTTTCCAAAAAAGAACGCCATTCCGCCAAGTAGTTGGATGAAATCGGTTTTGATTTAACCTTATCGCTTGTAGTGACAGGATAAACAAAATGAATATTTGGATGAGTAAGTGGGTTCATTACCCCAACCCCTTCTTGTTGTTGTGTCATTAAATAGTCGGCATAGGCAACTGCTAAGGGAAGAGCTCCTACCCCACGCTTGCCAACATAAAGTTGTGCGTGTGGTATACGTCCAGAATTTACGCTCTGCTTTAAGTGTGTTTTCAAAAAAGATTGCCCAATAATGTCCTCAAAAGTCATAAAACAAAGATAGCAGATTTAATTGAATCTCATCAACAAATTCTATCAGCCTCCATACATCACACTACGAAACTAACAGAGATAATTTTTCTAAGTTTTGCTTCAACTTTCCTAAACGGTTTTTTCATACCCTAAAAGAAATACTTACCTTTGATTTTTTATAAATTAACTCATATTATTTCGAAGAAATGAAAACCATACAGAACGTAAATTTTAAAAATACAAAAGCATTAATACGTGTAGATTTTAATGTGCCTTTAAATTCACAATTTGAAGTTACCGATGATACTAGAATTGTTTCAGCAAAACCAACGATTTTAAAGGTTTTAGAAGACGGAGGCAGCTGTATCTTAATGTCTCACTTGGGCCGTCCCACTGCTCAAGAACCTGAGTTTTCATTGCGTCATATTGTAAGCACTCTTGAAACTGTTTTAGGGGTTCAAGTGTTGTTTGCCAACGATTGTGTAGGAGACGAAGCACAAGCTGCTGCAGATGATTTACAACCTGGACAGGTTTTGTTGTTAGAAAATTTAAGATACCATGACGAAGAAACAAAAGGCAACCATGGATTTGCTGAGAAACTTTCTAAGTTAGGAGGTTTTTATATCAATGATGCTTTTGGAACAGCGCACAGGGCTCATGCATCAACAACTATTATTGCTCAGTTTTTCCCAGAAAACAAGTGTTTTGGAAGCTTACTAGCTCAAGAAATTGACAGTATAGATAAAGTAATGCAAACGGGAGAAAAGCCGGTTTTAGCAATTTTGGGAGGCGCTAAAGTCTCTTCAAAAATTACTATTATTGATAATATTTTAGATAAAGTAGATCATTTAATTATTGGAGGAGGAATGACTTTTACATTTGTAAAAGCATTAGGCGGCCACGTTGGGGACTCTATTTGTGAGGACGACAAAATGGAATTGGCGCTTGAAATTCTTGAAAAAGCAAAATCTAAAAACGTTCAGATCCACATCCCTGTAGATGTATTGGCAGCCGACGATTTTAGCAACGAAGCCAACACTCAAATTGTAGATGTAAGAGCGATCCCTGAAAACTGGCAAGGATTAGATTGTGGTCCAAAATCAAAGGCAATATTTAATGAGGTTGTACAACAGTGTAAAACCATTTTATGGAACGGGCCATTAGGTGTTTTTGAAATGGAAACCTTTTCAAGTGGAACAATTGCTTTAGGAGATTCTATAGCAGAGGCAACTAAAAACGGTGCTTTTTCACTTGTAGGTGGCGGTGACTCAGTAGCAGCAGTAAAGCAGTTTGGTTTTGAAAATAAAGTGAGCTATGTAAGCACAGGTGGTGGCGCTATGCTTGAAAGCTTGGAAGGGAAAATTCTCCCTGGGATTGCTGCAATTTCAGAGTAGTTTATTGCGAGTGGCGTTGAATAGGTTGTGAAATGAACGGTAGTTTTATAGGATGAAGTTTAGAGTCTTTATTTTTTTTGGAGTAATGAGCAGTGCGTTTTCAAACAGCCAAAGTATTGATAGCTTGACCCCTTTAGGCACACCAATCATTTATTCTGCTCAATTGAACCTTGTGAAAGTTCAGCAAATGGAAAAACGCTGGCACAATGAGCTCTATAACAACTCTCAATACGACACACTCACCTTTCTTAATTCCAATCAGCCGTTTGAACCCATCCATTATCCAGAATTACCAACAGATACACTCAAAAAACGATTGGCAATTCTTGATGCGAAAAGTCCTTTTAATATCGCACACAATCCTTCTTTAGAAAGTGTTATAAAGCGCTATTTAAAAACTCGCAAACGTTCTACACAAATCTTAATTAATCGTAGTCAATATTATTTTCCAATGTTTGAGGAAGTTTTAGACAAACACAACCTTCCCTTAGAAATCAAATACTTGGCTGTAGTCGAATCTGCTTTAAAACCGCGTGCAAAATCGCGTGTGGGAGCAACAGGTCTTTGGCAGTTTATGTTTACTACAGGCAAGCAATATGGGCTTGAAGTGAGCAGTTATGTCGATGAACGTTGCGACCCTTTAAGGTCCACTAATGCTGCTGCGAAATATTTAGCATCGTTATATAAAACTTTCGGAGATTGGGATCTTGCTTTAGCGGCTTATAACTCAGGCCCTGGGAATGTTACGAAAGCAATTCGAAGATCTGGAGGCTATCAAAACTATTGGAACATCAGACCGTTTCTTCCTAGTGAAACGGCAGGGTATCTTCCTGCTTTTTTGGCAACACTTTATCTTTTTGAATATGCAGAAGCCCATGGATTTCAAGTTGAGCGCAATCAACTTCCAATCACAGTAACCGATACAGTTCGCGTTCAACAAATGATTTCTTTAGATCAAGTAGCAGAGCTTACAGCAATTAAAATAGAAACATTGCAACATCTGAACCCATCCTACAAATTAGACCTGATACCTGTTTTAGAGAACAAAACATATACGCTTAGACTTCCTCTTTCCAAAATAGGTGATTTTGTTCAAAATGAAACTCAAATATATGCCACAGCCAAAGCTGAGTTTGAAGCACGAGAGAAGCCCTTGCCCCAATTTTTCAAAATTGATTCTAAAATTAGATATAAGGTGAAGTCAGGCGATTATTTAGGAAAGATCGCACGTAAATTTAGTGTCAGAGTCAGTCAAATAAAAAAATGGAACGGCTTGCGAACTAATGATTTAAAAATAGGACAACGATTGATTATTTATTCACGAAATCCGACTGCAGCCCCGTCCTTTAGCAACTCAAAACCGGTAAGCAAAAAGAAGAATAGCACCTCTAAAAAATCTACTTATTTGGTGAAGTCAGGCGACTCTCTTTGGAGTATTTCAAACAAATTAAAGGGAGTTTCTGTTCAAAACCTCAAAGAATGGAATGATATTTGGGGCAATCATTTAAAACCAGGGACGACTTTGATAATTTATAATTAAAACACAAATCGATGACACACTATTTAAAAGCATTATGTTTACTTTTCCTTTTATCTGCTTGTGAGGACACGAATTCTAATAAAGTTTATAAACCAAAATCTTCAGGAAACATCAATGATTTATCGGTGGTGGTTGATAATGATTTATGGGAATCTTCCGTTGGAGAGACCATTCGATCTACAATTGGAGCCCCTTTATACGGTCTACCTCAAGACGAGCCTCAACTAACCTTACGACAAATACCCACTGCTGTTTTTACAGGATTTGTAAAAAACACACGACTTGTTTTAAAGGTAAAGAAAGGAGTTGCCGCCGCCACTAAATTCTATAAAGACCCCTATGCATCCCCTCAACAGATGGTGACTGTGAGTGGAATGAATAATCAAGAAATAACAGATCAATTTATAATACATCAGGACAAGATCGTTAAGACGTTTAAGTCTCTAGAGATCCAAGAAAAACAACGACGCTCCAAAAAAACACTTTATAATTCTACCGCCCTTACCGATCCTTTAGGAATTAATATCCAGTTTTCATCTCTTTATCGCATTGCCAAACAAACGGAGAATTTTTTCTGGATACGAAGAGATATTAAAACTGGAACCGTAAACCTATTGGTATATACACTTCCTTTTGAAGACACAACCACAAAAGAAGCTCTTGCAAAACGAGTGATTAAAGTGCGTGATTCCATCGGTAAACAATACATTCAAGGACCTTTAGACGGGAGTTATATGACTACAGAAATGGCATATACACCGTTTTTTGGAGAGACTAAAGTGGCAAACCGTACTAGTTTTGAAACAAAAAGCATTTGGCAGGTGAAAGACGCTTTTATGTCTGGTCCGTTCATAAATTATTGGATAGAAGACAAAGTAAACAATCGGTATTTAATTGCTGAAGGGTTTGTATTTGCGCCCTCTGTTGGAAAACGAGACTATATTTTTGAGTTAGAGGCGATTATAAGATCTATAACCATAAAGCAATAAATCCCAGGAATGCTGGGATTTATTTAATCTTTTTTCTCTTCTCCGTCTTTTGTTTCTTCTTTGCTGGCTTTTTTGAATTCTTTAATTCCACCTCCTAAACCTTTCATAAGTTCAGGAATTTTTTTACCTCCAAACAACAAAAGAACTACGACCACAATTAGAATAATTTGTGGAGCGCCGATCGCTAAGGGTAGCATATACATGTTCATGATGTTATAAATTTTAGACTACAAAGTTAATAATTATCCTTTAAATAAAGAGCTATTTCAAACTTTAGTCCGTTATAAACACGCGAATCGCTTAATTTTTAATTAATTTTGTCTTGTAATGAGCACAAAAAAATCAAATAAAGAGAAACTTCATAAAAAGTTACTTCACAAATACCGTTTAGTGGTATTAAACGAAGACACTTTCGAAGAGCGATTGGCGTTCAAGTTAACACGTCTGAATGTTTTTGTTTTAGGCTCATTAATCGCAATTTTATTAGTAGTAATCACTACTGTTTTTATTGCGTTTACCCCTATTCGAGAATATATTCCTGGCTATTCTTCAACAGCCCTTCAAAAGCAAGCATTGGAGCTAGACTTTAAGACCGACTCTTTACTTGATGTGATTAATATGAATGACGCTTATATCAACTCTGTCAAAAAGGTTTTACGAGGAGAAGTGAGTGCCGTTGTCATAAACAAAGACTCTATTTTTAAGGCTGCTCAAGCGGACACAGAGGTTTTAGACTTAACCCCTTCAAAAGCGGACTCGATTTTAAGAGCTAAGGTGAGTAATGAGGATAAATATAATTTATTTGAAACGGCGACAACGGTTACAGATTTTGTGTTTTTTCCACCCGTTAATGGTGCCATAAGTGCCGGATTTGATACAAAAGAAAAGCATTATGCTGTTGATATTGTTATTCCAAAAAATACGCCAGTTAAAGCAACTGCTGACGGGCGCGTTTTGTTTGCTTCTTGGACCACAGACGCCAGTTATGTAATCATTATCGATCACGGAGATGAATTAATTTCTGTGTACAAACACAATTCATCACTTACAAAATCTCAAGGCGATTTTGTGAAATCTCGAGAAGTCATTGCTATTTCTGGATCTTCAGGGGAGTTAAGCACAGGTCCACATTTACACTTTGAACTTTGGAACAATGGAACCCCCCTGAATCCATCGACTTTTATTGACTTTTAAAACCGTAAAAATGCTATCAATTAAAGCCTTTGCTGCAAAACTTTATGCGGTTAAAACTTATAATAAAATAAATAAATGGGCTTTAAACCCAATCGACACTCAAAAACGTGTTTTTGAATCGTTAATTGCTGATGCTTCCTTTACTCAATTTGGAAAGGATCATAATTTTAACAAGATAAAGACCCATAAAGATTTTATAAATAACGTTCCTATCCGGGATTATGAGGCTCTGAAACCTTATGTTGAAAAAGTTATTGGAGGTGAGGAGGATGTTTTGTGGAAAGGCAAACCTTTATATTTTGCAAAAACATCCGGAACAACTTCTGGAGCTAAGTACATTCCTATTACAAAAGAAAGTATGCCGGGGCATATTGAAGCGGCGAAAAACGCTATTTTACTTTATATTCATCAAACAGGAAACACTAAAATTGTAAATGGTAAAATGATTTTCTTACAAGGAAGTCCCGTTTTAGAAACTAAAAATGGGATTCAACTTGGGCGTTTGTCAGGGATTGTAGCACACTATGTCCCTAAATATCTACAAAAAAACCGACTTCCTACTTTTGAAACCAATTGTATTGAGGACTGGGAAACCAAGGTGAATATGATTGTTAAGGAGACTTTGAAAGAAGACATGTCTGTCATTGCAGGTATCCCATCATGGGTTCAAATGTATTTTGAAAAACTGATAGAAGAAAAGGGGCAGAAGGTAGGAGACCTATTCCAAAATTTCAGTCTTTTTATTTTTGGAGGAGTGAACTACGAACCCTACCGTTCTAAATTTGAGAGTTTAATAGGAAGAAAGGTAGACAGTATAGAGCTTTATCCTGCCAGCGAGGGATTTTTTGCTTTCCAAGATCAGCAAAATGAAAAAGGGATGTTACTTCAATTAGATTCGGGGATGTTTTACGAATTTATAGTTGCGGATACTTTTTTTGATCCCTCACCCACTCGATTGACTTTAAAAGACGTTAAAATTGGAGTAAACTATGTTATTATTATTTCCACAAATGCGGGTCTTTGGGCTTATAATATTGGTGACACTATACAGTTTACATCCACAACTCCTTTTAGGGTGATTGTCAGCGGGCGGATCAAACACTTTATTTCCGCTTTTGGTGAACATGTCATTGCAAAAGAAGTTGAACATGCACTTTTAAGTGCTTTAAAATCAACCAATGTAAGTGTGAGTGAATTCACGGTTGCCCCTCAAACAACCCCTTCAGAAGGGCTTCCTTATCACGAATGGTTTATTGAATTTGAAAAATCACCCTCTGACCTTGAGGGCTTTGCAGCAAAAATTGACTCTGCATTGCAACTTCAAAACAGTTACTATTTGGATTTAATACAAGGAAAAGTGTTGCAGCCATTAAAAATTATTCAGGTTCAAAAAGGGGGCTTTCAAAGGTATATGAAAAATATCGGAAAGTTAGGAGGACAAAACAAAACACCTCGATTATCTAATGACCGGAAAATCGCAGATGTTTTGATTAAAAATATTCATACGAATTAGTGTATATTTGTATCACTTATGCACAAACCTCAAATAAAAAATATTATCCGTACCAGAGCACAAGAAAGTTCTCATGCCATAGAGCGCATGTACTTAACTATGCGCCATTTATTCAACCGTGGGTTTTATAAACCAATGGGTGTTTCGGGAGAGACTTTGCGTCAAGCATTGCTCCAATTACGCCCCGAAATTTATGGGTCAATTGGTGGCGATAAAACAGAATTAGAAGGCTTACTTTATGTAGTGGATCGTTTACCAATTGGGATTGAAGAGTGTATTTTGATAAATCTAACTAGCGCAGAGGGTTTTGGAAACTCTCACTTTGAAGTCATTGTACCTTCCAAACGCCGTCGAAATTGTTACCGAATCGATTTTGAGCAAATGAATATTGAAATTACCCGAGGACGTTCGGAGATTTATGATATTTTGACCCATTTGACATTCATGTTTATAGAGTCTCATAAAATAGCAAAGCGAGTTGTTATTGATGATAAAGGAACCACTACCAGAGATTGGGTAAAGTTAGAAGCTGCAGTGCTTTCTAAGAAAAAACTAAATCAAAAAGAACGTGAACTAGCGATTACACATACAGGGAATATTTTGGGCAGAACTTTTGAAGAAATTTTAGAGGTTTATGATCAGTTTTCAACTCCAAAACAACAGGATCACTTTTTGCATCTAATTTATTGGCTAGGGAAGCGTGCGATTGATGAAATTATAGACAATTCAAAGCGAACCATTAGCTTTAGCCCTGTTTTAAGAGAACGTTTGGGCCACCATATCCACGGGGAAGTTTGGGCGAACACAATAAAAGAGACACTTCAGAAACATGAATTAATCAATCGTCCAATTCACATTATCTCTGCGAACCTACATAGTGTCATGAACACCATTCATGCACCCAAAGCGCTTAAAGAGTTATGTGCCAAGCAGGATATTTTTAGGGTATATGAACTTTTGAGCAAAGAAGAAAACAAGTTGCTTCGCAATAAAACGAAACAAGTTGCGTTGCAAGAAGGCATGATTTTCATAGAAGACAAGTCCGGAACCAACATAGATGTTCAAATTTTTGATTCCTCTAAGATTGATTTTTCTAATTCAGAATTTGAGTTTGAGACTTCAAAAGAAGCTCCGGTAATCATAGTTATGGACTACGCTTTTGGCGAGCAAGCTTACGAGACGATTGACGAACTATTAAAGCCGTTTAAAACAATTGAAAAAAACATCCACCTCAACGTGGATTCCATTTCGATCATGGGGAAAGCAGGGATTTTAGAAGGCTCTAAAGGAGATATTATGATACCATCGGCACATATTTTTGAAGGAACGGCGGACAATTATCCTTTTCAAAACGAGTTAACGCTTAAGGATTTTGTAACGAAAGACTTAAAAGTTTTTGAAGGCACAATGGTAACAGTTTTGGGTACTTCGCTTCAAAATAAAGACTTATTAAAGTTTTTCCATGATTCTACATGGAACGTTATTGGCTTAGAGATGGAAGGCGCCCATTATCAAAAAGCCATACAAGCAGCCTCAAAGGTTCGTCACAGTATAAATCCCAATGTAAAGGTTCGATATGCCTACTATGCAAGTGACAACCCACTTGAAACGGGCAGTACTTTAGCATCGGGAGGACTCGGTTCTAGCGGGGTAAAACCAACGTATTTAATAACAAAACAAATTTTAAATCAGATATTTAATTAACAACACATTATGAGCACTAATTCTAATACTCCCAACAATTCTGAAGAAGTTGATTTAGGACAACTCTTTAAACATATCGGTAATGTTTTTGATCGTTTCTTTAAGTTTATTGCTTCAATTTTTAAAAACATTTTTTTAGCGTTTGTATGGTTTATTTTCCTTGTAAAGAAACGAATTATTATTCTTGCTCTGGCAACGATTTCAGGGCTTATCATTGGGGCATTAAGTAAAAAGACAGCGATTCCTAAATATGAATCCTCAGTAACGGTCGTTCAAAATTACCAAACGGGTGAAAATCTGTACAACTCTGTAGGCTACTATAATGATTTGTTAAGACAACAAGATTATGAAACTCTTGGGAATGTCTTAAATTTAGATACTGATAGAACGAAGTCTATTTTGGCTTTTGACGTTAAACCTGTTGTGAGTGAAAACAACAAACTTATAGCTTTTAATAAGTATATAAAGCAATTGGATTCCTTAGCAGCCACAAAAATTGAATATGAAGACTTTTTAAAAAACAATGAAGACTATACCCATAAATATCAACAAATTAGAATTGAATCTTCAGAACGAAATAGTTTTAAATCCGTTTTTGAAAACATTGTGGAATCGATTAATTTAAACCCATTTTTCTTAAATGAGCAAAGGAAAGATCTTGTAGAGCTTAACCAAACAAAAGCCGCTTTAATGCTAGCCTTAGAAAAGTCAGAAGCTCTTCAAGAGACTTATAAAAGAGTTTTAGAACAAGGGATAGACGCTGATAAAAACTCAAAGCCTTCGGAGATCGGAATTACTTTTGAAGGATCTAGTGAGGTTGAAAAAACCAAAGAATACGATTTATACCAAAGCGATTTAGAATTGAGAAGTAAACTGGTGGAAGTAGAAAGAGAGCTTTTGGACAAGCAATATATTATTGAAATGATTTCCAACAAACAAGACTCTGGGTTTGCAAGCACCACTAAAAGTTTTTTTGGCATAGAACTGAACTCAACCTTATTCTTAGGGATTTTAGCATTTTTAATCGCCCTGGGAGTTTTATTTGCAATAGAGTTTTTAAAATTTATAGAAAAGTTTAAAATGAGTGTATGAAAGTCTTAATTACAGGTGGAGCTGGTTTTATAGGGTCCCATGTTCTAAGCTTATTTGTGGAGAATTACCCCCAATACAACGTTTTTAATTTAGACGCTTTGACGTATGCGGGCAACTTAGAAAACCTTAAGAAAATTGAATCTAAGCCAAATTACACTTTTATCAAAGGAGATATTACCGACGAGAATTTTATCAATACACTCTTTGAACACTACAAATTTGATCGTGTTATTCATTTAGCAGCAGAGTCACATGTTGACCGATCTATAAAAACCCCATTGGACTTTATTAAAACAAATATTTTAGGGACTACGATTTTATTAAACGCTTTTAAAAATACTTGGGAAGACGATTTTCAAGACAAATTATTTTATCACGTAAGTACGGATGAGGTATATGGAACTTTGGGACCAACTGGATTATTCACAGAAACCACTCCATACGACCCAAACTCACCTTATTCGGCATCAAAAGCAAGTTCTGACCATATCGTAAGATCTTATGGAGAAACGTACGGCATGCCCTATGTCATCACGAATTGCTCTAATAATTACGGTCAGAATCAATTTCCAGAAAAATTAATCCCGTTATTTATCAATAACATCATAAATAAAAAGGCGCTTCCAGTGTATGGAAATGGAGAATATACAAGAGATTGGTTGTACGTTAAAGACCATGCAAAGGCTATTGATTTGGTCTTTCATAAAGGAAAAAACAAAGAAACCTATAATATTGGCGGATTTAACGAGTGGAAAAATATAGATTTAATAAAAGAGTTGTGTAACCAAATGGATGTGAAACTTGGACGCCCTCAAGGCGATTCAGAGCAACTCATAACCTTTGTCGAAGACCGTCCAGGTCATGATTTGCGCTACGCAATTGACGCTTCAAAAATAAAAGATGAGTTAGGTTGGGAGCCGTCCGTAACTTTTGAAGAAGGCTTAGCCATAACGATTCATTGGTATTTAAATAATGAAACATGGTTAAATAATGTTACTTCGGGGGCTTATCAGTCTTATTACAATAAACAATACCATAAAGCTACATGAAAGGAATCATTCTTGCTGGTGGATCTGGAACACGACTCCACCCCTTAACACTATCTGTAAGTAAACAGTTAATGCCTATTTATGATAAGCCGATGATTTATTACCCATTGTCTACATTAATGTATGCGGGTATAAACGAGGTATTGATTATTTCTACTCCAAAAGATTTACCGTTATTTCAAAAGTTGTTAGGTGATGGCAAAAAATACGGGTGTTCTTTTGAATATGCGGAACAAGAACAACCAAATGGATTGGCAGAAGCGTTTTTAATTGGTGAAGATTTTATTGGAGATGATAAAGTAGCTCTTATTTTAGGGGATAATATTTTTTATGGTACTGGCTTAGAAAAATTGTTGCAGGCCAACAACGACCCTGATGGCGGAATTATTTATGCCTATAGAGTTACGGATCCAGAACGTTATGGAGTTGTTGAGTTTAATAATGAAGGGAAAGCGGTGTCTATTGAAGAAAAACCTGAGCATCCAAAATCAAATTATGCAGTGCCAGGTATTTATTTTTATGATAATTCGGTCATAGAAATTGCTAAGAATATAAAGCCTAGTCAAAGAGGGGAGTTAGAAATAACAGATATAAATAAAGCTTATTTAGAGCAAGGAAAGCTCAGTGTTAGTATTTTAGACCGAGGAACAGCATGGTTAGATACTGGGACATTTCAATCGTTAATGCAGGCTTCTCAGTTCGTGGAGGTTATTGAGCAAAGACAAGGCTTAAAAGTAGGCGCTATTGAAGGCGTTGCATTTGAAATGGGATATATCGATGAGGCTCAGCTAAAAAGGTTAGCCGCCCCCTTATTAAAAAGCGGGTATAGTAAAAATTTAATGGAATTATTGAATAAATAATCAATGACAGCCACAGAAACAAAACTTAAAGGTTGCTTTGTTCTAGAGCCTAAGGTATTTAATGATACAAGAGGTTACTTTTTTGAAAGTTTCAATCAAAATAAGTTCAGCGAATTAATTGGTCAGCAAGTCAAATTTGTTCAAGACAACGAATCGTTTTCGACAAAAGGCGTCCTAAGAGGATTACACTATCAAACAGGAAAATATGCACAGGCTAAATTGGTACGGGTTATAAAAGGAACCGTTTTAGATGTGGTATTAGATATGAGAAAGGATTCTCCAACGTTTTCTGAGCACTTTTCAATTGAATTATCAGAAGACAATAAAAAACAACTTTTTGTCCCACGAGGATTTGCACACGGATTTATCGTTCTTAGTGATAAGGCTATCTTTTCTTACAAATGCGATAATTTTTACAATAAAGCTTCAGAACAAGGACTTCGATATGATGACCCAGCTTTGGGGATTGATTGGAAGCTATCTTGTAGTGAATTTATTGTTTCTGAGAAAGACTTAGTATTACCAACACTTTCAAACATATCGCTATAATGAATGTATTGGTGACCGGAAGTAACGGACAATTAGCAAGTTGCATTAAAGACCTTGCTGGTCAGTATGAGAATCTAAATTTTATTTATACAGATTATCAAGAATTAGACATTTGTGATTTAAAGCATGTAAATACGTTTTTTAAATCCAATTCAAAAATAGATTATTGTATTAATTGTGCCGCTTATACAGCAGTTGATAAAGCAGAGTCAGAAGTCGATAAAGCTTATGAAATCAATGCTCAGGGCGCAAAAAATTTAGCCATTGTTTGCCACGAATTTGACTCTGTTTTAGTTCAGATTTCAACTGATTTTGTATTTGATGGACAAAAAACAGAACCTTATGTTGAAACAGATGTTGCTAAACCCATAAGCGTATATGGAGCCTCTAAACTGCAAGGAGAGGTTGAAATACAAAAAATATTAAAAGAACACTTTATCCTAAGAACCTCTTGGCTATATTCTGAACATGGTAATAACTTTATGAAGACAATGCTTCGTCTTGCTGAAACACGTGATGAAATTAGCGTGGTATCAGATCAAATAGGCACTCCAACCTATGCAGGAGATTTAGCACAAGTGATATTAAATATTGTGAGTTCTAAAAACACTAACTTTGGCCTGTATCACTACAGCAATGAGGGGGTGGTAAGTTGGTATGATTTTGCAAAAGCAATTTTTGAAGTCTCAAATTTAAAAATAAAGGTAAACGCCATTAAAACGAAAGCTTATCCAACTCCTGCAAAACGGCCTGTTTATAGTGTGATAGATAAAACCAAGGTTAAAAGTGTTTTGGGAATTGAAATACTAAATTGGCAGGATCGCCTTAAAAGACATTTGACAAACAGAATTTAAGTTAAAACAATTAAAATCAAAATGAAATACCTTAAACCAAAAGTAATTGCCGAAATAGGATGTAACCATATGGGTAAATACGAGACAGCTATTGAATTATTAGATTTAGCAAAAGAATGCGGAGCTGATGTTGCAAAATTTCAAAAAAGAAACAACCGTGAACTTTTAACTGAGCAACAGTACAATGCACCACATCCAAACATGTCTAATTCCTATGGAGATACCTATGGGGCACACCGAGAGTTTTTAGAGTTTTCAACAGAACAACATAAAGGCCTTAAGCAGCATTGCGATAAGATTGGTTTAGAGTATTCCACTTCTGTATGGGATGTCACTTCGGCGCGCGAGATGATTTCCTTTAGCCCTGGGCTATTAAAAGTTCCTTCGGCATGCAACAACCATTTTGAAATGCTTAAGGTATTAAGAGATGAGTATACAGGCGATGTCCATTTATCTTTTGGAATGACAAACCAAGATGAAGAAAAAAAGATTGTAGAGTTTTTTGAAGAAACAGGACAAGCGAAAGATCGTCTAGTAATTTATTCCTGTACTTCAGGTTATCCTGTTCCGTTCAAAGATGTTTGTTTGTTGGAAATATCTAGACTTAGAGAAGAATATGCGAATCGAGTTAAGCATGTAGGTTTTTCAGGACACCATTTAGGAATTGCTATTGATAATGCTGCATATGCCTTAGGGGCAACTTGGATAGAAAGACATTTTACAAAGGATAGAACTTGGAAAGGAACGGATCATTCGGCATCATTAGAACCAAATGGTTTAAAAAAGTTATGTAGAGATTTAAATGCCACCTACGAATCATTAAGTTATAAGCAAGAAGAAATTCTAGAAATAGAAAAAGTACAAAGAGAAAAGTTGAAATTTAAAAAAGGATAAATTTGAAAACGATAGCTTTTATCCCTGTTAGAGGCGGTAGCAAATCTATTCCCTTAAAAAACGTCAAATCGTTTTGTGGCAAACCCTTGGTGTATTGGACCGCTAGGGCCGCACAATATACTAAAGAAATTGACGAGGTTATAATTGGGACAGATTCTGAAGAGATAAAAAAAACGGTTCTTGCTTTTGGTTTTAATAAACTAAAAGTTTATGACCGATCTAAAGTAAATGCGGCAGATTCATCGTCTACGGAAAGTGTTATGCTTGAATATTTAAACGGTGTAAATTTGAATTCACTCGATACGTTTGTCTTAATTCAAGCAACATCACCTTTTTTATTGGAGACAGATTTGTCAAAAGGAATTTTGCAGTTAAAAAATTCAAAGAGTGATTCATTATTGAGTTGTGCTATTGTTAAGCGTTTCTTTTGGAATAAAGAAGGAATGGCAATCAATTATGATTTTAAAAACAGGCCTAGACGCCAAGACTTTGAAGGCACATTAATTGAAAATGGCGCATTTTATATCAATACCGTTTCTAATATTTTAAAGTTTGGTAATCGACTTAGCGGAAACATCGAAATTTATCAAATGCCCGAATACTCAATGACTGAAATCGATGAGCCAGACGATTGGGTTTATGCAGAGTATTTAATGAAAAAGCATGTTTTATGTCAAGAAAGAAAAGAAATAAAGCTATTTTTAAGTGATGTAGACGGTGTTTTAACAGACGCAGGAATGTATTATTCTGAGAATGGAGATGAGCTTAAAAAGTTTAATACTCACGACGGAAAAGGCTTTGAGTTACTTCGAAATGCGAATATAAAAACAGGGATCATTACCTCCGAAAACACTAAGATTGTTGAAAGAAGAGCAAAAAAATTGAAAGTAGATTTTTTATATCAAGGCAAAGAACATGGAGGAAAATTAGAGGCTGCAAAAGCTATATGTAAAGATTTAGGAATTACTTTAGATGCTGTTGCCTATATAGGGGACGATGTGAATTGTTTTGAGCTCTTATCTAACGTTGGGCTGGCTGCGTGCCCCAGTAATGCTGTTGATAAAATAAAATCGATTCCAAATATCCTGATTTTAAATACTAAAGGGGGCGAAGGTGCTGTTAGAGAATTTGTAAATAAGATAATTTAAACATGTATAGGGGCCTTTTTTTAATTTATGGTGTCAAGGTTACATTGACTACAAATAATATGGAGTTCAAAAATTTTGTCCTGGCCACGCTACAAAATTATGATAACAAGACACCAGACTACAAGTTTAAAATTGATGTTTGTATAGAATTTAATAAGGACTCTCAAATAAAAAAAAGTAAATTTAGAGTTGGAAACGGGATTTTTTTGGATGATACGGATAAAAAAATTGCAATACAACACAAGCTATTCTTAGGGGAATTCATTAAAAATAGCGATGACAATCTAAAGATTAGAGGAGAGGTTCGTCACACAATTAAAAAAACAATTAAAAACGCCATAAAAAGTATTGCAATTAAAAACTATTCTTACAAAGAGATGTTGTTTCATCAATTGTATAGAGAACTTGTTTTAATGCCCGTTTTTTGGGTTTTAAGAAACAAATTTGGAAAATATTTGATGCATGCTTCTGCAGTTTCTCACAAAAATCGAACATTGGTTTTTTTAGGTAATGACGGAGTTGGAAAAACAACGATTGCATTAAAATTATTAAAAAACGAAGGATCTTTATTTTTTGGAGATAATTTTTTACTGTACGATTCTAATAAAATTCACCCATTTATTGACACTCTTAGGGTAAATAAAAAGGACATTACAGCTATTAAGTCTTATGAGGGATCTCCTGTATTTAAAAAAGTATATGAAGGCAAGTCAAGAACCCACTTTAACTTTAATTTAGATTATGTTTCTGAAAGCGCAACCCCAACACATTTTTTTGTACTGAAGCAATCCAGTAAAAACTATAAGACAACAATTACTAAAGACCAGTTTATTAACCATACTTTAGCAATAAATGATTATGTTAAGGAGTTTGACAACTATAGCTATGCGAGCAATTTGATTTTTCTCTATGATGTTCATTTTAACGTAAAAGAGCAAGAGGCTAAATTTTTATCAAAATTAGTTTCAGAGAAACCATGTGCACTACTTAGTTTAAAAAAAGACGAAGACGTATTTGACTTGTTTAACAAAGAAAAATAAACCAATGTATTTAAGTTTCGCTTCTCATTGTCATATCAAAATTGATAACCAACCGAAAGAATGGAATGCTTTTTTAAAAAGCAGTTACTGGCATTATCACAGTGTTGAAACTGCCCAATATACAGACTTAAATGTAGAGTTTATATCCAAAATACCTTTTCCAACTCAAAAAATACTACACCCAAAGTATGGCTCATATGGGCATAATTTTATTATATATGATCATAAAAAAAGAAGAGTGGCTTTTGACTTTTCCAACGTTGGAATAAAGCCAACCAAACTTTTGGTCGAAGAAAAGTTTGACTTAGGTACTTTAGAAAAATTACTTTTTGATTTGGTTAAAATTGTACTTCTAGGAAAACAAGTTGCGTGTATTCACGCTTCTAGCTTTTTAACAAGTGAAGGTGCAAAGATGATAGCTGGATGGGAAGGGATTGGCAAAAGCTCAATAATGCTTAAGAAAGTATATAATGGAGACTATTTTTTGTCTGATGATCGATCGTTTATAACCATAGACGGACTTGTATTCCCTATTTATTCTGATGTGAAGCAATATTCAGGTGAATTTACATCTTTTAAAGAACTATTAAAACACTCTAGTTTTAAAGAGAGGTTAATCATAAAACTGAATAGTTATTTACATAAAATTAGAGATAACAACGATTCTCCAAAGCTGCACTTTGGGATTCAAAAGATTTTAAACTTATTAAGGCGCTTACATTTATACAAAATACATATCCCGTTGGAAAAAATTTCTATTGGAAAAAATGAAGGCTTTAAATTAAAAGATGTTTTTGTATTACAGCAAGTTTCTCATAAAGAAACAGATAAAGAAAAAATTGAGACTAAGGACATTATCACATCGCTTATAAATACTACAAAATTTGATGATACAGGTATGTTTAAATTATACCAGTCTTACAAATATCTTTTCCCAAATCACCCAAATGAGATTTTAGAAACTTATGAAATAAAAATTAGAGATGTTTTAAACGGTGGCTTTAGTAAAGCCAATGTGTCCTTGAACACGGTACTTTTAAATGCATCGATATCAGATACAGTAAAATATATAAATGCCTAAATGAGTCAAGAAATTACTATAGAATTTTCTTTATCTACTTTTTTAAACTGGAGAGTAACATCTAACAATAAAAATTGGCTAAATCAAAACATACAGGAATTTAGATCCTCTTACAAAGAGAGTTTAGGAGGTGCTGTTTACGATATTTCTATAGCACAAGTCAAAAAAATTAGCATAGATAAAAATGCTGTAAATGTATCTGAAGCTATTTATTGCTTATCAAATAGCATATATATTAAAGATAAATACACAGATAAAAAGATGCATTTTCAAGTGGGTAAGGATGACTATAAACTTGAGCTTGAACAGGGCTTTACATTTCATTATTACGCCGCTCTCTTAGATGCTTTTATTAAAATAATTGCATTTCAAAAAGACATAATTGCGTTACATGCTAGTGCGATTCAAAAAGAAAATAAAGTTTTTGTTTTTGGAGCTTGGAGACGCATGGGTAAGACTACGGCAATTTTAAATGTTTTAGCGCAGGACATAACGGTTCAGGTTTTGGCTGATGATGCTGTTATGATTACAGCACAAGGTCAACTGATCCCATACTTAAGAGGAATAGATTTGTATCCTTATTTGCCAATTCCAAAAAGCTACTTATCTAAAAAAAACAAATTAAAGAGGCGTTTAGCTAAGGGCGTTAACGGCCTTCCTTTACTGCCTAAAGTATTATCTAATAAAATATTGAAACGTTTTTTACTGCCCCGTCTGAACCTTGCTGCGCACGGACATGGAATATCGACCGAATCAACTGGGGTAGATTCTTTTTACGCGCTTAAAAAGCATTTAAATACGAAAACTCAAAAAAACGAGATAACAGCTTCTGAATTAAAAAACTTTATAGGAAGAAGCTCTTACTTTGAAATTATAGAGTATCAAGCTATCTTTGAAATGGCTTGTTCGGTATATCCTGAATCAGAATTTTCAAAACTAATAATTGATTATAAAACGTTTCAAGACAAAGTTAATCACGTTATTAGTAGTGATTGTGAGATGCTAGAGTTAAATATAGCAAAGGATTACTCAGATATTAAAGATTTAAAATCTATTATTTAAACACAAGCTGTTACAAATTGGAAAACAAGTTCTCAAAAAACGTATCACTCTACACTATTGGTCAGTTTTTGGCTCAGGCTTTATCATTTGTGTTACTTCCAATTTATATCAGTCAGTTAAGTATAGACGAATATGGAATTGTTGCTGTATTTATGGCTGTTGGAACTTTCTTAAACGCGCTTATGCAGTATGGGTTTAGCCCAACAATAATGCGTTATTACTTTGAGTTTAAAAAGGATTCACTAAAATTTAAATCATTTTTTTCTAGCCTTCTCCTATTTTTGTTTGGTGGCAATCTCATTATTGTTTTATTAATATACATAACTCATAATTTTATCTATGAATTTACACTGTCTAGCGCAGATGTATCTACTTATATTTATTACGTTATTGGATATTCTTTTTTGTATACATTTCCTTTGTTAAACTTAAGTTTATTTCGGGTTGAAGGACAAGCGAAAAAATATTTCTTTTTTAACTTAGCTCAGTTCTTTATTTCGTTTGGGGTTATTTATTATTTTGTGGCTATTCAACAAGATGGTGCTTTAGGAAAGATAAAAGGGGAATTCTGGGCCAGACTGCCTTTATTTTTGTTGTCGTTTTATTTATATAGAAAATATTTTACTTTAAAAAAATTAGATTTTGTTTATTTAAAAAAAGCATTAAAATTTGGAGTTCCTTTAATGTTTCAAGCCCTTTTGTGGTGGAGCTTATATAGGTTAGATTATTTTTTAATAGAAAAAGAGCTTGGAAGTACAGCTTTAGGGCTTTATAATGTTGCATTTCAAATTTCATTTATAGTAATTACACTAGGAATTGCATACTCTTTAGCATGGACACCACATTTTTTTTCTATTGCAAAAGAAAAATCTACTCCAGAAATTTACGGGAATCTTATTGGTAATTTTTTTATGTTTTTATCAATTGTAAGTATAGGGATTTACTTTATGGGCTATCATGTTTTAGAGCTCATTGGCGGAGAACAATATTTGGTTATTTTTGATTTTTTACCTTGGCTACTAATAGGAGCAATTTTTCAAAGCGGTTATTATTTAATACATCAAACAATTCAATACTCTAAAAAAACATGGTCCATTCCAGCCATACTTGGCCTTGGTATATTTGCAGGCTTTACATTAGAATATTTGCTTATTAATAAATTTGAATTAGCAGGAATCAGCATCATTAAGGTTATAACATTTAGCGCTATATTTGTTTTGACATATTTAAAAGGCCAGAGCTATTATAAAATTAAAATACCAAGAAGTAAAATTATAATAACCCTTGTCGTTTTAATCTTGAATTTTAGTATTGGCTATGTTTTAGATTTTAGTGCAACCTCACTTTTTTTAAAGTTGTTTGCATTCATTATTACTACTTTGGGGTTGTGGTTTTTCTTCCCCTTTTTTAGTCAAGTCGAAAAAACAACGATACTTAAGAAATTGAAAAGAACATGAAGAACATTTGTTTTGTAACAAATTATAAAAAGACATACTTTTTTGATGCTATTGGTAAAGAAATCAAAGCTCGAGGAGGAAAGGTGTATTGGATTGTACTCAACAAAATGTTGTATGACTATTTATTACCAATCTATGGGGCAGAGAACCTGCTGTTAATTAACAAAAACCAAGGAAGTGTCCCGAATATTAAGATAGGAGAATATAAGCTTAACGAGCTGGTTTCTGTAGATAGGGCTTTAAAATATTATGGCGAATGGAGCTATGATTTTTTAAAAAACATACAAAAACCAGTTTATGATTTTATAAATAACCACAAGATTTCTTTTGTATTTGGGGAAACCACCTATGCGCATGAAGTCCTGATATGCAGAATGCTTAAAGATAAAAAAGAGCTTTCGTGTAAGTATCTGCACCCACAAACAATCCGTATTCCTAGCTATCTTTTCACATTTTTAGAAGACGAGTTTCAATCTAAAATTTATGAAGGCGTTAAATTTGACACCTATGAAGAAGGGTCTGTTATTAAAGTTCAAAGACCGACAGAATCTGTTGTGAATGAAAAACGAGTTAAAAAATCCATGAATATTTTGAGTAAATTAAAAAGAAGCGCCCGCTTTTTTAATCAAAAAAACATGGAAATAGACGACCCCTCAATTTCACCAACAAATATTAGTGGTCGCTTAAATAAAGGCTTTTTTGAAGAATGGAATAGATTAACGTATCCTTTTGTAAAAACAGAACCATATTCGGAAATCGAAAACAAAAATTTTGTAGTTTACACATTACACAAGCAGCCAGAAGCTTCTGTTGATGTGGTTGGAAGATATTATGATAACCAATACACCAATATTCAAAATATATGGCGCATACTTCCAGATGATTGGTATCTCGTAGTTAAGGAGCACACCAATGCTATCGGAGATCGCTCGCTTTCTTTTTTTAAAAAAATAAAAAGATTAAGAAACCTCGTTCTCTTAAACGAGCATATCAATTCGCACAAAATAATTCAAGACTCCAAGGCCATTTTCAGTGTTTCTGGGTCTATAGCCTATGAGGCAGCGCTTTACGGAAAGCCAGCGTTTTTATTTGCACCTATCTTTTTTGATAAGTTGCAAAATTGTCAAACCATATCCTTAGAAACACTTCGGAACACGAATAATATTAAAGATTTATTAGCAATTTGGGAAGCAGAACGCAAACATAAAATGCCTGTGAATGCTTTTTCTAAACTCCTTTTAACTTATAGTGCCAAAGGACTCATCAGCGATCCTTTGACAGACCCAAAATGTATGGAGAGGGACAATATCATAAAGGTTACGGATGCATTTTTAAAACTGACTGAATGAAGTTAAGACTAAAGAAAATAAAGTTAGATGTTTATCTAACACTCATCTTTACTTTAATACTCGTAGTATTTAAAAAACCAGAATTTGCTCCAAT
>Ga0209374_1000073_pt1 | contig 105845 bp, 97 predicted proteins | sample SaaInlLV_DNA_10m_FD_184683 | JGI IMG/M metagenome (GOLD analysis project Ga0209374, IMG submission 184683) | Marine microbial communities from expanding oxygen minimum zones in the Saanich Inlet - SI075_LV_DNA_10m (SPAdes) (version 2) | ecosystem: Environmental > Aquatic > Marine > Unclassified... | reverse complement strand
TTTTTGAGCTTCCATCTTCCATGTGGAAGAATTTGAATAACTCAAAACTAACATAATTGCCATTGGAAACGAGATAATTATTGAAAAGGCGGTGGCAATATCTGATCTTGAACTTCGTAAATTATAGATTTCTTTTATGATCTCCAGTTCAGTTTCATATTTTTCTAAACTAATATTTACATCTTCATGCCTAAGTTTTTCATCAAGTTGTCTGAATGATTTAATTTCCGAATCTTTCATACCTCCAAATACTCCATTCCACTCACTTCTGATACTAGAACCTCCTGACAAATTACTCATTATTGCTCTATTAATCACTGCTGTTTTCACGAGTGCCTCATCTTTTCTTTTTCGAAATTTTAATTTTTTAGGTATAGAATAAATGAATAAACCAATACCAATAAACAAAAACATAGCTACCAATAAAATTGGAATTGAATTAATTTCCAACCATTCATCAATTTTGAATCCATCGTCATTAATCGCCTTTTCTGAGTATTGAGTTATATCAGTCGTTACTTCAAACAAACTACTCCCCTCATTCATCCCATATTCTTGACCGTAATACAAACTGTCTTCCATTTGCCAAGTTTGGTCTCGAAGAAATCTATCCCAGTCTCCATTATATTGTTCTCCTGATGATACAGTAATTTGATACCAATACATATCTGACCATAGGGAAAATTCTACCATTATACCCCATACTATACCGCAGTCCTGCACCCCATATTCATCAAACACTTCATCCATGTAAGAATTAAATGAGATCAGAGATGCATTTTTTTCTGCAAGGCTGTTTATCGTAATTATGATAATCGGACAGCTAGTTTCGAACTCAATTTCATTGATTATCATGTTAAGTTCTACTTCCTCATCATCAGATAGTATATTTGCATCATCCACTACCCAAATCTCATCACTCCAATCAAAATCTGGAATTATTATTTCGCCTTCTTCGAGAATAGGTCTCAATCCCTCAACTGCTGCATGTAATCCCTCAAACCATTGATCTTCGGCTAACCAAGGTCTTACTTCATTATCAAAGATGCTTTGCACATAACCGTCTAATTCTTCACCCAAGTATCCTCCTCCTAATTCTATCCAAAATTGCCTATCTAACTCAGATATAAATATCAGAATAGCCTTATCTTCATTCCTATCGTCCATTATACCATACTCATCAAATGCAAATCGTGCATATTCTTCCATTTCCCAATCATCTGGCGCATCTTGACTTTCATAACTTTCAATTGTAAGAATTACAATTGGTGTCCCTGTATTTAGATAGATACTATTACATTTATCATTTAGAGAATCAAACTGGCTTTGTATTAGTAATCCTGCATCATCTATTACCCATATCCCATCTTCATTAGGTTCTGGTGGTACGCTTGCTGCGTTAACTGGAATTGAAGATAATAATAAGACAAATAATATTGTAATGCTAAGAAAGTACTTGTTCATATTTGCGTGTATTATTATTATATCTATTAAGTTATTTACGGCAAAAAATCATTTATTTAATTTTATGAACATTTCTTCTAAGTCTTTGCTTAATTCATTCTCAGTCCCATCATTTAGAATAACTAAATCAGCTAATTCAGCTGTGGCATTTAATGCTTGACCTGCAGCATCTTTTGCCACAGATTCTGCCTTTTCTTGCCTGATAAATGTCTCTCTATCAATTGGGTCTCCAGCACGAGCTCGACTTTGCGAACGTTCCCATCTAGTATCTGAACTGGCTTTAACTTCAATCAATAAAAAATCTTCTCTTTTCCTCAATGCTTCAACTTCACCAGGGGTTCTAATAGAATCAATTACAGCATTATCTCCATCAAGCATTTCTAGTAGCATTTCAGCTAGAATACCTGCGCCACCTTGCCTTCTCAATTCTCTTCCACCTTCAATCAAAGCATCTCTAGTTGGTTCAATATTTTGCGCAGCAAGCCATGTTCTTATTGAATCAGAACAAGATGCAGTCTTCAGACCTTTTTTTGAAAACCAATCGACAATAGTTGATTTCCCTGATGCATTTCTACCAGTTAAACCGATTAACATACCAGTCCCCCATGAAAGGACGAACATAGTGCTTACCTTTCCACTAACTCCAATATCTTCTTGTTGAAGCATATTTTAATTCGGCATTGTGTATCGATCTAAGTAATCTTACTCTCTCTCCAAAAACATGTCCTCTGAGAATTCTTGTTGCTGTTTCTTCAGCAATGCCTCTTCCCATCATGCAAATCACAGCATCTTTGCCATGCGTTCTAATTAATTCAGCATTCTTTGTCATTTTCCCAGAAACTTTAGGGTCTTTACTCTTTACCCAATCTACTAACATAGATTCCATTCTTTCAGGTGCACATGCTTGCATTGTACCCGAACATGTAGAACAAGCTTCAATTCTTTCTTGGAATCTTTCGACTCTTTTCCGCATTATATTTTGACAATTTAAACATACTAAAACGGCTCTTTCATTTAATAGACGAACTTCTAAATGTTCTCTCAATTCTTTATCAGACCATGATGGTAGTAGCAAGTCTTTCTCACTTTTCATTGATTGTCCTAGAGGGCCAGGAGGGGTTAGAAGAATTTTGATATCACCATTTTGAATCTCAGTTAAGAAATCAATAGTCGAATCAATATCCATTCTTTCATGGAATAATTTACTCAATGCTTCTTCAATTACAGGTGTTCCTTTCCATCTTCTCATCAATCCTTGAAGATTGACTTTACGAGGGTCAACTCCTTTTTGTAAAACTCCCATTCTCCGAGCGACTTGAACAACCCTCCATCTGACTGCTCTACCATTAGGTATTGTCATCCTCATTAACGATGGAAGAGCCGCAGGAGGAGTATCTTGCAACCAACCTAGAACATCAGAGGGAGTGGTCCCTGGAATTTGGATAGATATTCGATAAGGGTCAATTAATGTACGTCCCATTTTACCCTCTTTTAATGAGCCAAAAGCCTGAATTAAATATGCTAAAGTTTCATTTATTTTTGACCCAGCACAGGTATTCAAGATAATTGTCCCTTGTCTATCCTCAATTGTTACAGTTTTTTCATCAGGGAGTACTCCCGTTGCGTCAAGGTGTTCCGATATAGTATAAATCAAAGTATCTCTGGCACTTGGTGAGATAGGATATTCTTCGAATGAGATAGTATTATTCTCATCTTCAATGGCGCCTAAAGAAACTGCTACACTTCTCCTTAATTGCCCTACCTCTCTGGCTACTTCTTTCGGTACAGGGGGTAATTCCCCCGCCCAAACAGGTGCTTCTCCAGTTTCTTTTACCGGTGCTACAAGTAATTCTTCTTGTTCCGGATCTGCATCAATAATTTGCCATGTTCTACCTGCCATTACAAATCTTCTCGCTCTACCTAAAGAATCGTCACTAGCATCGTTATTCAAAGACAGAACGAATGCCTCATCAACAGAACCTAGAACTGTTCTAGTTACTGCATCTCTAACTCTATATGATATTTCATCTGGAATCATAGATATATGATCAGTCCTAGATTTTGATGCTTTTCCTGAAGGTGAATACCAGCCTTTTTTTAATGATTCAGGAAGTACCCTAAGCATTGCCTTTTTCCATTTTATTTTATCAGAATCTTTCTGCTCTTCATCCCAAGGCGGTTTTTTATCAGGAATATCTTCTCGGCATCTCGAGGCTAATTCTTCCCACAGCTTTGCTGGCCATTTTGTGACATCAGATTCTTCGGGTTTTTCGACAAGTCGTATTAACCAACGATCATTTAGAACTCTTAGGATGTCAATACTTGATTGATAATTCCATTCGTCAAATATCGAACAATTCTCTATTATTTGATTCGCTTTATCTAATGGTACAATACTTCTTTCAATTCCGAGCTGAATAAATTGATTTGCTGCTACAACTCCTGGATTAGTTTGCCACTCAATACCCTCGAGTTCTGAGGACATAGCCTTTCTCGCTATAACTGCACACTCAGAGATTTCATCTAATTCCCATGCGAGAATCTCTCCTCGTCCCGTTCCTCCGAGATGATGTTCTGCTCTTCCCATTCTTTGCAATAATCGGTCAACTGCTCTTGGCGACTGCAACTGATGAACTCTTTTTATCGAACCTATATCTATTCCTAATTCCAAACTACTTGTGCAGATAATTCCATTTAATTCACCTTGCCTTAGTTTATCTTCCATATTTCTTCTTGTCTCTGCTGCTAAACTTCCATGATGAACTCCAATTTTAATTTCTGGAACAATAGCGCTAAGTCTTTGTGCAACTGTTTCTGCAGCCGATCTAGAGTTAACGAAAATTAGAGATGGTGAATCTTTGATTAATGAATTAGCTAATCTCCTGAAAGCTGCAATTGAGTTGGGGGAAACAGACCACTGTACAGAAAGGATCTCATCTTCAGCGGATGGTTTTTCTTTGTGGACAATAACTTCAGTAAATCTTGGAGCAGGGCCAAGAATAGGTTTTGCACTCTTAGACATATATTTTGAAACTTCATTAGGATTACCAACAGTTGCAGATAGACCAATTCTTTGAAAACCACCTTTATTAATATCTGCAATTCTCTCTAAACCCACCATTAATTGTGATCCTCTCTCGCTTCCTGCAAGGTCATGAATTTCATCAAGAATTATTACCTTCACCTTAGAAAGATGTTCTCTTAACCTACTCCCTAAAAGCATTATTTGTGTTGTTTCGGGGGTAGTAATCAATAGATTCGGGGGATTTTTTGATTGTTTATTTCTTTCTTTTTGAGTAGTGTCTCCATGCCTTAATCCGACAGTTAATCCTAAAGGCTCTAACATTGTAGATAATCTTCTATCGATATCTCTATTCAAAGCTCTAAGTGGAGTTATGTATAGTATTGACAAACCCTCCCATTTTTCTTCAAGAGCTCTAGAAACTACTGGAAGAATTGCAGCTTCTGTTTTTCCACTTCCAGTCGGCGCAACTAATAATCTATCTTGGTTATTACACAAATCAATCGTTGCTTCTTCTTGAATTGGTGTCAAATTCCATCCTAATTGAGTAATAAGTTCGCGAACTCTTGGATGCAATGCCTCCATTGCAGTTTTACCCATGTTGTTCTCGAAAAGGTTCTATCTAGAAAACCCAACGAAAGCAGAATCCACTTCCATACCCTATCGGTTATGGATGAGGCGGGATAATATCGTCCCAGTTTTCCATTTTATTAAGCGTGATTGTGACATTAGTAACTTCTCCATCTTCCCAGTAATCAACGGCTATAAAAGTGGGTCTATTGTCCATTATTTCCCAACATTCAATAGACCTATTTAGTAAGAAATCATAATCATTTACTTCCTCTGATCTGTAAGGGTCGGCGACCCCGAACATGCTCTTTAACCAGTTATTAAGATGCCATACTGGTTGACTTCCATCTCCTCTATGAACAGTGCATTCCATGTCTTCAGGATTATCTTCTGCATAATTAGTCGTCCATCCAAATTCTCCAAAATCATGAAGCCAAGGATAACTCTGATTTCCCGTTTGTTCCCAGAAAATGACTAAATCTTTACCCATCAATATCAAATCGCCAATATCTGGCCAATTATCGCCTAGTTGATGTGTATATATTCTATCATACATCCCAGTTTCATTGAATAAATATTCTAGATGATCTGCAGGGACATTATTTTCAATAAGTAATGTGACTACATCTCCACATGAAGATAAACATTCATCATTAGTCGAATTCATAAGAGAATTCAACAAAGATAACCACTCAAAAGCATTAATTTCTGAATATAAACATGGATGTGGAAATTGACCCGGCGATCCATGGCAAAATCTCACATCTTCGGCATCAGTATCCTCATTGTTGACGTGGTGTGTGTCAACCATAAATGCTCTAATTCCTCCATCCCATTGTGCCTGAAGGCCAGTGTAATGATTTACTCCCAGAACTACTCCATCTTCCGCAGCAGAGTATGCATTATGTGTTTCAGGAAATGTAAAATCATCATAACTTCGTAAACAATATTCTGACATTCCATGACAAATCATTACATCTTCAGGATCTAAAGGGTCAAAATTTCTTTCATATTCCCAATTATTAGGTAGTTTATCGCCATCTATGTCTTCGTCAAGATAATTACAAATCCCATCACCATCGAGATCTGATGGATTAATTGAGGAGTTATAAGCTGACGATAGACAGTCTATTTCTAAATCATTACTCCAACCATCGCCATCAGCATCATCATCTAATAAATCACAGATATTATCTCCATCTAAATCTGATGGCAAATCTAAAGCATCATCAGGATTAGTAGTACAATTAATTTCCAATAAATTATCCCAGCCATCTCCGTCTCTATCATTATCTTCACTATCTTCAATCCCATCGCCATCTAGGTCCGGTATTGTCTCAGTAATACATCCCGATAAAATAAGGCTAAACACAAGAATCATTGTCCAACGTTGACTTTTCATACATCCCACTTGATAGTAAAGCACATTAATTAATTGCTATTACAATTAGAATAAATCTGAACTTGTTAGCGTAAGGCACTAAGCGGCGAAGCCTTACCCCTGTTCGATATAATGGCACGTCGAGACGAGCAGCAGCGGGGATTTTTTGGTCGATGGTGGGCTAATCAAAGCGATAGACATTATCAAATAATCACGAATATATCAATTCTCTCAGCTGCTCTCTTGGTGTGGGGAATTATTTTTCTTTTCGTATTATCTGGTGCTTCCGACCCCTCCAAAGAGAATCTGGTAGCATTAACTTGGATTGGTATGGTAGTTGGAGGTATTGGAACATTTTATGTTGCTCCTGAGTTTTTTTATTATTCAGGACAAAAACAATTACTTGATGATATTTTGTTACTTGATTCAAGGGCCGAAGTATTAAGGCGTCGAAAAGAAGGAGAAGATGCTGCAATAATGCTTGGTTCCAGATATATGAGATTAATGAGGGGTTTGTTAGAAATGCATCAAATACCAGTTGGAAAGAATCTTTCTCTTGAGTCAATAACCCCTAATCGCAAATCAAAAAAACCATCATCTAATACAGAATCATGGTGGAATAATACAGATTCAGTACTTTCTCGTAGACTCCCCGGTCTCGATATTTTAAGGAATCTATTTTATCATAGATTATCAATTTTAATATTATTAGGTTCTCTAATAACTTTGTTTTGGAATAATTTATTTGGTTTAGCAACGCAATCGGGTTCGAGAGAATATACTATAGATTTGACAGAGAGAATTAGTGGTTCTTCATCTTACTATTATTCTGCGGCTCATTTCGATCCAGTTAGTATAATTTTAATTTCATTCTTCCTAATAATATTATATTCTACTAGACCTTTTTATGATAAGGAGGAGTAGTGTTGTCTAATGATATCAAGACATATTTTAGAGAAGCGATTCTTGCAGTAGGTTTAGTTTTCTTACTTCTAGGCTCGATGTGGCTTGCAACAGGAATGTTTCCCCCTATGGTAGTGGTTGAATCAGGTTCAATGAAACATACAGAGGATGGTTCACTAGGCGCTATAGATCCTGGTGATTTAATATTGGTAATGAATCCTGATAGAACCGAGATTATCACCTTTGTAGAAGCTTCTAATGTCAATGACGAAAATTATGGTTATGAGAAACATGGGATGTTTGGGGATGTTATAATTTATCAGAAAAATGGTGGTAGCGATACTCCTGTAATTCATCGTGTTTTGCTAAAAGCAGAAGCTAATCATACAGAAGTTCCTATTGGCGACAACTGTTCAGAAGGCGTTCTTGATAAATTAGAAAATATATGCATTTTAACTTGGAATGTTCCTGGTACAAATTTAGTGAATGTAAATGAAATAAATCTTACTATTGATTATTCATGCACACCACACGGGAACTTAACCATTAATCGCTGGGTTCCTAATCATGAAGGTTATCTGACGACAGGTGATAATCCATCAACAAATGGATGCACTATCGATCAACTCCGTGCTACGAGCCCTGATGCTGAGGATGATTATATTCGCAGCCGTGGATTAAAAGATGAAAATGGCAACCCTGTTACAGCGGTTAGAGGTGATTGGATAATAGGAGTAGCATCATCAGAGATACCATGGGTTGGAGCAATTAAATTATTTTTCTCTGGGACATCTAGCTTCGTATCCGGGCAAACATGGAATAATCTTCTTTCACTGATAGCAATAGTAGTAATAGTGCCAATGATTTTTGACTTATATTTCTATTCAAATAATGAAGAAGAAGAGTAAGTTAATTCAATGCATTAGCAAGTAATATAGGCAATAAAACAATAATTAGCATAATAATACTACTAAAACCACTAATCCTATTTGCTAATGATTCTACTTTTAGTGGATTCATATCTTTTCTCAAAAATGATATAGCCGAATGAGTACTATCTCTCGCAATTTGACCTCCATCAAATGGAATCATAGGTATAAGATTAGCAAATCCAAGTATGAAGTTAATCCATATGAACCAGAATAGAAAATCAAAAACAGCTAACAGCCCTTGAGTTCCGATAGTAGATTTAATTAATCCGTCACCCGCTTCTAATAGATTTCTTTCATCTAAAGGAATTGTATGCCCATCTAGTTGTATAGGTGTCCCCATCATTTCTAACGGCTTTATTGCGAAGAGAAGAACTCTTAATGCTGGATGTAATTCCTCAGTCGATGATAATTCGTATCTTTCTACTGCGCCAGTACCTGAAGAAAACCCACTAACTCCAAGGAATGCATTTCCTCCCTCGATTCCATTTTTTTCAAGGAAATCAATATATTTCTGAAGACAATCATCGCTTTCACTACAGGTATTTTCAAAGTAACTTGGAATCCCTTGCTCAAGATAATAATCTAATTGATCTGTTAATGTTACCGAAATTCTTCTTGAGTCCCTTTCTCCAGATTCATTTTCTCGAGATAATACAGATAATTGAATTGTATCTCCTGATGATTTTGATTCCATAATTTCTTTGAAAGTATCATAGTCTGGAACCCAAATGCCATCTATGTGTGTAATAATCTCATACGGCTCTAGGCCAGCTTCTTCTGCCCCACTACCTACAACTATTGCCTGAGCGTGCATACCAGGATCTTTAGCTACAAACCCTGATGCGGTTACTGAAAGGAGTATAATTACAAAATATGTTGCGACTATATTTATTGAAGGAGCAGCTGCATATATCCGTAATCTTTCTCTTCTGGGTGCTCTTGTCATTTCTTGTATTTCAGGCTCAAAAAATGCACCCATTGGTAGAGGTCCAAGTAAAAGTAATCCGAAACTTTTAGCCCTCATTCCATGTACTCTTGCCTGTATTGCATGGCCATATTCATGAATGACTAATGCAATTACCAAAGCGATACCTGGCCACCATAATGGAACGAAACTTGTGACTCCTGGTATTAGCAACAAGTCTTTTGTTGGAATTGATTCTTCAGGAGGTGACATTGCAGTCAGTATTGCACTTGAAATAAGTAGAAACATGACTCCAAACATGACAAGGAAACATAGCCATATTGAAAACTCACCAAAAGATATCCAAAAACGCCTATATTTAGATATCTTATCGAGGACAACCCTGCCTTTATTCGTTCTAACCATTAATATGAATCCAAGCATTCTAGTTGCATTCCATTCGTCAAGTTTGCCTTTATTTTCTAAGTAAATAAGTACCGAATACCAAGTTATCATGACAATAACCCCCCAAATTGGAAGTCCTAACATATAGAAAAAGTATATTGAAATCATAGGCAAAAGATGTCTTATCAGTGAGGCATCTTCATCCTGCATGGTCATCGGCACACAGTCCTATTCTTCAACTTGTGTTCTTTCTTGCATAAATGACATGAAAGAGAGCCTTATCCGGATAACATGGATGTAGTAGATTCTGATGATAATAAGAGTGAGTTACGCCAACTTGATTCTATCCGAAGAGGCAGAGACAGCGTTCTCAGATTGTTGAATCAAGCAAGAATGAAAAGTATTTCACAGCAACTCGAAAATTTAGTTCAAGAATTTGACAAACTCGATGCAGCTCTATCTGGAGATGATGAATCATACTGATTAATTAGAGGCTCTAGAATTTCTGAATAAACTTTCTTTGCAGCCATATTAGATTCTATATTTTTAGCACTCTCAGATTTTGCAATAAATGCTAGGAATTTGTGCAGCGGTAGCCCCTTATCCCAATCTAGATATGGGGTTCCATTTCTTGTTAAAGGCAATTCTGGCACCCTTCTTGCAAGTAATCTAGATTTTCCAGTCAATCCTTCTATTTTCACTCTAAATATCCTCCAACTATCTCCTCTAACTCCCTTTAATCTATATGCATAAAATGGTTGTAATGAACATCTTCTACCTATTTCTTCTAGAGCCTGATACTGCAATACGGTTCTTCCTGAAAGGTATAGTTTTTTCTTTTTTGAGGATTTCACCTCTATTGGAAAGCAAATATCTCCTCTCAATAGCAGTAAATCACCAGTTCCTTCCGAACCACTTCCCGGTGCTCTGACGACGAGAAAAGGCCGTTGGCAGATTTGCATTGCTTGGGCCCGTTCAGATTCACTGCATGATCTAGTAATTGCCTTGACCCCTTTTTCTTCTCCAGCAAGAACAGATCGTAACTCGCGTTCGTATGCGCTACCAACTCCCATGTTTGCCTATCGTAATCTCAAGGTTCTTGACGACATCGATTGAAACATGCAATTAAATGCCTTTTTCGATGTTTTTTAAATTTAACAAAAAGAAAATTATTCGAATTTTCCTTTCCTGTATTCTCTTGTTCTATCTACTCCTGGAAACTGGTCTTCACTTTCACGATATACAGTCTTCATATTCTTAAGGAAACTTTGTTCGTTTGTAATTATCAGTACCATGTCAACTCCTGGATCTTCTCCTTCATCCATCCAAGCAAGAATAATTTCCATTGTCATTCTCGCACCTTCTCTATGAGGATATGCGAAAACATCCATTCCCAATGGTGGTAGGACTAAAGTTTCTCTAGGTTCTAACTTTTCGACTTCTGCAAACATTGACTCATATGATTTTTTCAATAATTCTCTACGATACTGATCTTGAGTAGGTCTCCTACAATCAGGGCCAACAACATGTACCAAATGTTCTGCCGGTAAATTGTAAGCAGATGTCGTCACTGCTTCTCCAACACCACAAGGTTGAGAATTAGTTTTTCTTTTTTCCTTAGCAATAGCAGTACACGCTTCTCTTAATTCGGGACCTGCTACAAGTTGCATTACCTCATCTAATCCTTCTCTACCTGCGAGTCTATTATTTGCAGGTAATACCATTACGTCACCCTCTACTCGAGATACATTTCCGAAGCAGACTCTCACTTGACCATACTTACATTCTCGAACTATGATGACCTCTGCCATATTTAACTCAGAGGAGGCCATGCAATATGTATGCTTCTTCTCTCCCTTCTGAGTTTATGAGGGAACATTTCATGCGTGAAGACCCTCACGCCTTACTCATGTCAGTGGGTTATGTACTAGTAAATGTTGAACCGGGTTCAGAAGTTGAAGTGTTCAATGCAGCCTCAGTGTTATCATTTGTTACCGATGCTAATCTTCTTTTCGGAGATCATGATTTAATAGTCAAATTAGAAGCAGATAATATGGGTGATATTGCAAGATTAGTAGTTGAATCAATACGTGCTATACCTGGTGTTTTGAATACAAAAACACTTGCTTGCGCAGAAATGTGATTCTAATTTTCCAGACTTGGTTTCCCCCGTAATACCTCGATAGTCGCGCAGTATCGCGTTTTTTATCCAATACCTTCATATCCTATTTTGATAGGCGGAGTAGCGGAGGATTGCTTTATGTCAGACAAAAAATACTTCGTACTGATGGAGAATGGAAAGGACACTGCTCAGGTGTTCGTAAGCAAGCAGCCACGAGGAGCCGCTTTGAAAGCAGCTACACGTGGTCATACCGACATCCAACTGCGTGAGCGTGGAACAAACCGTGTTCACAGCTTCAAGGGTTGGACAGAAGTTGTTGCAAAGCCAGCGAACGGACCTGCATGGCTACCAGACAAAATCAAGAAGGCCAATGTAAGTAAAAATGGAATAACTCGATTATGAGGTTTCCATTTTTTTACGGAATTACACAACCCCTCTCCGGGTAAACTCGGAGAGGTCAATAAATACATTATCTTAGACCAAGTTTACGGCCTATTATCGCGATAGGATCGTAATATTCTGTAACAACTCTTTCTTTGAGAGGAATTATTGCATTATCGGTGATATTTATCCCTGCTGGGCATACTTCTGTACAACATCTGGTAATATTACAGTAGCCAATTCCAAAGTCATCTTTTATCTCTGGAATTCTATTTTCCTTATCTAGCGGATGCATTTCTAGTCCTGCTAATCTTACAAAGAATCTTGGTCCCGCAAACTCATCAAATTTTTCATGTTCTCTTAAGACATGACATGTATTTACACACAACATACATTCGATACATCCTCTAAACTCTTGGATACGATTAGCTTCATTTTGATTAAATTCCCAGTCTAATTCCTCAGGTCCATTTATTGGAACCATTTTCTTATTCATTTCATATGCCCATGATGTATCTGTAACCAAATCTTTAGTTAGAGGGAATGCTTGCATAGGTTTCACAAGAATAGGTTCTCCTTCAGGTGTTTCTTCCATAACTTCTTCCATTCTTGTCATGCACATTAGTCGTGGTTTTCCATTCACTTCTGCGGAACATGACCCACATTTACCTGCTTTGCAGTTCCATCTGCAGGAAAGGTCTGGTGCATGCTCTGCTTGGATTCTATGTATGACATCTAGGACTACCATTCCTTCATCCATTTCAACTGTATAATCAATCATTTCTCCATTTGGAACCCCATTTTCATCCGGCTCTCCACGGAAAATCTTGAACGTCACATTTTCATCCATTCTCATTCCTCCTCATGTAAATCTTCAATATCTAATAATTGTTTTAATTCTTCATCAATCTTTGGATATCTTCGATGTTCTATCTCCATACCATTTTTCTTAGTAATGACGCTATTTATCTTACCCCAATACTTGTAATCAGGTGTAGGGAAATCATCTCTGGTATGGCCTCCTCTAGATTCCTCCCGATGTAAGGCCGCTAATGCGCACATCCTACTAACATCAATCATAGCACTTATCTCCAATGCTTGATGCCATCCTGGATTGTATATTTTACTCTCTCCAACAGATGTATTTTTTTCGCGAATTTCTAACTCGTCTAAGTCTTTCAAAGCTTCTTTTAATAATTTTTCAGTACGAATAATACCAACCTTGTCCTGCATCATCTCTCTCAAGTCTTCTACGACTTTAGCCGGGTTTTCGCCATTCTTACGATTAAGTGGTGCCAAAGTTTCTTCAATAGCTTCTTCAATTTCTACTGGATTTATTTCAAGGAAATTTGCTAATTCTTTAGCGGTAACTGCGGCATTTTCTCCTGCAATTTTACCGAAAACAATCAAGTCAGAAAGTGAGTTCCCGCCAAGTCGATTCGCGCCATGTAATCCTGTTGCTGCTTCCCCTGCAGCAAACATTCTAGGGATAGTGGTTTCTTGTGTTTCAGGATGAACCTTTATTCCTCCCATCACATAATGAGCAGTAGGTCCAACTTCCATTCTTTCAGTTGTGATATCTACTGCGGCTAGTTCTTTGAATTGATGATACATCCCAGGTAATTTTTTCCTAACCTGATCTGGTTCTCTCCATGAAATATCTAGGTATGCACCTCCATGAGCACTTGCTCTACCTGCATCTCTTTCTGAATTTATTGCCTTTGCAACGACATCCCGGGTTAGTAATTCGGGAGGTCTGCGTACAGTTGCTAATTTCCCATCAACAATCTCAGAAACCCATTCTAAAGCTTCTTCTTCTGTATCAGCAAATTCATCTTTATACATTTCAGGAACATAGTCGAACATGAACCTCTTTCCTTCTGAATTTGTAAGCATCCCTCCTTCTCCTCTAACTCCCTCAGTCACTAAAATTCCTTTTACTGAAGGCGGCCATATCATTCCAGTAGGATGGAATTGAATAAATTCCATATCTCCCATTTCAGCGCCAGCCCAATACGCCAATGCGTATCCTTCTCCCGTGTATTCCCATGATCCAGAACAAACTGACCAGCATCTCGTGGCTCCACCTGTCGCCATTACTATGGTTTTAGCCTTGAACACATGTAAAGTTCCGTCATTCCTATTGTATGCAAAGCATCCGGAGATTTTTCCATCTGTTTTAAATAACCTACGAACTGTAAATTCCATGTATACATCCATGCCCATATGAACTCCTTTCTCCTGTAAAGTTCTGATTAACTCGAGCCCAGTTGCATCTCCTATGTGTGCTAATCTTGGATATGTATGTCCTCCAAAATTACGCTGATTAGTAAGGCCCTTAGGTGTCCTATCAAAAACAGCTCCCCATGTTTCTAATTCTCTAATTCTATCTGGTGCTTGTTGTGCATGAATTTTTGCCATTCTCCAATCATTTAGATATTTTCCACCTTTCATGGTGTCTCTAAAATGTGTTTGCCAATTATCACGCGGATCTTTATTTCCTAAGGCAGCAGCAGCGCCTCCTTCTGCCATTACTGTATGTGCTTTACCTAGCATTGATTTACAAATCATGGCCACACTTACTCCTGCCTTACTTGCTTCGATAGCTGCTCTTAAGCCAGCACCTCCGGCACCAATGATCACAACATCATGTTCGTGAATAGTATAATCTTCGTTCATATTCTCACCTTTCAAGTAATTATCCAAGACCAATCATTGATCATTCCTTCTGCCACAGCCCAAACAAATAAGTCGCCTAAAAATACCATGACTAAGCTAGTCCAGAACCAAAATGCATGATCAATATTCAAGTTGCTTATCCTTATGTATAATCTTCCTATAATGCCGCTTATTCCATTTCTCCATTGATTCATACCACCTCCAAAGAGGTGTCTGAATGCATGACAGGATGCAACATACATGAATAGTAAAATCGATTCAGTAGCCAAAACTAATGTTCCCACAGATATTCCGAATGATTCAGTACCATCAGCGCCATGGAACCACATTGTATGATATACATCATATACTTTCATTGAGAGTATTATTATTGCTAAGTATAGCAGATATCGGTGTAAATTATTTAACACAAACAAACCAGTCTCGCCTTTGTATCCTATACGATAGTTAATTTCTGGTTTTGCAACTACACATGCAGTAGGGTTTTGGAAAAATACTCTGTGATAGACTCTTCTCATATAGTAACAAGTACCTCTAAAACCAAAGGGTATCCATAGAATCAGTAATGCGGAATTCATCCACCTTGGTGTGTCTAAATCGAAGATATGGATGACATCAGGAGAAAAAATAGGTGATGTAACTCTGTGATTATCATATTGAATATCTCCATCCCATACTAATACTCTAAGAGCTGTATATACAAGTGCTAAAGTTAGACCAAAACCCATCCAAAAAGGCTGCGACCACCATTTATCGATACGATCAGTTTTACCAAATCCTCTTTCCATGGGGAGTTTGATTGCATTAGACATTGGAATGCTCCTACCTTACTAGTGCTGCGAACGAAAGGCGAGCAATAAGTGATTGCTTCTTAGCATAATAATTATTGATAAGTTTAATTATGCATAATACGTCAGAATATCCGATAAAGATGGATGTTTTCGACGACCTTGAATCCTCGATATGTACTAATTGTGGATATATGCCAGGGGTTTGGTTACCCACTTTACCTTGCCCACAGTGTGGGGAAATGATGATTTAAGTCAATGATGAATAATCTACCTTTTCTTCAATAAGTTCAATATCTTCTACATCCATCTGAGCAAGTTGTAACTTACCAGATAATTCATCGTTAACTGCGTGCCAATATGAATAGGCTTCAATTACCCAGATACCAGATTCTCTAGTTCCATTACCGCTTCCTTTAACTCCTCCAAATGGTAGGTGCGCTTCTGCGCCAGTGGTTGAATTATTTATGCCAGTCATTCCTGCTTTAATTCCTGTTTTGTAACGGTATGCTTCTAAACGATCATTTGTGTATATAGCACTTGAAAGGCCATAAGGCGATGCATTTGCTAAATGCAATGCATGTTCGAAGTCCTTTGCTTTAACAATAGTAATTGCTGGCCCAAATATTTCTTCATGAAAACAAGCCATGTCTTCTGTTACATCAGCATAAACATGAGGCCACATGTATACTCCATCTTCTGGTTTTCCAAGGAAATTTTTAGGCTTATTGTCGGACGTTATCCTACCGTTCCCCCATAGCTTTCTAGCAGAACTTTTTTCACATAATTGTAAATCATTTAGGAAGTCATTTGCGTATTTTTCAGATAGCATAGGACCATATAGGACATTTTCATGAATCATTGAGTCTCCAATGGTAGTTGATTCTACTTTTTCCATCAATTTTTCAATAAATTCATCATAAATGTCTTCGTGAATAATTAGGTTTCCAAGGCTTGTACAACGTTGACCTGCCGTGCCAAAACCTGCCCAATAAGCGCCTTCTACTGCGTTTTCCATATTCGCACTAGGCATAATTACTAGGGGGTTTTTCCCTCCTAGTTCCAGACTCGCTGAAACAAGATTTCTACCACAAACTTCTCCAATCATTTTTCCAACAGGTGTAGAACCAGTGAAACTTATCTTGTTCACTAAACCTTCATCGACTGCATCAACAAGATGTTGCCCTGCTCCACTACCTTTCCCATGTACTAGGTTGATTACTCCATTTGGTAGTCCTGATTCATGCATTATTCTTGTTAACATGAATGAGAGTAAGGGTGCATCCTGTGGACTCTTCCAAACACAAGTGTTTCCACACATTATCGCAGGAATCATTTTCCAAAAAGGAACTGCTGCTGGGAAATTACAAGCATTAATTATTCCGCAAACTCCCAGAGGCCTTCTGTAAGTGAATAATTCTTTATCTGGTAATTCCGAATTCACTGTCTGGCCGTACAGTCTTCTCCCTTCTGATTGGAAAAATAGGCATGTATCAATTGCTTCTTGAACCGAGCCTGCACTTTCTTTGAGCGTTTTACCGATTTCTCTTGTCTCAACTCTGACAATATCATCTTTGTATTGCATGAGTAGTCTACCCATATTTCCAATGATCTGTCCTCTTGTAGGTGCAGGTGTAGATGACCATGAAGGAAATGCATCTCTAGCAGCTTTAAGTGCTTGATGTACATCTTCTTTCGTCGATAAAGGGAACTCTCCTAAACAGTCTACTAGAAGTGCTGGGTTTCTACTTTCAAATGTTTCACCATTACTCGCAGATTGTAGTTTTCCATTGATTATGTTATACCCTTTTATCTTTGGACTACCATTGGGATTATTGGCATCCATGAATTCAAATCCTGATTCTAGCACGTTAGTCATGTGTCTTGCGAAATACAGTTCTATCAAGAAACCTTCTCAAACAATATTATGCTCATTTTATCTAATATTCATTTCACATCTACAATTACAATGCCTTAAATGCCTTGATGAATAGAAAGGTTTGTTGAGGGTGATGTCGAATGTCAGATGAGGGAGTAGAAGACTTACAACTTAGAGTAGCCAAGGCGATACCAAGTGATGTAGGACATGGCAGAGCCAGAGTCCCTTTTGATAATGATTTGAATCTAAAACCTGGAGATATTGTTGAGATTACAGGGGAGCAGAAGACGGCGGCTATAGTATGGAGATGTCGTCCTGAAGATGCAAATTTAGGTGTAATCAGAGTTGATGGAATCATAAGGAAAAATGCGGGAGTTTCCTTAGGAGATAAAGTAACAATCCGTAAAGTAGAAACTCAACCATGTCAGAAATTAATTCTAAGTCCAGTAATGGCTAAACAACAGAAAGTACGTTTTGGGCCCGGCATAGAGGGTTTTGCACGCAGAGGATTAAACAAGAGGCCAGTAGTTTCAGGTGATAGAATATTTATTCCAGGAATGACACTCTTCGCTGAAGCGTTACCGTTTCAAATTGTTCAAACTACTCCGAAGGGGATAGTTCAAGTTTTACCCGATACTGAAATAATTATCAAAGAAGAACCAGTTGATGAGGAAGAAGACGGAGGTCAACCGATTTCGACAATCTCATATGAGGATATAGGCGGAATTGGTGAACAATTGCAGAAAGTACGAGAAATGATTGAATTGCCTTTAAAACACCCTATTTTGTTCCGAAGACTGGGTATAGACCCTCCTCGTGGCGTATTATTACATGGCCCACCAGGCACTGGAAAAACGCTAATAGCCAAGGCTGTAGCATCTGAAACAAAGGCTAATTTCACTTCAATCAATGGTCCTGAAATTATTTCCAAATATTATGGAGAAAGTGAAAAACAACTCAGAGAGATTTTCGATGAAGCGGCCGCTAACGCTCCAGCAATAATTTTCATAGATGAATTAGATTCAATAGCTCCAAAAAGAGAAGATGTCAGTGGAGAAGTTGAACGTAGAGTTGTAGCACAATTATTGACTTTGCTTGATGGCATGCAAGGAAGAGATAATGTAATTGTCATAGGTGCTACAAATCGCCCAGATGCTATTGATCCTGCCCTCCGCCGTGGTGGGCGCTTTGATAGAGAATTAGAGATAGGAGTTCCCGATAAAAATGGCCGTGCGGAAATCATTGGCATCCATACACGTGGTATGCCAATAAGTGATGATTTTGATGTAGATTGGTTATTAGATAATACCCATGGCTTCGTTGGCGCTGATATTTCTGCTTTAGTTAGAGAGGCTGCTATGAAGGCACTCCGCCGCTATCTCCCAGATATTGATTTAGATGAAGAACACATTCCAGCAGAAGTTCTAGAGAAAATGGAAGTTCGAATGGCAGATTTTAAACTAGCCATTAAGGAAATAGAACCAAGTGCTCTAAGAGAAATATATCTCGAAGTGCCTGAGGTTAGTTGGGATGAAGTAGGTGGTCTATCAGAGGTTAAAGAGAGATTAAAGGAGAGTATCGAATGGCCTTTAACGAAGCCTGAAATGTTCGAACATTTCGGCATTACTCCACCTAGAGGCATAGTTCTTTTTGGTGCACCTGGGACTGGTAAAACCTTGATTGCAAAGGCTATTGCTAATGAAGCCAAAGCGAATTTTATTACTATTAAAGGGCCGGAGTTAATTTCTAAATGGGTTGGAGATTCAGAGAAAGCAGTCCGGGAATTATTCAAGAAGGCAAAACAATCTAGCCCTTCAATTATCTTTTTAGATGAATTTGAAAGTATTGCCGGTGTCAGAAGAAGTAACACTGGCGAAGGTTCTGATGTAATGAACAGAGTAGTTAATCAATTACTAAGTTCTATGGATGGTGTTGACTCGATGGAAGGCGTGATTGTTGTTGCTGCAACTAATCGACCAGAAATGTTAGATCCAGCTTTGTTAAGAAGTGGAAGATTCGAGCGTGTACTTCACATCCCCCCTCCAGATATTGACTCAATAAAGGCAATTTTGAAAATACATTCTGAACCGATGCCTCTAGGTAAGTTCAAGATTGAAGAATTGGCGCCGCAATTAGTAAATTATACCGGTGCAGATATTGAAGCTATTTGTAGAGAATCGGCATTAATATCTATGCGTGCGGGGAAGAAAAGTGTATCCAAGAAACATTTTGAAGAAGCGATTAATAGAGTTAGGCCCACAATTACTGAGGAAATGATGGATTATTACAATCGAATGGAGGCTAGACTTACTAGTGGACTTGAATCAGTTCGTCGCACACCAGATACCCTTTCAGGGATAGAATCAGCTTGAGGGATATGATATGCCAGTGACTTTTGGTCGGGAAATAGTCAATCTTGAAGTTCAAGATAGTGCTGGCGATAAATTAGGTAATGTTGCTGATTTCCGTATAGACATAGGAAGTGGTCAAATTACAAATATTTTAGTGATGATTGAAACAAGTATTAACCCTCAACTTCTTCCTTGGCCTACAGTAAATGGTCTTCTGTCTGTTCCAGTTGAAGAAATTGAAAGTGTCGGTAAGGTAATCAAACTGTCAGAATAGTATGATGCATAACCGTTCATTCGTTCACAAGCGTCTTAAGTCGAACTTCGGGCTCGTTGTTTGTCATATCGACTAGGTGGGGAGCAGCATGGCAAATTTCCGCGATTACAGCCAGAAGTTAATTGCTCTCAAAACTCGTCGTAATATGTTAGTCGGAGCGTTCTGGATATTGCTTCTACTTCTTATTTCAACTGTAGCGGTGACTTATGTTACAGACGGACAAACTCAGCAGTCCGCCTATGGTGATGATTGGAATGATTTAGGGCGTTTTAGAGCAGAAATTAATAGTATGGGCATCGAAACAAATGCACTAGTTTCAAGCCCCCTTCTTTTGAGTGAGATTGATTATCCAGAAGAGGCTATTTTCGTTATTTCTGGGGTTGAGAAAGATACTATTTCTTTACCTAGATTTACTGGTGATGAAAATGTAATTGAATTTTCTGAAGGTTCTGGGTATACGACTTCAGAAATATTGGCTATTGAAGAATTTGTTGAGGCTGGAGGGACCGTTCTACTAATGGATGATAAAGGATATTCTTCTACACTGGCCGATCAGTTCGGTTTAGAATTCTCGGGGCACACTTTGTATGATGGTGAAGCCTATGCTACGGAGTTAGATTATAATTTCATTTGGGTTAATACCTCGTCGGCATATAATTTTACAACAAATTCAGGTTCTTTGTCAAGTATTCATCCATGTCTGAGAGATACTGATACAGATGGGTACATAGACATTTTAGATACAGATCCATATGATATTTCCACCTTTCCTGCTGGTTTAACAAAAGAATCGGCAGGATTGTGCGCCCATAGATGGATTTCTGAAACTGAGTGGGATTTTTCAGAAAGTTATAATTTATTGACTAATCAACCATCTGCATTTAATGCGGGTTCCTATAACCCTGTAGAAAATAGATATGATATCGGTAAATCTACTCTTGACTCATATCTTGATACTAATGATGATGGTAATCTAACCATAGGTTCTTCTGCTTTTGGTATTGAAGGAGACGAAGTAGGTCCTTTCGCTGTCTATGTTCGTTACTGTGCAGATCGTTTGTGTGTTGGTGCAGAGTCTGGCCGAGTTCATTTTGTAGCCGATGGTTCAATTTTGACAAATTCATTATACGATGATTCATTCTATTCAGGTATTGATGATATAGTCCCTTCAAATGATAACCGTAAGTGGGCATTAGACATAATTGCAGAATCTTTACTTGTTGGGAATTCTAGTGCTCAAAGTTCATCTAATGCCATTGTTATTTTCGATGAATCTAGGCACCAACAGCCTACTCTATTTGGTGATACTTACAATTTAATGTATTATCTTTTAATCTATTTCACAAATGATTGGATGGCCATGCTTCTCCTCTTCCTCGGCTTATTTATCACTCTAGAAGCGGTTTTAATTAGGAAAGAAGACCCTGAAAATTGGCGTCATGTTTTCAGAATAATATACTATGGTTTTGGCGATGCAAGACGTTATGAATATTATCAAAAACCAGAAAAAATAAGACAAGTGTTGTTAACAAGAGTTCGTAATTTAAACACATTATCGAGAGAAGAATTCGATGCTCTGCCAGCCGCAGAATTGCAACGAATGGTTGAAGACCCCGTTCTTACGAAATTTATTTTTGAAGATCGTAAGTACAAGCCAGATGAATTGGTTGGTATAGTAAAGAGAATTAAGGAATGGGGCTCTACAAACTCAGAAGAGGAGGTTGAATATGTGGACACGTAAGGCGGCTATACTCTTTACAAGTGGTATAAGCTTGATATTAGTTGGTATGATGATTTCTAATTTTCAATTAATGATTATTGGATTAACATTCATTTCCTTTATTGCAATAAATGGTTGGGTTGAGGGTCATTCAGATTTAGAAATCACTCGTGAAATCTCAGCAGTTAACGTCTACAAAGGCGACGATATTAATGTTATTTTAACGGTCAAAAACAAATCATATCGTCGTACACAGCAACTGGAAGTTTTCGATAACGTCCCTCATGAAATGAAAATGCGAAAGGGAGTCAATTTGATGCGTATGAATCTTGGTCCCGGTCAGACTGCGACTATTCGTTATACAGTCAGGTGTCCATTGAGGGGGCATTATACAATAGGTCCAACATCTATTCGTTATAGAAATGCATTCAACTTATTTGTTTCTGAAACTACTCTAGGTGATCGCTCAGATATTACAGTGTTCCCTCAAGTTAGGGATGTTGAAGAAGCATTAATTCGATCAAATGTCCCTAAAATGTATACTGGAGCAACCACTCTAAAAACACCCGGGCAGGGGATGGAGTTCTACTCACTTAGAGAGTACTTCCCTGGAGATTCATTCCGTTCGATTAATTGGAAAGCCTTTGCAAGAACTGGAGATTTAATGGTTAATGAAAAAACTAGAGATGCTGTAACTGATGTTTTCATAATTCTTGATACTAGGGATGTGGCTAGAATAGGCACTGTACTGAAAAATCCCTTAGAGATGGGTACTGTAGCTGCGGCCTCAATTGCAAATTATTTCATAAAAAGAAGAGATTCTGTATCTTTAGTTACATATGGTGAAAGAATGGATTTTCTCCCTCCAGAAACAGGAGATAAACAGCATTACAAAGTTCTGAGTCAACTTGCAGCCGTAGAATCCAAAGGTAGTATGCCATTACAAGCAGTGACAAATGCCCTTTCCCCTAGAATTTCTAGAGGTTCACCTGTTTTTATTATTAGTAGTTTAGAAGGAGATGGTACAACCTTATCAGCTATACGAAACCTCTCTGGCAAAGGTCATGAAGTTATTGTTTTGTCACCCAGTAGCATTGATCTAGAAAGATTGGTAAGTAGAATTCCAAGAATGGCTTATGAAGTTCTAAAACTTGAAAGACAAAATAGACTAACGGCACTTTCAGGTTATGGAGCTAAAGTAATCGATTGGACACCAAGTGTTGATTTATCTCAGGCTTTATTACAAGTTAGAACAATTTAAGGAGATTTGAAAAAATGGTTATAGATGTAGTTCCTGAATCTAAAACACTTCATATCTCGAAGTTACGTTTACGGTGGCAGGTACTTCTTTTACAAATAATTTCAACCGTTTCTCTTTTGTTAATAATGCGTAAAATGAATGAGTTATTCGGTTCTTGCTCCGGACAATTTGTTGCAAATTCAGGTCCAGAAGGTTGGTGTCCATCGTATGAACACACTCGAGGAATTGCTTGGATGAAATCTAATGGGGATACTGTGATTCCAGATTTACTTACGGGAGTTAACGAAACTGGTTTTGATACATTTACTGTACCTGTTATCCTTTGTTTTATTATTACTGGATTATGGGTCGTTATACTAACTCGTGGAGAAAAATTACAATTATTAATTAAGCGAATATTTTCTGTCTTAATGGCTGCATGGTTCCTCCTTCCTTTCCTTGTGTCATGGTTAATTGGTATAGTTTCACGAGGTTTTTATCTTCCGTTTAGTAATTCTGAAGATCAGTTTAATCATATCAATCTAGTATTCGCCCCATTAGAATTCTTTTTCGAATTAGTATTTCTTGGAATTGTTTTCGCCCCTATACTCGCAGGTTTGATAGGAATATGGAGTCTCTCGAAGAGAATGATTACATGGGCTACAAGTTATTTCTTGATAGTAATCGGAATACATGCTATGCTAACATTTGAAGGAGTTACTACTGCTGTTGATGTGGGTCTCCAACCACTTTCTGCACAAATAGGTGAGGCGACATTATACGGAGGGCTAATATCTCCTTTAGCATTTGATTTATTGACAGTAGCAATATTATTATTATTATTCTTAGAATCTGGATTAGCTGTAATTACAAATTTAGAATATGCATCTATTCTTCCAGAAGCGTCCAAAAGAGATCCTGAATATGTTAATCAGTTTAATAATATCATAAATGGTCATATGGCTCATCTATTCAGTATAATTACTGTAGTTGCTATAACTACGGCCCTGGCTCTCGAATTTGATGACTTTTTGATATCCTTTGTTGCAGTTCTGGAGGGTTCTCAATGGTCAGGACAAGTTAAAGAATCATTGGAATTACAATTGACTTATGGTAAAGTTATTTCAGCATCATTATTCATGATTGTTGTAGCAGGTGGTAGATTTGTTATTCCTTGGCAGAGAATTACTGGCTTTATTGAAGCCGGACTTTCTAAAATTCGTGGTTGATTAATTACGTCTTAGTAAACGATGCCCTAAACCCAATAGGATAACAATAGTCACGAATTGTATAATGATTCTGAGTGAATTATTCGTAATTTCGATCTGATTGAGTATATTCATAATATTATTCTGACTGTAGAGTATTATTGTAAGTATGAGTAAACATAAAATTCTGTGGCCCCAAGGACCGAAACTTTCACCCTTATTTTCGTGCTGATTTGGCAATGGTCCGCCTTCAGACATAATTATCTCAAGAGTATCTAGGTCATCAAATCATCGCTTATTCACTATCTCTTCACTCGTTGGGTTCAAGCGCAGAATCCTTGACGCCCCATTATGAGTGGGGCTCTGTCAGTGCTACCTTGTAGTCAATGTAAAGATACCTCTATTCTTTTTCAAGAGTATAGTGGTCAACATTTATGTGGGAAACATCTTGCATCTTCTATAAGAAAAAGGGTAGCTAAGGAAATACGTTCACAGATTAATTTACCAAAGAATGCTCGCCATCCTGATGGTTCACCCTTCAGGATTTTTGTTGCCATATCTGGTGGAAAAGATTCTGCAGTATTGTTGAGCATGTTGGTCGATATCATTGGTCGTAGAAGAGATGTAGAAATCATATCTGGTTGTATAGATGAAGGAATTGACGGATATCGTTCACCATCTTTAGAGTTAGCTCGGGAACTTGCAGAATCTCTAAACATTCAGTTTGAGACTCTATCTTACGAAGATATTGGTTATGATAGAATGGATAATGTAGTCAAAAAAATGCCAATTATAGGTGAAAATAATCCCGATGCTAAAGGAATGATGCCTTGTTCATACTGTGGTGTATTTAGGAGGCAGGGTATCAATGCTTTGGCACAAAAAGTCAATGCCGATATCATGGCATTAGGACATAATCTAGATGACATGGCTCAATCAATAATCATGAATTTCCAGAAGGGTAATATTGAGCGATCTGTAAGATTAGCGCCACATACTGATGCCCCTATAGAAGGGCTTGCGCCTAGAGTAGTCCCATTGCGCTGGATTCCTGAACAAGAGATTCATGCTCATGCAATTTATGCTGGCCTACCTATTCATCATGGTGATTGTCCGCATGCACCAGGGGCGATGCGCCAATTAAGTCGTGGAATTATTGCAGATATGGAAACGATTACTCCTGGCTCCCGTCATGGACTTTTACACTCTTTAGATCAAATACGTGCTATGCATAGAGAGATTAATCCTGTAAAATCTGAGATAAGAAAATGCCAAGAGTGTGGCGAAGTGACAAGTAGAGAAATTTGTCAAGCCTGCACTATGAAAAGGTGGCTGCAAGAAAATTAAATGATGTAATCTACTATTTCATCAATATCTTGATTTTTTCCGCAGTATGAACATCGAATTTCCATAGGTTCGGAAGATATAATTTTTAGTTTATGTGGCAGGGGTTCTCGATCATTCTGGGTGATACAGTTTGAAAATGAACATTTTACAATATTTATTAATTCCGAACCTAGTTCAATAGTTCTTTTTTCAGCAACGCTATAATTTCTTATTATTGCAACAGATGCTTTGGGCGCAATTAATGCCAATCTGTCGAGTTCTTCTTGATTTAATTCTCTATCTTCAATTTTTAGAACATCTTTTCTTCCCATTTTTCCACTTGGTACATTCATTACCATTGAAATTGGATTAGATCTACCTACATCGAATCTTAGCATTTTCAATACTTGTAAAGCATGTCCTGAGGGGATATGGTCTATTGCTGTACCATTGCATATTGCGGTAACACGTCTCATTTCACTCAATTATTTCACCTTCTTTGGAACTTTAATGCCCAGCCCTCTGCATAACAGAGCCATTCTAGTTGGAACCCCATTGAATGCTTGTTCGAAATATCTTGCATGTTTTGTTGAATCAACGCTGGCGCGTAATTCATTCACTCTTGGCAATGGGTGCATAACAATCATCCCGGTTTTTGCCTCAGAAAGATCACTGGCATCTAGTTTATACACCCCTGCGACTTTATTATATTCATCTTCATCAGGAAATCTCTCTTTCTGAATTCTAGTCATATAGATTACATCAGCAGAACTAATAGAAGAAGCCATTTCTTCAGTTTCATTTACATCGGCTCCATGATTTTTAAGATCGGATACAATTTCTGCAGGCATTTTCAATGATTCAGGAGAAACCAAAGTAAGTTTGGCACCAAATCTTACAAGAGCATGCGATAAACTATGAGTAGTTCTACCATACCTAAGGTCCCCTACCATCATGACGTTTAATCCTTCCAAACTTCCATGTGCTTCGTGAATTGTGAATAAATCAAGCATTGTTTGAGTTGGATGATTGCCCGCTCCATCTCCAGCATTCAAAATAGGAATACTAACTGCATCTGCACTGTATTGTGCAGCTCCTTGATTAGGATGCCTTATTACTGCAATATCAGTATAGCCATCAACCATTTGCATAGTGTCATAAAGAGTCTCTCCCTTGGCTACCGACGAACCAACTGAACTCAAGTTAATTACTTCTCCTCCTAGTCTTTTCATTGCAGTTTCAAATGACATTCTTGTTCTTGTTGAATTTTCGAAGAAAAGATTCCCTAATACTTTACCTTGTAATAGTGGCAGATATACATCTCCCCTCGCTACAGGCAAAAGAGTATTCGCCTCGCTAAGAATCTGTAATATCTCTTCATTAGTAAGATCATCCATTGTAATAAGGTCGCCCATGCTCATTCCTCTATCATGTCGTGAGATATGTTGGTCATATGCATTGCCCTCAGAGGATAACCTTTGATGCCCGTATTCCGCTGTCTTGATGAGTAATGAATAATCCCACCTATCTGATGATAATCAGTCGGACACCAGTTCGAGTCTCTTTCTGTGGTGGCGGAACAGATACCGATTGGTTTTCTAAAGCACATACAAATGGTGGAATGGTGACGTCACTTGCATTAGCAAAATATATTCATGTGACTGTTAATCAGCGTTTTGATAATAGAGTAAGGGTATCCTATTCAAAATTGGAAATAGTAGATGATTTTGAAAATCTCGAGCATGAATTAGTGCGGGAATCTATGCGGATGACCGGAGTAACCTCAGGTATTGAGATAACCACAATCGCAGATATACCTTCACGCGGCACTGGCTTAGGCTCATCTTCATCTGTTACCGTAGGTTTACTTAACGCACTTCACTGTTTTGCGGGTCGTTCAGTATCTGCTTCTCAGCTGGCTTCTGAAGCATGTCAAATTGAAATTGACATACTTGGTCAACCAATCGGTAGACAGGATCAGTATGCTGCCTCTTTCGGTGGAATAAATACTATTAATTTTTGTCAAAATGGTGAAGTCTTAGTTGAACCAATAGAAATTTCTGAAAATATTCGCTCAAGGATTTCCGAGGAGTTCACATTAATATTCACTGGAAAAAGTCGCTCTGCGTCATCAGTTCTTTCAAATTCAGTTAGTGAGGGGAAATCTGCTATTGAGAACCTCTTAAGAATACGCGAACAAGCAGATGAAGCTAGTAATTATATTAATTCAGGAGATTTATCTAAATTAGGGGCTCTACTTAATGAGGCATGGGGTATGAAAAGAGGAATCTCTAAATCAGTTAGTAATGATTTTCTTGATCAAATGTATGAACGGATAATTTCTACAGGTGCTACAGGTGCTAAACTTCTAGGGGCAGGTGGAGGTGGCTTTTTCTTAGTGCATGGTGACCATACAATTCGCCAGAAATTAGAATTAGAATTCTCATCGGATTATAGAATGATTCCTTTGTTAATAGATAATATTGGCTCATCAATAATTCACAATGATTCTCAGAGGTGAGATATAATGAACCGAAATAAAAGCACATCTGTTCTACTTATTTTCTTAATTTTCATAAGTATTTTCAGTATGAATGTTAACGCCGATAGTGATGATTCGATAAACGATGAGAATTCTATGTATTCGATAAATGGTCATTCTAAATTCATTATTCATGACGATATATTTCCTAATTCTCAATTCAATTCAACTTGGGAATTATCGATTACTCTTTCTGATCAAATTGGAACTGAACTACTTGATAATCCAGAACTAGGATTGAGAGCACAAATCGATATTCATTTAGGTAATTCAGATGGGCTTATTGACTTGAATGAATCAATTTCTTTTGATAATTTATTTCGCCTAGGAAGAAATTGGACCAATTCAGAAATCGGGGGTTGTTGTATATTTGATTATAATCCACTATATACTGTGAATGGGATTAATTTAGAGACTAACCCCGTCTCATTAGGACCTATTGAATCTAATAATACCGAATGGGGGTGGAACGAATCCGCAGAATTAATCGGATTATCAGATAATAGAATAACTAGAATTCTTGATTTTCCAAGATTTGGCTCTTTAATAGAAGAAATTCCGCTGAATGTTATTTTACCATCTGATTGGGAATATACTTACAGTGCAATGGAAGAAATTATTGAGGGTAATCCGGGAAACTTCTTTGTTAATCGTTCAGAAGCAAATGTTGCAAGTAATATTAGAGTTACAATATCTCCTAATTTCCCTCCCAATGCCTTAGGTTTCAGAGAATCATCTGGGTCAATGATTCCACTTAGTACACCTACAAATTATTATGGTGTTTGCGAGGATAGTAATTTAGATGCTAATCAACAATGGTGGACACTCTCTAATAATGGCACGCTTGTTGAAATATATTATGGCGATAGATTTAGTTTCACACCTGAAGATTACGGTTACTTAGGAGGCCAAGTAGTGAGTATTGTTATGCATTGTAAGGATTGGTTTAACTCAACAAGTACTTGGTATGAAAACATAGTTATTGATTCTATATTCCCAATCTGGGATTCCGTAATTTCTTATGTTGACCAATCAGGTGAAACAATTTTTCTTGATTCTAATGATGATACATTCAGTATCAGATCAGATACTTTTGTTTCATTTAATATCACTGCCAATGACCCAAATTCAGAATTCCCTACTGATATTACCATAGTCTCAGATAAGACTTCAAATTATTATCATAATAGTAAAGACACTTTAGATTTTTCAGATGTCTTCTATCAAAATGAAGATGTCAATGGCATGCATCTTAATCTGTCTGAAAGACATTTATCTAAAAATCAGACGTCTTGGTCAATTAATCTATCAGTCTCGGATAATGCAGGAAATACTCTAACTAGACAATGGGACATCCTAGTTCTTGACGGAAGTGGCCCTACAATAGTTCCAGATTTAATAATTAACAATAATTCAATATCATCAACAAATCTTGCAAGAAATGGAGATTCAATTATTATTTCTTTATCCCAATCTTTTGATGACTTAGACGCTATTGAAGATACGTCATGGTCACTGACAATAGATGATGTGGTAATAGTCGAAAACGTATCAATGGAAATAATCGATAAGATGGTACTTGGACCATTTGACTCCGGTACTCATGTATTCAGTATAGACTCTTATGATTCTTCAGATAATCACCAAAATCTAGCATTTGGTCTAGCTATTTCTCCTAATGTGGGAGTAAATATCGAAATGTTATCTACTAATCATGAAGGAAAAATAGTTGAGGGTAACTCCGTCTTATTTTCTGCAACATTACAGAATACAAGAGCATCACCCGCAGCAGGTCAGTTTTGTGTCAATAATCAATGTGGACCCTTTATCGGAGTCCCAGCCGCAAATTCGAACGGCCCAGGTGTATTCAATGTTGAACTTAATTATGAGTTAGTAAATTCTGATGCCATAGATATTTACTTTCAGTGGAGTAGCGAAACTGCTAATCAAAGCGGTATTATTGAAATAAATAGTATTACTGTTGAGCCATATTGGCAGTCTACGATTCAGACAGTATTTTTTGTATTCATTGCATTATCATTTATTGTAATCGGAGCAAATCGCCTTTGGGGTGTTGACTCACAAAGGCCGTGAGATGAATCATACTTCCGCAGAACTCATGAGTCATAAGATAGGGTGAATGATTATGATTTTGCTACCCGACTACCCTGATAGGGTTATTCGCGAGCACAAAATGCGAGTTGAAAAAATTGCATTATTTACAACTTTCTTACTCATATCCGCAGCATCATGGTGGCTATTATCAGCATTATTTGGTACTTCCGATTTACTTCCTCGTTTAGGTCCAATCTCATTAATTTTTATTTCTTCTTTAGTTATCATTGATTTGATTGATTATGGACCAGTACAGCGTTCAAGAATTGGAGCGGTAGGAAATATCTGTTACCCTAGCGTATTAGCTCTTTCAATTTCAGATATTGATACAGGAGATTCTTTAATTTCAAGCTCAATATATTTAATATTAGCAATATTTTTATGGAATATATCTCATAAAAATCTTTCATTAACTCATTCTTCTAAGAGATGGAGAGGATTAACAAGTATAATCGGGATATTATTTTCGTTAGCAATAATGTATTCGATTTCATCAGAAATACTAGTATATCCAGTCGTAATCTCATCTGTAATGATTACAATGATTCCAGATCTACTATCTAAAGACGAGAACCATCTCTCTCGAAAACAATTTATTAATTTATTAGATAGGGCTGAAGCTGATGTTTTACTTTTACGTAGCCAAGGAATCTCGTTGGAACAAGCATCTTCCATTCTGAAGAAGGCTCGTGAAGAGTGCTGGAATGACCCAGTAAGAGGATTAGAACTAGTATCTGCTGCTCAAGAAGATACAGATAGAATAAAAGCCCTTTCTCAAGATTTAGATGCTATAAGAAAAGATACCCTAAATCATGTCGAGAAAGCAGAATCTATAGCCAATGGAATCCAGGGCCCTAGAAAATCTTTTGACCTCGGCGATAGAGAAGCCAAACATGGGTCTTTAAGGGAGGCAGAACTTATGTATAGGCATTCTAAGAGTAAATCTGATTTAGTGATACTACATTGGCAAAATGCAATTGATGAAATTAATTTAGCCGAAGAGCTAGTTAGGCAGAAAGACAATTTACAAGTCGATTCTTTAGTGAATATAATTTCCTCTGCCCGAGATTCTCTTGATTCTGAAGATCCCTTAGAGGCGATTAAAATCGCTTCGTCTATATCAGGGCACTTAGATAGTCTTGAATCAACAACTTTAGATGCTGAAATAGCAATAGAAGATGCTGAAAAAGCACTTTCTAGTGTTTCTGAAAGTATTTTAGTAACAACTAAAGAGAGATTAGAGGATGCTAAAAATGCTCTTTTAGCAGGTAATTCATCTCTCGCCAAAGGATTAGCAACAAGTATTTTAAGAGATATCAAATTAACTTCTGAATCTATGCAAAATGTCCAACGCGGACTTCGTCAGAAGAAGAAATTAATGGAAAAATTCCCTAAAGGTTCTAATGGAGATGTCTGGAGAACTCAATTAGAAGAAGTAGAAAGTAAGGCACAACAAGGAGATTGGGTAGATGCTTCGAATTCGTTAAAGCAAATAACTGATCAACTTCAGTCTTATGAGAAATCTCTCTCAGAGGCTTTAGAATTATATACATTTATTGAAGGTGAATGGAATAATTTGAGAAATAGACTGGAGTCATCTAATATCAAAGCAAATGATGAAATGCGATTGAATGCTGAAAAGAATATTTCTGAATGTAAGAGATTTTTAGATGAAGGAGATATTGACTCGACTCTCGATTCTTTAGGAGATACAGATATGATTATTGAGAATCTTCGAAGAAGAATATAACTATTTTTCCTTATTTTTCTCTACGCAGTAAGGACAATATGAATCTAATTTATAATTCGGGGACCTGCGTTGTTCTCTAGTTAGTGGTTCTCTGCAAGCAAAGCACATCGAGTATTCAGTCTCATTTAGATCAGTATCTACTGCTACTCTTTGGTCAAATACGAAACAATCTCCCTTCCAGTATGAACCATCAGTTTCTTCAAAATATCCTAAAATACCTCCCTCTAATTGTTTGACATTTTCAAATCCTGCATTCATCATCACTACAGATGCTTTTTCACAGCGAATCCCACCTGTACAATACATTACTATCTGTTTCTTTTTATATTCCTCTGGTAAGTTCTGGATAGCCCCTGGGAAGTCTTTGAATGTAGATAAATTCAAATCAATAGCATTTTCAAACACCCCGACTCGAGTTTCATATTCATTCCTTGTATCTACGATAATAACTTCTTCATTATCATCAAGAATTTTCTTAAATTCTACCGGCTTAATGTTTTCTCCAGTATAATCAACAGGTCTAATTTCATCAATTCCCAATGCAATTATTTCTTTTTTTAGTCTTACAAGCATTCTACGAAATGGTTGATAATCTGTATAACTAATTTTTAATGGGATTCCAATGAATCTATCATCGGATTCTAAAAATTCTATATACGAATCAATTGAATCTTGCTTCCCCGCTAAGAAGAAATTGATTCCATTTTTACTCAAAAGAATAGTTCCCTTAAGCTTTAATTTTTCACAGATATAACGAAAAGGTTGTCTTAATTCATCACGATCATCTAGATCTACAAAGCGATAACCTGCGATGTTAACGATATTTTCATCTTTCATAACTTCGCCTCAATCTTCTTTTGTTACCAATGATAATTTCCGACTTCTAGAATTCACTTCAATAGTTAACTCTGTAATGAATTGTTCCAGAGGCATGCCATTACATTGATCTCCACTTCGAGAATCACCTTTACGGTCTATTCTAATTGATACCGTGTTTTCTTTTTCTTCGTCTTCGCCCAGGATTAACATATATGCTGGTCGCATTTTCCTATGCATACGAATTTTCTTTCCAATAGTTGCATCTGAGTCATCAACAGATACTCTAATTTTCTCTTCTTTCAACATCGAAGCAACTTTTGATGCATATTTTTTCTGCTTCTCAGAAATAGTAATTATTTGAACTTGAACAGGTGAAAGCCAAGTAGGGAAATTACCTGCCCAATGTTCTGTAAGGAATGCTACAAATCTCTCATGAGTTGATAATGGAGCTCTATGAATTACAAACACTTCTCCATTTTCGTCCCCATTTTCATCTTTGTAAGATAACTCAAACCGTTCTTTTGCAGCAAAGTCGAGCTGAATAGTTGACATTGATTCTTCCCTACCTAGCGCCGTTGTAAATTGAATGTCTATTTTCGGCCCATAAAATGCGGCTTCACCTATTGCTTCTACATAAGGGACTTTCAGCTCATCTAATATTTCTCTCAAGTGATTCTGTGTTGAGGCCCAGTTTTCAGGTTGTTCGATATATTTATCTGTATTTTCAGGATCCCATAATGATAGACGGAAATGGTAGTTTTCAAATCCGAATTTAGAATAATAATCTTGGACCATTTTAATATTATTAGCAACCTCTTGACCAACTTGATCCAATGTGCAGTAAATATGGGCATCATTCATTGATAACATCCTGACACGCAAAAGTCCGGCCAAGGCCCCGGACATTTCATTACGATAACAGGTCCCATATTCAGCAATTCTAAATGGTAATTCACGATATGATCTTTTTTTATTACGATAAACTAAATGATGCATAGGGCAATTCATTGCTTTTAGATAGTACGTGCCGTCATCCATTTCCATCGGTGGATACATTCCATCTGAGTAGTGAGGAAGATGCCCACTACATTCGAATAATTCTTGCTTTGCTAGGGCAGGTGTAGTTACTCTTTGATACTCATAACTTTCTTCAGTTTCTAAAGCATAATTTTCAATTTCAGATTTTAGAATTTCTCCGTTTGGTAGCCATACCGGTAAACCTTTACCAATTAATTCATCAATCATGTAAAGTTCCATTTCTTTACCAATTTTCTTATGATCTCTTTTTGCAGCTTCTTCAATCTGTCTCTGCCTTTCTTTCAACCCATCTTTAGTCGCATAGCACATTCCATAAATTCTAGTCAAAGGCTCCCTATTACGGTCTGCTCGCCAATATGCCTGACTTGTACTAGTTAACTTAAACCACCTTAAATGAGACGTTGAAGGTACATGAGGGCCTTTACAAAGGTCAACAAACTCCCCTTGCCTGTATGCCGATGATCCGATATCATGGCCTATTTTATCATCCATTATTTCAATCTTAAATTTATTATCTGAAAACATTTCTCTTAGAATATTGTTTTCATGTTCCTCTCTCTCAATTTTAATATTGGCTTTAACAAGTTTATTCATTCTTTTTTCTAATTCTTTGAGTTCAGAATCACCGATGGGGCTCATATGGAAATCATAGTAGAATCCATGATCAATTGGTGGCCCAATAGTTGGTTTAGCATCTGGAAACATTTCTACAACCGCCTGAGCTAATAAATGTGCACAGGAGTGCCTTAGAATATACAATCCTTCATCGGATTCTCCTAAAATTGGATCAACTTTACAATTCGAATCTAGGATGAATGACATGTCTCTTTCAATACCATCTACAACTGCCGCTACTGCGCCATATCTCTTTCCATATACATTATCCAATACTTCTCCAGCACTGATTCCTGAAGCATATTCATGTGTCTCTTCCTCATTGATTTCTACTTTAATCATAGACATACGCTGTGCCTCCGTTAACTACGCCGACATCACAATGATATGAATGCCTTGCCTATTCCATTACTCGTCTGAAAGTTATTTTAGCATAAATTGAGTGCCCGCAGTCCCGTTTACCATACCCTCAATATCTGTCAAAGAACCAATTACTGCTCTTTGCCCAGAACGTTCTATGAATGAACATGCAGCCTCTACTTTTGGCCCCATTGAACCCGCATCAAATTCATATTTTCTTATTTCTTCAGGAGTAGTATTGGAAATGCGTTTTTCAGCCTCAGTTCCCCAATTTAAGTAGACTCCATCAGTATCAGTAGCCATAATTAGTACATCCGCTTCTAATTCAAAGGCTAGTAAAGAACTAGCTCTATCCTTGTCTATTACTACTTCTACACCTTCTAAATTCCCTTCCTTATTGTAGATGGTAGGGATTCCTCCACCACCTGCACATATCACTACAGTATTTTTTTCTAAAAGCCAGTGTATTGGTCTTAGTTCGAATATTCTATGAGGTATAGGAGAGGCAACAACTCTCCTCCAATATTCCCCATCTTTTTTAATTTCCCAGCCTTTATCATTTTTCAATGCTTCAGCCTCTTCTTTGTTGTATACTGGGCCAATCGGTTTTGTAGGATTGTTAAATGCGGGGTCATCAGGATCAACTTCTACCATCGTTAGAATTGAAGTGATTGGTACTTCTATTGGTAATATATTCCCTAACTCTTGTTCAATCATGTAGCCAATCATTCCCTGTGTCTGAGCTCCTAATATGTCTAATGGATATTCTTCAACTTCTTTGTAAGCAGCTGATTGAAGTGAGAGTAACCCTACCTGTGGCCCGTTTCCGTGACTTATTACCAACTCATTCTGTTCAGCTATTGGTGCTAAAGCGCTCACAGCAATTTGTATATTTTTACGTTGATTTTCGGCGGTCATATCTTCGCCACGTCTGAGCAAAGCATTCCCTCCAAGTGCAATAACGATACGCATTATGGTGAAGCGATAGGCTGTATTGATATTAACACACTCCCTTTGCGGTAGGCATGGTGCGTCTTGGTTTGTTAGTAAATCCTGATGCAGGTTTAGGTGGTCGATTGGGTTTGAAAGGTTCCGATGGGCAGGCAGAATATGCTCGTTCTCAAGGAGCAGAAGATCGTTCTGGACCTAGAGTTAAAGATGCATTGGAATATTTTTCCAATTTACATCGTGATAAATCCGAGATAAAGTGGTTTACTAGCCAAGGGAGAATGGGTACCGATTGGATTTCACAAGATATTGAAATTGGAGAAATCACAACTATTCATCAATCTTCAGACTCTACAAAGGCATCTGATACTTCAGATTTAGTAATTTCTTTATTAGAATCAAATATTGATTTACTATTATATGCCGGTGGAGATGGCACTACTAGAGATATAATTTCAGTATTAGAGTCAGAAAAAAGATCTGAAATTCCAGTAATCGGGATACCTTGTGGAGTAAAAATGCACTCTGGTTGTTTTGCATCTTCTCCCAAAGCAGGTGCAGAGGTACTTTCAGCATGGCTTAATGGCGATTTATTGATATCGTCCACTGAGGTACTTGATTTAGATGAAGACAAATATAGGGATGGTGAATGGGCAGTTCGCCTTTATGCAGAAGCAAAGACTCCCGCCTCTCCACGTTGGATGCAGGGGGCCAAAATGCGTGTTGAGGTTACAGGTGAAGAAGAGATAATCGAAGGACTTTCAGACCATATCAAGCAACTATTAATCTCTGACAATAGGCTAATTATTTGGGGGTCTGGCGGAACACTAAGAACTATCTCAAATCAGATCGGCTTTGAAGGAACAGTACTTGGAATAGATGCTTCAATAGGGTCTAAACAAGTTGGTAAAGATTTGAATGAGTCGCAATTATTAGAATTATTATCATCACATAAAGGGGAAGTGACCCTACTTCTTTCCCCTATGGGAGGTCAGGGTTTCTTAATTGGTCGAGGCAATCTTCAACTATCTCCCAGAGTGCTTATAGAAATAGGAATCGATAATGTTCTTGGAGTAGTAACTCCAGCTAAACTACTTTCAGTACGTCGTTTACGTATAGAGACCGGAGATTCTATCTTAGACGAAAAATTTGCTCTTAAAAAGTACCTTAAGGTTTTACAAGGTTACAGAACTACCAGGGTTTTACCTGTTTCAGTAGATTAAATTTCTTTTCCTGCTGCCGCCATAAGAAGTCCTAGGAATGGTGGACTTGGTTTACCTGGTCTTGATTTAAATTCAGGATGGTATTGTGTGCCAACATAATATGGGTGGTCATTTAATTCCATGATTTCGCACCTTTGTCCTGTTTCATCTTTGCCAACATAAATTAAACCAGCAGACTCTATTTGTTCAATTAATTCAGGATTAACTTCATACCTATGTCTATGTCTCTCATCAACATATGTTTTATTGCCATAAAGTCTCTTTATTTTGCAATCTTCGACTAAAAACGGTGTTGGTTTTGTACCTAGGCGCATTGTTCCACCCATATGTGTCTTGGAAATCTCGGGCATAAATACTACAGCAGGTTGAGGTGTGTTTTCATCAAATTCCGTAGAATTTGCATTTTCCATTCCTAGGACGTTTCTACAGAATTCTATTGTTGCAATCTGTAATCCTAAGCAAACTCCCAAATATGGTATTTTATTTATTCTTGCATATTCTGCAGCCTTTATTTTCCCTTCGATTCCTCTTATGCCGAAACCTCCTGGAACAAGAATTCCATCGGCATTTTTTAGAACATCCCAGGCTTCAGAATATTTTTCAGGGTCATCAGCCAATTTTTTATCATCCAAACTTTCGGATTCAATCCAATTTATTTCTAATTTCCTGTTGACCTCATATGAAGAATGCTGTAGAGCTTTAATTACACTAAGATACGAGTCTGAAAGACCCGTATATTTCCCTACCATTGCTATTTTTATTATTTCATCCAAGTTATCGACAGTATCCGCCATTTTAATCCAGTCTTCGAGTAGTGGTCTTGAATCTGGTAATTTAAATCCTATTTCTTTTGCTAGAACTTTACTTACTCCTTGCTCTTCTAGAAGTATTGGGATTCTGTATATGTTTGAAACATCATGTGCTGAAACCACAGCTTCTGGCGATACATGACAAAATGCAGCTAACTTTTCTCTTGTCTCGATATTCAATGGATGTTCAGATCTACATACAAGGATATCTGGAATTATCCCCAGGCCTCTTAATTCTTTCACAGTATGTTGTGTTGGTTTGGTTTTTTGTTCTCCTACAGGGCCCATTACTGGCACTAAACTAACGTGTACAAAACAAATATTATCTTCTCCTACTCTAAATTGAAATTGCCTTAGTGCTTCAACAAAAGGAGCACTTTCAATATCTCCTACTGTACCTCCTAGTTCTATTACACAAGCATCAGGAATTTCTCCACTTCCATCACTGGATATATTTGCAACTCTTTCTATCCACTCTTGTATTTCATTAGTAATATGAGGGATAACTTGAACAGTTTTTCCAAGATAGTCACCTCTTCTCTCTCTTTCAATAACTGCTTGGTAGACTTTACCTGTTGTAATATTATTATCTTTGGTTAAAGAGATATCGAGAAATCTTTCATAATTCCCCAAATCCAAATCGACTTCTCCGCCATCATCTAGGACATAGACTTCTCCATGTTCGAAGGGCGACATAGTCCCAGCATCACAATTAAGATACGGATCTATTTTAACCGAAGTGACGCTTAGTCCAGCGGATTTTAGCAATACGCCTATGCTACTCGCCGTTATTCCTTTACCTAGTCCTGACAAGACTCCTCCCGTTACAACAACATACTTCATTCAATCAACGGGATTTGAAGCCAACGTGTCTCGCCTATCAACATTCCTTCTCCGGTCCTTATGGAATAGCCTTTGCTAAGTCTAAGTATCTCCTTCCTTCCCGATGGTATATGCCGGAGTCGGGGGAGGGTCGAATATTAGTAACAGGCGCTCTTGGACAAATTGGCACTGATTTAGTAGAGAATCTAAGAGAGATTTATGGTTCTGATAAGGTTCTAGCCAGCGATATCCGTGAAATATCTGGTCATCCTTCTGTATCAAGTGGCCCATTTACACTTCTTGACGTTCTCGATAGTGATAAAATACTCAAATTAGTAGAAAATGAAAACATCACAATAATTTATCATTTAGCAGCGATTCTTTCAGCCAAGGGGGAAGAAAAACCAGAATTATGTGAACTAATCAATGTAGGTGGAACAAAAAATATCTTGGAAGCCGCTAGGAAAAATAAGATACGTGTATTTGTCCCGTCTTCAATCGCAGTTTTTGGCCCCGATGCTCCTAAACATGCTCCCCAATTAACTCCTTTGAATCCTTCAACTAAGTATGGGATGACTAAAGTTGATTGCGAGATATTAGGGATGATATATTGGCAAAAGTATGGAGTTGATGTTAGAGGTATTAGATATCCAGGATTAATTTCTTGGAAATCTCCAGTCAGCGGCGGCACCACAGATTATGCAGTAGATATATTTCACTCTGCATTGTCTCCTAAAAAATCGTACAATTGCTTCTTGAGGGCTGATACCAAACTTCCTATGATGTATATGGAGGATGCAATCAGAGCTACAATTACGCTAATGAACCAACCTATTGAATCTCTTAGTTCGGCACGTTGCGGATATAACATCTCAGGGCTTTCATTTACAGCAGAGGAATTATCTTCTGAAATTACTAATCATATTCCTGGATTTATTTGCAATTATCAACCTGATATTCGTCAGAATTATGCTGATTCATGGCCTGACTCAGTGGATGATGAGGTTGCAAAGAATGACTGGGAATGGGAACCTGAATTTCAATTAGAAACATTAGTCAAAGACATGATTGAAAATTTAACAAAATAATCTAGTTTTCATCAATCTGATTGCTCCAATCTGGAGTCTCGGGACCTTGTTTTGCCCACAACACGTCGTCTATTCTTAGAACACTTATTGCAGCATCAGTGGCACCAATAATGGCATGTTTTGCTACGAAAATAGCATCGAAGATGCCTTTTTCATACATATCAGAAACTTCCCCTGAATTTCCATCAATACCAATCCACCCTCCATTCTTTTTATCTTTAGATTGAGCCGCAGACAGCGCTAAGAGTGTATCAATTGGATCATGACCTGCATTTTGTGCTAGTGCCCTAGGGACAATTTCCAATGCAGCGGCATAAGCTTCTATTGCCATTTGTTCTCTTCCTGAATATGTAGTTGAAAATTGCCTTAATTTTCTTGCGAGATGTGTTTGTGTTGCCCCCCCACCAGGTAGAATTCGGTTCTCTTTTATTAGTCTATAACTAACGCCTAATGCATCATCAAAGGCCCTACTTACCTCTTCTCTTATTTCTGGCGTTGAACCTCTAATTACCATCGTCATAGCTCCTCCTAATTCGCCTTCAATGGTAGTATAATTAATTGAGCCAATATTTTTCTCCGAACGTGAAGAATAAACTCCAAGATTAGTCTTAAGAATTCTTTCTACATTACGAATCATGTCTGCACCAGTAAGCCTCGATAGACGTTCTAGATCATCTCTTTCAAATCTTCTGTAGGCAGTAATCCCTGCTTTTGAAAGCATAGGTATTGCCTCATCAGCAATGCCATCTCTAACTATTAGCAGGTCGATTTGCAACTCTTTTAGATGCGCTATCATAATTTGAAGATGATGATTATTTCTTTCATGAAATTCATTTAAGACGCCAAGGCTCCCCACTTCTATTTGAGCCTCTAATTCTAATTTTTTATTCTCTAATGAACCATCTAATATCGCGATATTCCCTCCATCAGAGGATTTAGGCATATTATTATCAATTCGTGTTTTAGCTAATATTAAAGCCGGAGATAGTTTACTGTCTAATGCCTTACCTCCGGATATTTGTAGTCTCTTTATTCGTAATCTTTCTAAGTCATTACCACCCTCTTCATCTAGTAAAGAATCTGCTGCTTCTAATGCTAATTCTGTTAAATGTGAAGAAAGTAAAGAATCTATTTTACCCTGTAAAGATGTAGTGACGACAGAATGTCTTAATTTTTTATCGCCTGCTACGCGTGCTAACGATTCTATTTCTTTCAGCGCCTCTTGGTTAGCTATTCTGTATCCCTTAGTAATTATGGATGGATGAATTCCAGAACGAACTAATTCTAGAGAATTTTGTAGCATTTCTGCCATTAATATTACTGTAGTAGTTGTCCCGTCTCGGGCCGATTTATCTTGTAAACTAGATGATGCGATCAATAGATTTGCAGTTGGGTGTTCAACTCTTGCAGTTTCAAGAACAGTCACTCCATCGTTTGTTACTATCGCCTCACCTGACTCGTTTACAAGCATCTTGTCGAGACCTCTAGGACCAAGTGTTGAGCGAACTGCATTTGAAAGAGATACTGCTGCTGCAACATTACGCACTAAAGCGGTACGGCCGTGTATACGGTCAGTATCTTCCAAAGCAACTTCATGTACTGCATCTGCCATGTAGTCCTCCCGACTCACTAACCTGATTTGAAATCGCTCCTACCGACTCCAATCTAATATTGTATAATTTTTTATTAATGTTAGTAAGAATTAGTAACGTGAAGTTCATAAAGGAAGGCAACTTCGGACTATACAACCTTAAGTTGAGTAGTGTTGTAAATGAGTAATCCTAGTAAAGATGAGTGGGAAGAGAAAATGCTCAAAGAAATGGCTGAGATGTTCAGTAAAATGGGTATGCCAATCGATATTTCTATGCTACAGAACATGATGTCTCAAGTGCGAGAGCAGTTTGAGAAAATGGGTATAGATCCTGAAAAAATGTCGAATAAGGATATGAAAATTGATATCAACGGCGACCCGGATGATTTCCGAAGAACGATGGAATCGATGTTAAATGGTCCTGATGGTATTTCAGAATTATTTAGAAATATGGGTGTTAATATCCAAGTGAATAATCCCACTCCTGTTGTTGAGGCCGAATTAGAACACGAGGATAACGAGGATGAGCAATTCTTAGAAGCAGATATTCATATTCATGAAGATAGAATGTATGCAACTATAGATTTATCCAGGCAATTAGATATTAATGTGTCCGAATTAGAACTTAATTTGATAGATGCAGGGAAAGTTCTTCAATTAATGCGGAAGACACAGTTAAGGCCATTCAAGAAGTTTGATCTTCCTGAGGTAGCAGATCAAATAGTAGAATGGAGCCTAAATAATGGTATCCTAGATGTAATATTCGATATAAGAAATTATAATTGAAAAAAGGATGTGAAAAAATGAGTGGACCTGTAATTGGAATAGATCTTGGAACGACAAATAGCTGTGTGGCAACTCTTGAAGGAGGCCAGGCGGTAGTAATTGCAAACTCTGAGGGGGCAAGGACGACTCCCTCTGTAGTTGCATTTAGCAAAGATGGAGAACGTTTAGTAGGTGTTACTGCTAAAAGGCAGGCAGTAACTAATTCTGAAAGGACCATTCTTTCTGTCAAAAGAGAGATGGGTACTGATTGGTCGAAGGATATTGATGAGAATAATTATACTCCACAAGAAGTTTCAGCATTTATTCTACAAAAATTAAAGGCTGATGCCGAGTCATATTTAGGGCGAGAGGTTACTCAAGCAGTAATTACATGCCCTGCATATTTTGATGACGCTCAGAGAAAAGCTACTCAAGATGCAGGCCGTATAGCAGGTCTTGAAGTATTGAGAATCATCAACGAACCAACAGCCGCTGCTTTGGCCTATGGTGTAGATAAGGCAGAAGATCAAACAATTCTCGTTTATGACTTGGGTGGGGGGACATTCGATGTATCTGTTCTGGAAATATATCAGGTAGATGGCCAGCCGCAGATAGAAGTCAAAGCGACTAGTGGTAATAATAAACTCGGAGGAGATGATTTTGATCATGAAGTTGTAAAATGGATTACTGATGAGTACAAGAAAACTTCCGGTATTGACTTAACTAAGGATATGCAAGCAATGAGTCGCCTTAGAGAAGCGGCCGAAAAAGCAAAAATCGAACTTTCTGGAACTGCTATGTCTCAAATCAATTTACCCTTTATCACTATGAAAGATGGGCAACCAGAACATCTTGATCTTTCACTATCAAGAGCTAAATTTGAAGATTTAACCTCTAAATTAGTAGAGAAAACGATGGCTCCTACTAGAAGGGCAATGAAAGATGCAGGAATTGGTAAAGGAGATGTCGATAAAGTAATTCTTGTTGGTGGTTCAACACGTATACCTGCTGTTCAAACCGCTATCGAATCAGAAGTAGGAAAGTCTCCATTCAAAGGTGTAAATCCAGATGAAGCAGTTGCTCTTGGAGCAGCACTTCAAGCAGGAATTATTGTTGGAGATGAAGGAGTTACAGATGTCTTACTTCTTGATGTGACACCACTAACTTTGGGTATTGAGACCTTGGGTGGCGTGATGACTACTATGATTGAAAGAAATACCACAATTCCTTCACGCCGTTCTGAAACGTTCTCAACCGCTCAAGATAGTCAACCTGCAGTCGAAGTACATGTTCTTCAGGGAGAACGTGAGTTTGCGAATGACAATACCTCTCTTGGAAGATTCCATTTGATGGGGATTCCACCAGCACCTAGGGGTCTTCCACAGATTGAAGTGACCTTTGATATTGATGCAAATGGGATAGTTAGTGTCTCTGCCAAAGATCTTGGAACTGGGACAGAACAATCAATTAAGATTGAGGGGCAAACATCTCTTTCAGAGGAAGAAATAAGACAAAAGATAACTGATGCTGAAGAATTTGCAGAGGAAGACAAGCGCCGTAAAATGAAAGTTGAACTAAGAAATACGGCCGATAGTATCGTTTACCAAACACGTCGTACAATTGACGAAACAAAAGATAAACTCACAGAAGATGTAGTTAATCCAGTTTTAGAGAAACTCAAAGAATTAGAATCAATGATAATTAATGATGATGTACCCGTTTCTGATGATGATCTCGATGAAGACGGTATACAATCTAGGATTCAAGAACTGGAAGAATTAATGCATAAACTATCATCTAAACTGTATGAAGCAGCTTCCGCTGAAATGGCAGAAGAAGATATTTCAGAAGATGAAGGAAGTGATGTTGTAGAAGCAGATTTTGAAGTACTTGATTCAGACGAAGAGTGATTTTTTGTCTGGTAATTCTATACAAAAAATTAATGTTGGCGCAAAACCTCTTTACAGGCTTCGATCCGATCGCATAATCCTAGGTATTTGTTCGGGTATTGCTAGAAAATTAGGAATATCATCTACTGTTTCTAGGTTAATATTCTCTGCACTAACTTTGTTTTCTGGTGGCGGCTTAATAATTGTATATATTATTGCTTTTTTACTGATACCTCAGGAACCCATTGAGTAATTTTATTTCTGCGTTATTAAGTAGTGTAATGCTCGTACCTGCACTCCAGTTGCACCGTGTCCAACTGTGACATTTGTTTCCCCACCCCAGATTCCAGCGGTGCCAGCAATGTCTAAATGTGCCCATGGTATTTGTGACTTTTTCCCTTCTTTATCTTCGCGTTCTTGGACAAATTGCTTTAGGAAACCTGCTGCTTGGCTAGCCCCCCCCCATCTTCCCTTACCTTGGTTGCGTACATCTGCAATTTTTGATGAAGTCATTTGTTTTTCAAAGGCAGGGAGGAGTGGCATAGGCCAAGAAATCTCATCTACTTCATCTCCTGCTATCTGTATTTTTCCTGATAATGCTTTATTATTAGAAAATAATCCTGTTGCCTCGTGACCAAGTGCAACAACGATTGATCCAGTTAGTGTAGCTAAATCTATGATATAAGAGGGTTTTAGTTCGCTAGCTTTCCATAGACCATCTGCGAGAACATTTCGGCCCTCAGCATCAGTATTCAAAACTTCTATTGTCTTACCTGAATAGGTGTTAATTACGTCGCCTGGACGATATGCCTCGGCACTAGGCATATTTTCTGCCATACAAGTAATGCCATTAATTCGTCCTTCATATCCAGTTGCATGGAGTGCCTGAAATAAACCGAAAACAGTTGCAGAACCATGCATGTCTAGTTTCATTTCATCCATCCCAGCACTGCCTTTAATTGAAATTCCTCCGGAATCAAAAGTAATACCCTTTCCAACGATACAAGGTACTTCTGAATCTTTATTAGCACTTGGATTCAAACGAAAGAATACCATGCAAGGTTTGTGTATACTTCCTTTACCAACCTCGATAAGCCCATACATCCCTTCTTCTTTGAGGCGTGCGTAATTCCAAACTTCAACTTCAACATTTTGCTTATCTTTGGACCATTCAAGAGCTCTTTTTCCAAATTCTTCTGGGTATAACTTATTCGCAGGTTCATTTCCTAAATCACGTGCTAAATGAACCCCCGTAGCTATTTCATACGCCCTATTTACTGCTGAATTTAACGCATCTTGATGTCTTTCTATGGTTTGACACATCAGAGACCAAGGGCCTTTTTTGTCATCCTCTTTCTTTTGATATTTATCAAATGAATAATCTCTTAGAATCATTCCTTCGGCAAAGGCAGCCATATTCTTAACATTCCATCCAGTAGTGTATCGAATTACAATTTTAGTCCCATGATTCTTTGAAAGAGATGCGAAACACTTAGCTCCCGTATCTCTAGATTTTTTAGTTGTCAAATCATTTTTTTCTCCTACTCCTAATAGGATTATTTGACATTCTTTTGTCCAGACACTCAATGATTCACCAAGCTTACCGGTGAAAGAATCACTAGCAAAAGCAGATTTTACTGCAATGCTAGCACTCCGATTCAGATTTGTTGTTGCATTATTTGGGGCTTTATTGCAACCTTCAAAAACAGGTATTACCATTATATTTCCAGTTTCTAAAAAACCACTTGTTGTAACTTTCATAAGCACGCCATTATGTTCAATTATACAAAGAATTGTTTATTAAAGTCTCAACTTCAAATCAATATTAGATAATATATAAATTATAATTAATCTAGAATTGTATATTTTAATAATAAATATTACTCGAACGCTCTATTCAAGTTTTTATGTCCTGTAAAACATTCCTTTGGTCGGGCTCGAATCTTCGAATCCCCATTTCTCATAAAAACCACTAACATCTGCCATTAAACTAACATAGGATGATTTAGGTGCATTTTTTCTGATATAATTCATTATTGAATCCATCATCATAGAACCTAAACCTTGATCCTGTAATTCAGGTAATACCACCATGTCACATATATGATAGACTGTACCACCGTCTCCAATTATTCTCCCCATACCAACAGTTCTAGTTAGATTTTCTTTTTCTTCAATAATAATTACTGAAAATAATGAATTGTTGATCCCTCTATGGACACCATCTATAGATCTAGACGGCATACCCGCGGCTTTTCTCAGTTTCATGAAATCTTTAACCGATGGACTCTTCTCAATTAATAAAAATACCAATCTGCTCACTCCCTATTTTGAAATATTATTTGCAATATGGCATGCTAAAATTTTTGTAGCAATAAGTGCAGCTGAAAACTCCGTTAAATTCGTTCCCTGTGATGTAGAAATTTCATTAATATCTGCACCTATTACTTTAGTATCTTTAGCAGAGAATAATGATTCTATAATTTCTATTGCTCCCCAATAAGAAAGTCCTCCGGGGACTGGAGTACCTGTCGCCGGAACTAAGCTTCCATCTAGACCGTCTATATCAAATGTCAACCAGATTGGCCCCTGTATTCTTTTAATTTCATCAATCATTAAATCCCAATCCGACAGATTAGGATTCACCTTAATCAAATCTCTAGCAAACCAAGTTCTAACTCTTTCATCATTCTGAATAATTTCTTCTTCTTCCGAACTGTAAGTCCTAACTCCTATCTGAATAACATTACCAACTCCAGCATCTAAGGCTCTTCTTATTACTGTGCCATGTGAAAATTTTTCTCCATTTAACTCATCTCTTAGATCTGCATGAGCATCAATTTGAACAATAGTTAATTTTTGCAATTCTCGATTAATACTAGGGTGTTCTTTTACAGCTTCAATTAATGGTAGTAGTAAACCATGTTCTCCTCCTAAAATGATTGGAAACTGTTCGCCATTCATCCAAGGTGTAGAGAAGTTGGTGATACTCACGAGAGCTTCTTTGAGGCTAGAGACATCATTATCCCATGGTTTAGATGTATGAATTTTGAAACCACATGGCAGTTCACTCTCTAGTAATTCATCATTTATTTCGACCTGTGTGCTAGCATTAATACAGGCCTCTGGTCCAAACTCAGTTCCTTCTCTATAACTTGTTGTCATTTCATATGGAATTGGCAAAATTACAATATCGAAAGGCCCTTCTTTGTCCTCTTCAAGACCCAAAAATGTCTTCACCTCCCCTATCTCCATCATGTTATCGAGGGACTTCCACCGATTAACCGCTTCGGGTTTAGAAAAACAAATTTGAAATCATCTTGAAGCATGGTTGATAAGTCACGCCCTTCCATACTATAGATATAGGAGGCGGTAATATCGGTTTGACATTAGCACAGTTGACTCAAGCCATTCGTCGTAAAGTCGATGAAGGTATGGAAACTGTTGTAGCCGAAGGCATTGCCGAACATGCTCTTGGATTCTTTGGTTTTTCAAATCGTATAATTGATAATGCATTAGAACCTAACGACAGGAATCTTTTTTATCAATTGCAAGATTATGACCTTTTAACCACGGAGTCAGAAGAAACAACACTGTGGGATGGAAGAGAATGGAGAATACATTATTGGAAATTTAAATCATCAGCAGAGGCCTTTGCCCTAGCAGCTATGGATATGAGGAGTAAAAAGAAAGTTGATGATGATCCTTATGCCGGTATTTATGATGATATGCCCGCCAATCTTTGGAAAGAAAGGTCAGGTGAAGAAGACGATTGGGAAGAACCATTATTCTAGTCATATACAAACAAAATACCAAACTCTTCAAAAGTAGGGCTCCGGAAGTTAATTTATGGATGTTCGTAAGAAGGCCATTTTGACTCTCTCAATATTATTATTCAGCAGTTTTTCATCTTTGGTATTAGCAGATAGTGAAAACAACACTGAATGCATTATTCTTACAGATTGGGATTTTGATTATGAATTATTTGAGAATTCAGATGGAAATAGTTCAGTAATATTATCATCAGTTATACATAGATATGTAGTTGAGTTTATTCCTCCCTTTATGAATGGATCAACTCCTCATCTAATTGATTTGTCCGTAAATCACGACAGGAATAATCAGTCTATTGGGAACTCTTTGAATTCAAATATTGTTGTTGCAGGTGGTGTAATAGATATTATATTGCCTGAAGAGCCTTATTTTAGAGATGAGATTCAGCTTTCAGTTGAGACTTTAGAGGCTTCATGTTTTAGAGATATCAGAGTTACGAACTGGAATCAGCCAATTTCAGACCATGAAATAACAACTAATCGGACTTGGAGTAATAGCCTATCTGATTTTTCCCAAAATAGTTCAACGAATCTTTCTTTTGAGGGTCGAGGATGGCAACAAAGAATCGGTCAAAATTTGATTTCTAATGAATTAGGTAGTGGAAATTTTGAGATTACTAATTCGGGAGATATAGATATTGAGTTAGATTTGGATAAGGTATGGTTGAATCAAACCTATTTTGAAGAAGAATTAGTGGGACAAGAATTTGAAATGCAGGGGCAAGGAAATCTATTTACAAGTCAAGATGGCGTATTTATTTCTGTTAACGTTACTGATGCTCAATATAACCGAACCCTTTCTCAGGAAGATTTTACAGAGCATCTGATAATTAATGGCGATGGAATAGTTCAGATGTTTAGAAATTCCGATGAAGAAGAATCAGTATCTCTAGATGGTCAAATTTCTACGTTCTATTTCGAGTCATTTGATAACAATGGTGTACGAGATTTCCAGCAAATAAACATGGCCGCATCTGCTACGAGTTTCATTGAATTTGGCGACGGAAATATAGCGCTTGAGTTAGAAGAATTTAGATTAAATGATTTGTGGAGGTATGGAGTCCAAGAAGAACAATTATTCAAGTATGTAGGAAATGGAGAGTTTAATTTCATAGTTTCGGATTCGGAGCCATATATCTACTCTAACGGGACCGTTGCTAATTTACACTTTGAAGAGCGTGATGGTTTGATTATTGTAGATACTCTTAGAGTGGATGGAACCTACAGCGGGGATGTATCAGGTTCCTTTGGTATAATTCGATATATTGGAGAAAAAACCTCTCAAGTTAATGCATCAGGGGTTAATTTTGAAGTTAATAAGATAAAAAATGAAAATTGGTTCAATGTTTCATCGTTCTCTAATTTTCCGATTAATGAAGATTTTACTGCTGAACATAATCTGACATATGAGTATACGGTTCCTCAGTCGAATTGGGAGAATCCAACTGTAAGATATTTGTACATTGAAGATAATGGCTCAACTTCTGATGAGTATCCGGAAGTTTCCCCTATTCCAATAGATGTTGAGAGGCCACAAGCTAATTCAATTGATGCGACACCAATAACTAAGGAAACTGGCGTAGCACCTGAAGTATTATTTTCAGGAGATAAACTTAAAATTTCTAAAAATCTAGATTTCGTACTGTCGGTACTTGTTAAAGATTCAAGAGAGGAAATTATCGATGGCCATACTGTGAAGGTTATTGACTGGGTTGGCGATTATGGAAATGACAGTTATGCATATGGTAGCATAATAAATGAAGGACTACTATCTGGACTTTTTAATTATGTGAATAGATCTGTTATTGTGGATATGGGATTGGATGTTGATGTTGATTTTTATGAGACTCAGAAACTTGATAAAATCCGATATCCATCAGTAATTACAGCCGCCGAAAATACACCTCCATCTTTAGAGTCAATCCAATTTAGAGAAGGTTTTTTGTATGCAGAAGGAGGTCTGGCGCACTTGGAGATAACAGTCCTAGATGTTGATAATGATATTATTTCTGTTTATGTAGACTTGTCTAATTTTGGGTTGGGAATCATTGAACTTTCGGATAGAGGGTTCTCAGGAGACGAGGTAATTCACGATAATATTTGGACCGCATTGGTAAATGCAGAAGGTCTTGAATTTGGTAATAAGTCTGTAGATATAGAAATGACAGATATTTGGGAAACTATTGCCATAACTAGCAGTATAGAAATACTAAACCCGGCTCCTACTATGTCGTCAATAATCTTCACACCGAGCACGGTTTATCGTGGCGATATCGTCAATGTTTCTATTGTTGCAGCCGATGCTCATGGTGTTGAATCGATTTCTTTAGAATTAATGAGTTCAGGAGGCGAATCTGTAGATCTGGTTTTCATAGATTCACAGTGGATTGGTCAGTTTACGGTTCCCAATCAAATGGCTCCTGGAGAAAGGCTAATTCCAATTCGAATGATAGATAATTATGGTTCATCTAGAATAGTCACTGAATATTCATTAAATGGCGAAGTATTTGAGTCTCTATTAAAAATAAAAAATGAAGCACCTATGATAGTTAATTATAGCATTTTCAAAGATGGCGAATTTTCTAGTATCGTTCAAGTTCCAATGGATGGTGAACCGATTCCTCAAGTTTTGGAAGTAACTATTAATGATCCAGATGGAATCTCTTCAGTTCAAGTTAAGATGGGGCGATTAGCACCAATTGGGCAATCTAACGACTGGATTTTGATGAATGATAATGGCCTTGATGGTGATAGAATTTCTGGTGATGGGATATATTCTCTAGAAGTTTTTGCACGTTCTAGTTTACCTAATGGTGAGCTTGAAATTTTAGTTAGAGGTACAGATATTTATCTTTCTACAACTCCTCCTGATGACCAAAGAGTAGTACTTGATTTGGAGAAAATTGATAATAATCCAGTATCTGAAAATTGGATTCTAGAAAACACCTCTTTTCTAATTATTTTAGGTTTAGTATTCACATTAATTTTATCGGCAGTAGGTGTATTGTTGATTTCTCGTAATTCAGAGTTTGAATAAATTGGTACGAGTGCCGGGATTTGAACCCGGGTTCAGGCGTTGGCAACGCCCGGTGATAACCACTACACTACACTCGTATGTATATTGGGAAACCTGAGTCACTTTTCTACGCGTCGGTCTGAGTTTGAGACAATTGCTGTAATAATGATTGTATTTTTTTTCTAGTTTTTCTGTAGAAATCGATTGACTTTCCAAAAGGGTCTTCTAACCCCCAATCTTCTGAAATTACTAAATTTGGGCATTTAACACCACAACCCATACTAATTATTTTATTGAATGATTCTGCGTTTATATTATCTATAGATTTTGGATATTGATTCTTAATTTCAATTCCCAATTCTTCGATAACTAATATTGCATTTTTTGCTATTTTTTGGCCAGGATTTGTGCCTGCAGATTGTGCTTCAAAACCCATATCTTTCGCTAAAGATTCAGCCATTTGGCTTCTACATGTGTTCCCCACACATACGAATAGAAGTTTCATGTTAATATACAAATTGTTTCGCTTAATTAAATAAACTACAATAGTTTCTTGCGAATAATGTAAAAGTAATGTTAACTAGGGTTGAAGTATCATTTACTCTGCCCATTAATTAATGTCCGATGTTCCAATTCGTCATCATCAAGGTAGTTCTGAGCAAAATGAAGAGAAACCAGAGGCATCATCTGAACAAAAAGCTCAGATGGAACAAGCATATCAACAGATGCAGAGGAAACTTAGAATTAATAAAATTGACGAAGATATTAAACATAAAATCATGGTATTATCAGGTAAAGGAGGAGTTGGTAAATCTACTGTTGCCACCGGCCTAGCCTTATCTTTAGCACGTATGGGTAAAAAAGTAGGCATTATGGATATTGACATAACCGGTCCAAATGTTCCCAAGATGCTTGGTTTAGAAGGAACTGATTTACATGTTGAGAATGGAAGAATACATCCAGCAATCGGTGCCCATGGGATAAAAGTAATTTCTATGGCTTTCCTAATTGAAGATCCTGATAAGCCCGTAATTTGGCGTGGTCCAATAAAATTAGGAGCAATTAATCAATTCATCGGCGATGTTGAGTGGGGTGAATTAGACGCATTAATCATAGATTTCCCTCCGGGTACTAGTGATGAGCCTTTGACCGTATCTCAAAGTCTCCCAACAATCGATGGAGTGGTGATTGTAACCACTCCTCAAGAAGTTGCACTCTTAGATAGTCGCAAGTCAATAAATTTCGCTAAAACAATTTCAATTCCTGTAATTGGTGTGGTAGAAAATATGAGTGGCTATACCATTAAAGGAGAAACAGAACCAAATACAAAAATTGCAATTCACGGGCCTAGTGGCAGTTTAATTGAGACTAATTCCGATAGTGAGGGTAATTGGTCAATTACTCTTGATGTGTTCAAGAGCGGAGGCGGAGAAGATGCGGCAGGAAATCTTTCAGTGCCATTCTTAGGATCTTTACCTTTTGACCCCGGAATTGTTCGTGGCGGAGATGATGGTGTCCACCGAATTGTTGCCGAGCCCAGTGGGGCTACGGCTCAAGCCTTTGATAAAATAGTAGAAAAGGTCATTGAAACATTAGAAAAGCCTAGCAGTCCAACAGTTCGCATATCTTAGAGTCTTATCTCATCTAAGGGTCAATTTGATGATGGTGTTCCATCTCGGACATATTGATAGTATGGCTGTAGGGACTAGCATCTATCTAACTTGGATTACCAGTGCTATAGTAATAAGCATAGCACTAATGCCTTTTTTTAAACCAGATTATGCTAAAATACGTATGTCTGGCTTTGTTGATATGTTTAGAAGATACTGGGCACATATGATAGTAGTGTTTTCAGTTTATTTATGGAAAGATATACTTGACCAATTAGACAGGATTCTTATGGCAAATACTCAACTTGACATGACCCCATATGTCTATGCAATCGAAGGTGACATAGTTTTATGGATTCAAGAATCATTAAGCAATTCGATATTATCTGTAGGTCTAACTCATTTTTATGTTATGGGATTTATGGCAGTAACGTTCTCATCTTTCGTTTATCCGATATTTTTTGATGACCGATATATGGCAGATAGAGTATCATTATCTATGTTTTGGGTGTATATCTTAGCTATACCATTTTATTTATTTTTCAATGTGAGGGTGACAGGTAATTATATCCCCGGAATGGAAACAATAGCGTATGACTTAACTCCTGAAATTCATAATTGGTTTATCCAAATAGACCCATTTACTAATGGGATGCCTAGTTTACATATTGGGCTTCCATTTGCAATATGGCTGACTATGGAAAGATGGGATTCAGATGAGAGGTGGTTACGCTATCGAAGATTATTATTGCTATTTATCACAATCACAGCATTCACAATTTTATATCTTGGAATACATTGGGTTTCAGACATAATAGGTGGAATTTTAGTAGCAGTAATTGCTGTTGAAATAACTTCAAAGACACATAAACCTATTTGGCAGTTTGCAGATGAACGTCTGTTTTCTCGAAGATTAGCACGTGCTATTGATGATCCCAAGAAGTGGTTTTCTGAGAGTTGGGTTTTAGTTAAAAGTGTATTTCAACCACTTCAGAAACCTAGTTCTAGCCAAACTAAGGCATTTATTGCGGTTCTATTGATATTAACTAGTAGTGTGTTATTATGGGATGCTACTCATCAAGATTTCCCTATTGAAGGGGTCAATCCAACCAAATCCGCTGGTTCTGAGGGTTGGGTCGTTGGAGTCGAAGAAATTAATGATGAAGTCAAAATCAAACTTTGGAATGTTAGTACCCAGAATGAGAAACTTATATCTGGTATAAATTGGATTAATCCTCCTAGTATTGAATTATCTAATAATAGTCTAGTATTATTTGATAATTCACATTTAGATTATTTTAATTTGGATAATCTCTCTTCGGACGTAATAGAACCAATATTTAGTATTCAAGAAGAAATGAATTTACAACAGGTATCAATCGGTCAAAATACTAATGGTAATCCGTTTTTAGTTTTAGTTAAAAATAGTACAATCGAAATAATAGATGTTTTTACAAGTCAAATATTAATTTCAAATGAAATTAATAATTTAACTACGATTGAGGCATCTGATTCCTTCATTGCTTCTGCATTTAACACTGAAAATGGTCCAATTATAAACGTCACGACATTATTCAATCCAAATGGTTTCAGATCTAATATAATTATTGAAAGATTTTCTAACGATCTGAATGATGAATATTTGGAAGGATTATTTGAAGTCCCTGTTGATTATAACAATTCTACAATCTTAGATATAGAAATGGATGGTAATTTTCTTGTTGCGTTAGTTGACATCGGACCATTGAACCGTCTTATCTTAATAGATTTGTTAAGCGGAAAGCAGGAAATGATTTCCAATCCACTTTGGCCTGCTGAATCCCCAAGTATTGATGGTAACAACATAGCATTTTTACAAAGACCAATATCAGGGTCAGATTCTAATTTCGATCCTCTTGAATATAATCGAGAAGTATTCCTATGGGATATTATGGGCAGCAATGAATGGGTTCAGATTACTCATGATGATTTTAATCAATACAATCCATATATGCTGAGTGATGGTATTACTTGGATTACAATCGATGAAGATGGGAACTCTGAATTAGTAATCTATTCGTTAGAAAAAACTTTTGAGGAGTACTCTTCAGTTGTTTTACAATCTGCAATTGTAATGCTTATACCATTGTTATTAGTTTGGTCTCATCAATCAGCTTTAGAAAGAAGATCAGAATATTAAAGTTCGGCATATCTGAACATTTCGTCTAAAGAAAACTTGGCTTTTTCTATTATTTTTTGGTCTAATTCAATAATTTGTTCAGCACGTGGTTCTCTTAGAGCTTGTAAAATATCTTCTAATAACGTTGCTTTCATATGCCTACACATAACACAAGTTCCCATAATGTTCAATTTTTGTTTTGTTTCTGCCATGACTCTATCTGCAGTCCCACATTCCGTAATTAGCATAATGTCGGTCATCCCTTCTTGGCCTAATCTTATTGATTCTTTAATCAATACTTCACTACTTCCAATTATATCACTTTCTTCTAAAACATCTGCTGCACATTCTGGATGACTTAAAACTTGTAAGTCAATTCCGATATTTTTAGCTCTTTCCTTCCATGATAATACTTTTTCTCCAGTGAACAGTGCATGAACTTCACAGACTCCGTCATAGATTATAACTTCCTTCTTACCTCTAAGAGAATTTTGTAAATGCTCGCCCATGAACTTATCAGGTACAAAAATCAATTTATTACCCGGTAAGTTTTCACATATTTTCAAGTAATTACTACTAGTTACACACACATCAACTTCTGCTTTTACTTCTGCGGTAGTATTGATATAACAAGCTACGGGGACTCCAGGATATTTTTCTCTTAAATCCCTTACATCTTGAGCCGTAATACTTTCAGATAGAGAACATCCAGCTTCAGGTGAAGGGTGTAAAACTAGCTTATCTGGACTTAATATTTTAGCAGTTTCCGCCATAAATCTCACACTTGAAAATAAGATTATTTGTTGTTCTGCATCTCTAGCAGATTTAGATAATGAGTAACTATCTGATACCTCATCGGCTACACCATATACTATGTCGGGTGTTTGATATGAATGAGCTATCAAGTAGACATCCTTTTCTTTCTTTAATTGATTTATCTCTAATGTGTAAGGTGCTATTGTCTTACAGTGTTCAACAGTCCATCTTTTAGGTTGTCTAATTACTTCACTTAGCCTAATAGCCTCTTCTTCGAGTTGTTGCTCTGAGAATACTTTGGGCACTATTTTCCCACGCGGATTAGGTGCTAACGGTAGGTCCATAGACATACTAATACAGTCATTGGTCATGTTTAACCTCTTTCAAGGTATGTCACCTCCGATGCACATGGGAGAAGAGTTGGTGCCAATATGGAAACAGTCCGAAATTCTCCACAAAGGTGCTGAGGCGGTAGTAATCTCAGGATATTGGATGGGTGCTAAGGCAGTATTAAAAATACGTAATCCTCGTTCTTATCGCCATCCTGACTTAGATCGTAGGTTAACACGCCAGCGACTATCTGTAGAAGTCCGAGTATTGAAAAAACTCCATTCTTCAGAGTTATCTTGTCCTTCATTATTGGATGCAGATTTAGATAAAGGTTGGATTCTGTTAAGTCATATTGAAGGAGAAACCTTGTATGACTCATTAGCATCTGGTAGGTCAGGATTTGAAGAGATTAGAAAATTAGGTAAATTAATACGTCAAATGCATAATTTAGGCCTATCTCATGGTGATCTGACAACTCATAATATTATGATTAATGATTCTAACTCTCTCTTTCTTATTGATTTTGGTCTTTCTAAAATCGCTCCTGAAATAGAACAGTTAGGGCTTGATTTACAGGTATTAAATGAATGCCTAAATGCAAGTCATCATGAGTTTGAAGACGCAATTGATGTATTGGTCGATGGATATCTTTCATTTTCAGATACATTTTCGCCATCTGGAAAAGAAGTTATTGAAAGATTTAATTCTATTAGAGGTCGGGTGAGATATCATGCCTAATGAATTGAAAATTCTTTTTGCAACAAGCAATAAAAATAAGATTAAAGAAGCCAGAGTTGTATTACAGCCATTGGGTTATTCAGTTCAGCAATTATTAATCAATGGTACTCCTCCTGATTTCATAGAACCACAAACTGAAGATATTGGAATAATTTCCAAATCTAAAGTCAGGCAGTCTCTAGAAATGATTTCTGGAACAGAGTTCTCTGGTTTTTCAATTTTAGTTGAAGATTCAGGATTATTTATCAATAATCTAGGTGATTTCCCTGGTGTTTATTCATCATATATACAGAAAACTATAGGAAATGACGGCATTATCAAAATTCTAGAAGATAATAAGAATCGTCAAGCCGAATATCGTGCGTGCTCTATACTTTATCAAAATGGCAAATACTTTGAATCATTAGGGATTTGTTCAGGTAAAATTTCTACTGAAATTCGAGGTTCCAATGGATTTGGTTTTGACCCAATTTTCATTCCTGATTCAGGAGATGGCAGAACATTTGGGGAAATGTCACAGTCGGAAAAAGACTCTAAATCTCATCGTGGAAAATCTCTGAGAATTCTTTATGAAGAACTTAGGGGGCCGTCAGAGTGAAGATAGGTAACCGGGTCGAAGGTACGATAGTATGCCATCTATGATTAGAATGACTGGTTGGTTTTCCCTAATTTTAGGGCTCATATTTTTCTTCATAATTCAAGGGAAGTTAGAATTAGTATCTTCAGTCGCTATCGGTATAGTTCTTTTATCCATTCTTACTGTTTTGATGTTCACAGGTAATCAAAAGTTAGTGCCTCCTAGTATATCCGAAGAAGTATCTCCAAAGGCAACTGCAGAAGTAGTAAAAACTTTAGAAATATCTCAACCAATTAATGAGTTAGAAAGTATTAATGAAAAAAGAGATGAAAAACTCAGAAGAAGTCGTAGAAGAGCGAAAGATCCACCAATGCCACTACCTGCAATCCCTCCATTACCTGCTAATGATTTACCTTCTTCAATGGAAATGCCTCCCCCTCCAAGTATTGGTGCTCAAGCAGTAGCCGGTACAAAATTAGCTGAAAAATTAGTTATTACATCTGATGCTCAATCAGAAATGGAATCTGAAATAGAAGCATTTGTAGATCAACGTAGGTCAAGGCAGGCTGAAATTCGCTCTTCTTTAGAGAGAAAGCGAAGGATGGCGCTGGCAGAAAGGAGGGCTGCAAAGGCTCGTTTATGGACTGAAGTCGAAGATGGTGAAGATTTAGCTACTCTCCTAAATGATCCAAATCATGGTTTGACAATTATTGAAGAACCAGAAACTTCTGATGGCAGTAAACCACTCGGCGTTTCATATATTCGAATAGATAATATCAGAATACTGAAAATAAAAACACCTTTAGAAGTTGAGAATAAAGACAAACAAAGAAATAATTTAGATGTAATATCAGAATCTCCTGAAATTCCAAATATGCCCCCTCCTCCAGGGCTACCACCTATGCCTCCACCCCCTGGAATGCCACCTATGCCTCCACCCCCTGGAATGCCACCTATGCCTCCACCAATGGAAAAAAATCCTGAGTGACATTACCGTATGTTCAAACATCAAACATCTTTCGAAGATGCATGAATGAAGATGTAATGTTAGTTGAAAACATAGAAGTTGAGGGTACTTATCCTGAAGGTGGTTTGATTTCAGTTTGGACTTTGAATCGTCCAGATAAACTTAATTCATTGAATTCAGAATCTCATGTCGCTCTCAAAGAGGCTTGTAGTATGGCCGAATCAAATGATTTAATCAGAGTTATTGTAATTCGTGGTGCTCCTCCCAAATTTCCACCTGAAGGGAAAAGGCCGAAACCAGTATCCTTTGCCGCAGGAGCAGATATTTCTGAATTTCTAGGTAAAAATTCAGATGATGTAAGGGATTTTTTTGAGGATAATGCATGGGAGCGAGTTTGGAATCTTACCAAACCAACTATTGCGATGGTTGATGGTTTTGCTCTAGGTGGTGGTGCCGAGTTAGCACTTTCTTGTGACTTAAGGATCGCTTCAGATAGAGCTAAATTTGGTACGCCTGAAATTAATTTAGGGTTAATCCCAGGAGGTGGTGGTACACAAAGGCTATGCCGTCTTATTGGTTATGGTAAGGCCTTAGAGATGGTTTTGACCGGTGAGATGATTAATTCAGAAACAGCATTATCATGTGGGCTGGTCAATGCAGTTACAACTCCTGAAGAGCTTGAAAATATCGCTATGTCATTAGCAGAAAATATCGCGAAAAAGTCCCCATATACAACTAGGGTGGCTAAACGAGCAGTGCGCGCATCCCTCGATTTATCTTTTACAGATGGGGTACTAGCAGAAAGATCAGAATTCGTGGCATTATTTGATACTGAAGATAAAGAAATAGGTGTTCGGGCATTTCTAGAACGAAATGATGCAAAATGGGTTGGTCGATGATTAATTGTATTCTCTAAAACACTACATTTGAATTGACTTAATCTCTAAGAATTCATCAAGCCCATGAGTCCCTAGTTCCCTTCCATTCCCTGATAATTTGTATCCCCCAAATGGAGCACTCACATTAAACGCCCCGCCATTTATGCTAACCTGCCCAGTCCTCATCTTTTTCGCAAATTCGATTGCTCTTTCATTACTAGCTGACCATACTCCTCCTGATAACCCATATATTGAGTCATTAGCCAAGGATAGTGCTTCACTTTCATTTTTATAAGTTGTAATAACTAGAACAGGGCCAAAAATCTCTTCTTTCCATATCCTCATATTTGGTGTTACATTTGCAAAAATAGTCGGTTTTACATAGAATCCTTTGTCAACTCCATCAGGCATCCCCAATCCTCCTGAAATTAATGTAGCTCCTTCATTAATTCCTGACTGTATATACTCGGTGACACTAGACTGCTGTCTTGAACTAACCATCGGTCCACATCTTGTAGTCTCATCTAACGGATTTCCTACTAAGTATGAATCATTTTTTACAGCAATAATTTCGCAAATTTGTTCATTCATTTCTTCAGGAATTATTAATCTAGTTAGTGCCGAACAGGTCTGCCCGCTATTTTGATGACACGCCCCAATTGCTTTTTTAGCTACTAATATAGGGTCTGAGTCATCTAATGCTACATTAGCACTTTTCCCGCCCAATTCTAATGTCACTCTCTTTATTGTAGGTGCAGCAGATTGACTTACTGATACTCCTGCTCCTGTAGATCCAGTAAATGAAACCATATCTACATCAGGATGACTTGACATATAGTTGCCAATTTCTGAACCATGTCCTGAAACTAAATTAAATACTCCAGCAGGTAAACCTATCTCGTCAAGAATATCTGCTAGTATAAATGCACTAAGAGGTGCCTCTTTTGAAGGCTTTAGTATCATTGTACAACCTGCTGCTATAGCAGGTGCAACTTTTCCGATAATTTGGTGTAAGGGGAAGTTCCAAGGAGTAATAAAAGCACATACACCTACAGGTTCTTTGCAAATTAATGAGTTTCTTACTTCTTCTTCCCATGAAAAACTTTCAAGAATTTTCGCATAACTTCTTGAAACTACCCTTGGAGTCCCTACCATGGCCACTCTTGAGTAACCAATTGGTGTCCCAACTTCTGCGGTAATAGTTTGTGCTAATTCTTCTCCTCTTTTCTTGAAGGCGTTAGAAAGTGCATTTAGTACATCTATACGTTGACTAATATCACTTTTCGACCATGTCTCAAATGCAGATCTTGCAGCCGCTACCGCTTTGTCTACATCTTCAGAAGAACCAACAGGTACTTTGCCGATTATTTCTTCAGTAGCGGGATTGATTACATCTATACTTCCTTTTCTTGTAGTGTCTACCCATTTTCCATCGATATACAACTGGTCTCGTACGTGCATGTACTTGGCGAGGAGTATCTACTTTAGATATTCACGCAGTCTAATAGTAGGGGCCTACTCCGATAATCATGACTATTACAGTCGAACATTTACCAAATAGCGTTGCTTTGGTCACTTTATCAGCCGAAGCATCAAGAAATGCCTTTTCTCTTGATTCTATGGAATTAATGTCAGAAATATTTGATGATTTATTAGCGAATCCCTCTATTAGGTCGATAGTAATGACTGGGACGGGTCGCTTTTTCTGTTCAGGAGCAGATATTGAATCCTTCGCCTCTGCAATAGACGATGGAACGATAGGGGAAATGGTTAGTGGTTTGACTTCAATATTACATCCCATGCAATTAAAAATTCGCTCATCCGAAAAAGTGTTCGTAGTTGCAATAAATGGCTCAGCTGCTGGTGGTGGATTAGGATTGGCTTTGTGTGCGGATTATCGCGTATGTGTCCCTAAGGCAAAGTTAGCAGCGGCCTTTTTCTCCTTGGGATTATCTCCTGATGGTGGAACTACTTGGTTACTGCCTAGGCTTGTAGGTGTCCAAAGAGCTAAATGTTTCTTTTTTAACAATGAAACATGGAGTGGCGAAAAGGCGTTCCATTATGGTGCAGTTGATGAGTTAGCCGAGCAAGAAAATCTTCTTGAGAGAGCGATTAGTATTGCTGAAAGTTGGGGGAGATGGTCTGAATCTAGTCGTCGCTCAACAAAGCAACTGATAGATGCTTCAACTTCAACTTTCATGGAAACTCAACTTGAATTTGAGAAATTACTCATTACTAATTCTTCACTGACCTCAGATTTTGCAGAGGGTGTTTCAGCATTTCTCGAGAAGAGAGATCCGAAGTTTGGCGAAGAATAGATTACTATTATGACTCTCGTTCCCTTAGTCGAATTACGCCTATTATCACTGACAATATGCATGCCAATGCTGCTAGATTTGATATAATTATTGCTACGGACATAATCATTAAACCATAAATTAGCCAAAGTAACAAAGCAGTACATATTAAGTGTAAAGTTGATAATGATATGCCTTCATGTTTTTCAGTAATCCACACCTCTTTTAATTGAGGAATCCAAGCTAATACTCCAAGAGTCCCTGCAATAATTCCAATTGATTCGATGAATAAGCCGACCATATTAAAACCTCATTCAGGTAAATCATTTCTTTCTTCTTTCCCATTTTCCGTCCAATTATATATTCCCTTGTTAGTTTTTTTCCCTAGACTACCTTCAGATACTAAAGAATCTAATAATCGATGAGGGCGATATGAATTGTCATCGAAAGAATCTGCAAGTCCGTTAAGAATATCTCTTCTCACATCTAATCCCACTAAATCAGAAAGTTCCAAAGGTCCCATTGGATGTTTATAGCCCAATCTCATAGCAGTATCAATATCGCTCGCTGAGGCTACTCCTTCTGCCAGCATTCTAATAGCTTCATTTCCAAGGACTACTCCCAATCTACTTGTTGCAAATCCTGGTACATCTTTTACCAGAATTGTCTCTTTTCCCATAATTTTTCCAATTGATTGAGCCGCTACAATTGTTTTATCTGAACATTTCTCATGTTTAACTAGTTCAAGAAGTTTCATAATAGGTACTGGATTAAAAAAGTGCATCCCTATTACTCTCTCGGGACATTTTGTGACACTTGCAATAATTGATATTGGTATGCTGGAGGTATTTGTGGCAAGTATTGCGTGTTTAGGTGCAATTTTTTCTAATTGAATAAAAAGTTCCTTTTTTAATTCCATAATTTCAGGAACTGCTTCAATAACTAAATCAACTCCTTCCACAGCTTCTGATAAATCGTTATACTCTTTCAGATTCTTACTCCATTTCTCTTTATTTTCTACAGTTGTTTTTCCTTTTTCAATACCCTTATTCCAAAACAAGTTAATATTATTCATTCCTTTCTGTAAACTCTCGGGAAAAGCATCAAATAATCTTGTTTCCCAACCGCTCTGAGCGCAAACTTGGGCAATTCCTGAACCCATTGTTCCTGCACCAATGACCGCAACCGTACGTACTTGCATGGTTGGTCGTTATGGCTTTAGGCAATAGGCCTTGCTCATTCTTCTCTTCCATATGCTGCAAGAGCTGACTGAAATAGTCGTTGTCTTGGGACATCATGTTCTAAGAAACAAGTAAATGGCGCAACATCTTTCAATAATTCAATTGCACTTACATATGCTCCATAGATAAAAGGATCAGCAGATTCTGTAGATGGGATAATAATGCCTAACTTTTCTAGACCTTTACGTGTATCTTCATCCCATATTGCATAGGTGTGATGTGTGAAATGAAGATATGATGAGAGCCTCTTAATATCAGACCTAGGTTTTTCAGTAAAACTATCTAATAATAGTGTATCGGGATATCTAATTGCATACAATGCCAACTTTACTTCTCTAGTAGTTTCTTCTCTCCACTCTCTCGGTCCAGAACCCATCCATTCATCAATCATATCTAGCATATTATTATCATATGGTCTCCTAACCATGTATAGTAACTTTTCATATTCTTCTGGTTTTTGTTGTTCTGAATGATGATGTTTGTAGAATAGTTCAGTCAGTCTATCAAAGAAGGGTTTACATCTTTCTTTATCAAAAGCTAATAGTGCGACATGTTGCATATAATCACCTTAATTTTCAGTTTCCTTTCCATTCACGGTACTGAATCCAATCTTGTTTCATATATTCATTCATTAATTTATCTTCATCTTCTTCAGTAGGTAATACACTCACTAAGTAATCTTGATATTCTTGATCGGTACCTTCAAATTTTTCGCCCCTTATGGTATAGTTTTTTCCAGCATAATTACCGATTCCTCTATTGAATTTGTCCGATGGAATAAATAATTCAGGTTCACCCTCCTTTCTTGCACTACTAATTCTCCTCATTTCTTCGCGGAGTTCTTGGAAATATAAATCTCTACTTGCTTCATTAAGATGGCCTCTGTCTGCCTCAACATCACTTTCTCTTTCGTCATATCTACCTTTTACTCCGTAAACATAAGCCCATTGTGCACTTGTAGAATCATCGGTTCCAAACAAATCTAATCCGGTACTGATCCATTTGTTCAGATATTTTTGAAGTAATTCGCAGGGTATTACCCCTTGTTTGACGATTCTTCTGAGACCATTTGCTCCGGTTCCAAGATGGAATGATTCTTCTTTTAGCATTGGCCCCATTGAAGCAGCTAGAGGTTTGAATGATGAAGTACTAAGCATTTTCAATTGATATTTCCCATCTCGGTCGATGAAATGCGTAAAGCAAAAGAAATCTAGCCAGTGGTCAATTGGTGCATTAAATGAGCCTAAAATACGAGTGCCATCTTGTGCATTTCTTTCCAGTAATTTAGCAGCCTCTCTTACACCTTGCTCTCCGAAATATGTGCAAAGAAGGTATGCCATTTGCCAACCGTGTCTTTGTTCTTCGCACATTATCCTCATGGCAGATTTCTTGTCATATTCGGTAGGGGCGGTTGCTAAGAGATGATTTTGTTGCTCAACACTAGCGAATTCAGTATCTCCTTGTACACTGACCATGCTGATAATCGCATCTCTAATATTTTGTTGAGGTATTTGCATTCTTCTTTCCCATTTGGGCATTCCTTTGAAATCTCCAAATTCTATTTGGCTTCCTGCAGTGTCCCAATCGAACTTTATGTCGAATCTATAATCACCTAACCAGGATGGATCAAATCCAATTCTGGTTTGCCACTCATTGAAATCTTTTATCCAAGCCTCAAAGTTTGGTGTATATCCTTCTACTATTTCGGTATCTGACATGTAATTGCCGAATCGATATTAGTATATGAATAAATGTACAATTAGCATAGAGTATTATTTGCCTTTGAATCTCGGTGTGCGGCGTTCAACGTAAGATGCAATACCCTCTTTAGCATCTTCAGATTGAAACAAATCTGATTGTAACTCTCGTTCTAGAGCTAGATGATATTCTAATGGTATTTCAATACCACTTTGTACACTGCGCTTAATATTTCCAATTGCTTTAGCGGCTGCGAGTGGAAGAGTAAACTGACCAGCATAATCAATAATATCCATTCTGAATTCATCTAAACTTACACTGTCGTAAATATCGTGGATAAGGTCCATCTCTCTAGCTTCTTCAAAAGAAAATTTCCGGCCGGTAACCATGATTTCCATAGCTCTTGCTTTCCCAACGAGTCGTGCTAGACGAGCAGTCCCTCCAGTACCTGCCAATACTCCTAAGGATACTTCTGGTAATCCAATCTGGAAGTTACCCTTGTGTGCAATTCTGATGTCAGCTGCCATTGCAATTTCAAGTCCTCCTCCTACAGTATGTCCATTTAGAGCCGCAATTACCAATTTAGGGGTTTGTTCAAGACGAGATAGAGTTTCGTTAGCATGTAAGCAAAAGAAGTATTTGTATCTTGGAGAGAGTGTGTTTAGATAATTGATGCTAGCCCCCGCTGAAAAGAATTTTCCACCATGTCCAGTTAGTAAAATCACTGAAACATCTCCGTCAAACCTCGCATTAAGTATTGCATGATCGATATCTTGCCACATTTCACGCGTGTAGGTATTTACCGAGGTTCTTCCTTCTTCTAGCGGTTTTCCATCGGTATCTGAAATAAGCTCGATGATAGCAATACCGTTTTCGGTAACGCCATAATTCACTAGATTGTTGGGCATTGGCTCAAGGTCTGGCCATGAAGTCATGTGACTCGCACTAACAATCCGTTAATGAAAGAAACGGAATAACTCTAATGTTAATTTTGAGCATCAGATTCAGTGAAAGAGAGTTTCCCCCCTCCCTTTCTTATCATATTCCATTGCTCGCCAACTTCTATAGCTCTATTACTTGGTTCCCAAATATCACGCTTCAGTGATTTTCTAAATGGCATGCGATGAACTAGTCTCCCATCGTCTAACTTCTTTTTCCTGAGCATGGATTTTTTAACTATAGGCCATAGTGCTTTTCTTATAATTCCAGGCTGGTATACCCACTTCATAAATTGTAAACCATCGCCTTTTCTTTTCTGATCTCTCATCCAATATTTGGCAACCATTTTAAATCCTCTATCTCCGACTCTATTCATCAGAAATCTATTTATCGCACTAATTTTTATTAAGGGTACAAGCCTATTTTTGACTTCCTTCTCATAATCGCATTCTTCTAGGATTGATTGAGCTGCCAACACACCACTTGTGATTGCATATCTCATTCCAAAACCCCACATAAAATCCTGTAACCCTCCTGCTTCACCAACATAAATTTTATTCTCATGAATATATTTTGTAGGCAAACTGAAGTCACCCTTCCCTCCAACTCTTTTTATTGGCTTTCTATTCAATTCATAATGCTCATCATACCAAGCGATAGTTTCATTGAGATATCTCCCTGATTTTTTTTGTTGTCTCCAAAGACAGGTGCAAATTAGTCCAACTCCATCTATGATGATGAGGTATGAATATGCTCCGGGGGCGAGTTTATCATTTAGCTGGAATGCAACATGATTGGGATGTTCAGTATGAAAAATCTCTCCGAAAGCAATAGCACTCGAATCCTTTGGCCCAGCCGCAATAATATCACAAGTATTCGGGTCGACTTTGGACTCATAATGTATTTCAGCACCAGCAGCAATAGCCATTCGTTTGAATCCTTGATCGATACAATGTTCATCAGTCCCTCTTTCCACAACTCTGAAAGCAGCGCCTTTTGTTTTTGGATTTGTAATTACATCATCCGGGTGTATTAAATCTATTATTTCAAAGGCATTTGATTTGAATTCGTCAGGATTTAAACCCCATTCTCTCATCTCCTCAAAGAAATCAATATCACTGGTCCAATTTTCAATTCCTTGAAAATCTCCATCGAATCTAGCCCCGCTATCTTTACGGATTTCATGGACATGAACTTCCTTTCCGGCTTTAGCAAGGATTGTTGCCGCTGCAAGACCAGATAGTCCTGCTCCAAGGATGTCAATCTTCCCGCCCATGCATTTCCGTATGAGGTCTAATGTTTGAAACGTTTGGTTATTCGCAATCAAAGAGTTCATTCGAGAATTTACTTTCGAGCATATCAAGTCGGGAGTTATGAGGCATGTCTAGTGATAGAATTATTGTTCGTGTAGAGGCAGAAAAACTTGAACCAGAAACTCTACGTTCTCTACTTAATATTGATAACTGTGGAAGTGTAGTTTCTTTTGTGGGTTTGACTCGTGGTAATGATAATGACGTCACCGTAGAGAGACTTGAATTCGATTCTTGGGAAGAAAAATTATCTCCAGTTCTTCAAGAAATATCAGAGTCTTCTATTGATAAATTTAATATTCATTCCGTTGTAATTGCTCACAGAATAGGTATAGTCAAACCCTCCGAACCAATAGTCTGCATTCATGTTGGTTCTAAACACCGAGATTCCGGATTCGAAGCTTGTTCTTGGCTAATTACCGAATTAAAATTACAGGCGCCTTTGTGGAAGAAAGAAGTTAGATCAGATGGTGAGATGTGGAAACAAGGATTGGGTTAGGATTCAAATAATAGTATTCGATTTGTATACATATTCTCCGTTTGTCTGAATAACGAGTACTTCTTCCGAGAGAATGTATGAGTCACGAGGAACTAACCAATTCATGGACAGGAATTGTAGATGTAGGTAGCAAAGAAGCAGTTTTTCGTGAGGCAGTTGCAACAGGGACTCTTCAATTATCTAATGAAGGGATTGTTGCAGTTAGTGGTAAGTCTCCCAAAGGAGATGTCAGGGAGATATCCACAATTGCATCAATACAAGCCGTGAAAGACACGCCTAGGATGCTACCTCATTGCCATTTAATCCCCATAGAAGGTTGTTCGGTCATTTGGAATATTGAGGGGGATAAACTACGATGCACTGTCACAGTAAGGACACATTGGCGAACAGGTGTAGAGATGGAAGCGCTATGCGGAGTTAATGCGGGATTATTGTGTGCATGGGACATGCTCAAATCTATCGAAAAAGATGACAAGGGGCAATATCCGAATTCTCGAATCGATGGTGTCCATGTAGTTAGAAAGAGCAAGGGTGACCAACATCATTGAATGCTGATTGACCTTCGGAGGCAACATGGCAACAGCAGATTTTGAGAAGTACTTCCTTCAAGCAACTGAATCCGCTGCGATTGCAGCCTCTAAATGGATAGGTAAAGGCGATGGTAAAGCTGCTGATGGTGCTGCTGTTGAAGCTATGAGGTCAGTTTTCGACAAAGTACCTTTCAATGGTCGTGTAGCGATAGGGGAAGGCGAGAGGGACGATGCACCTATGTTATGGATAGGTGAGCCATTGGGGTCATTACAAGGCGACCCACTTTCTCCTGCTATTGATATCGCAGTTGACCCTTTAGAGTGTACTAATCATGTTGCTTATGATATGCCTAATGCTATGGCAGTTCTTGCTGCTGCACCCAGAGGTGCACTTTTACATGCTCCAGACTGTTACATGAATAAAATTGCAGGTTCTCCTAAATTAATGGGGGAGATATCTTTGGATGCTTCCACCGCTTACAATATTGAAGCAACTTCTAATGCTTTAGCTAAACCAATCGACAGTCTCAATGTAGTAGTTATGGATCGTCCAAGGCACGAAATTTTAATTAAAGAATTGAGAGAGTTGTCAGTAAATGTAGTTCTAATAGGTGATGGAGATATTGCTGCAGCTCTAAATGCAGCAGATCCTAATTCAGACATTGACTTGTTGATGGGTATTGGGGCTGCTCCAGAGGGAGTAATTACTGCCACTGCATTAAGAGGACTAGGGGCTCCATTTGAAGGGCGTTTAGTTTTCAAGAATGAAGGTCATAGAAGTAGGGCTGAAGAAATGATTGATGGTGACATAGAAAGGCTATGGAAGAGAGATGATTTATGTTCTTCTGAAGACTCATTATTTATTGGAACAGGAGTTTGTCAAGGTCGAACTAAAGGAGTGATTCAGGATGGAAATACATATTCTGTTGAATCTGAAATAATTGATGTTGCTAATGGAATTCATAAGTTTGTAAGTGGGACTCACTCTACTTAATTACAGATTGTTAAAGCGATGCCTTCATTTTCTATAGCCTTCACGTAAGCATGAGGCTATTATATGGATACTCGACTACTTGAGAAAACAGCAAGTGATTTAGTTGCAGCAGGTAAAGGAATTCTTGCAGCGGATGAAAGTAACGGTACGATGTCTAGCCGGCTTGAAGCAGTAGGTGTATCTGCGACCTCAGAAACCAGAAGGTCATATAGGACCAATCTTTTTTCTACTAAGGGGTATGAAGATTCGATTAGCGGTGTTATTCTTTTTGATGAAACTATTAGGCAGGAAATGGACGATGGTCGTTCGGTACCCGAGGCATTATCTGCCATAGGTGTACACCCTGGGATCAAGGTAGATACTGGTGCTAAAGATTTGGCAAATAATAGTGGCGAAAAAATTACTGAAGGACTTGACGGTTTAAGAGATCGATGCAAAGAATATTTTTCTATGGGTGCTAGATTTGCCAAGTGGCGAGCAGTAATAAAAATCGATGACGGTATGCCAAGTAAGGCCTGTATTTCTACAAATGCTCATGCTCTAGCAAGATACGCATCAATCTGTCAAGAGCAAGGATTAGTCCCCATTATTGAACCTGAGGTTCTGATGGCAGGTAATCACAGTGCCCAAACCTGTTATGATGTAACTGCTGAGATTCTCGACGCTACATTTGAGGAGTGTCGTATTCAAGGAGTACATTTACCAGGTGCTTTATTGAAGCCGAATATGATTATCGCAGGATCCTTTAACTCAAATCAGATAACGCGTGAAGAGGTCGCTAATATGACGGTTGATTGCCTTACTAGGCACGTTCCTCACGAATTACCAGGTATTGTGTTCCTGTCAGGAGGGCAATCGGATGAAGACGCCACTGCGCATTTGAATTTAATGAATTCAATGGATACTATGCATCCGTGGCAATTATCTTATTCTTACGGGCGGGCTTTGCTTGCAAATGCATTGAAGACTTGGGCCGAGGGAAATCCTGAAAAAAGTCAATCAGTGTTTTTACATCGCGCGAATATGAATAGTCTAGCTCGAACAGGAGATTGGAAAATCGATCTAGAATCAGTTTGATTCAGGGTGACTTATTGTTGATTATCTTGGGCGCCAGGTCTTAGCTGCCAAACGCATATTTCATATCTTCCGGAGAGCGCCCCGCCACGTTTTGTTGTTGCAATTTTCATAATATCTTTGTCTTTAGATAAAACATTGCCCAACTGCTGAGGAGTTGTTCCATGCCTCATGGTTGAGTTTACGTGTTCTAGAATCTCTGTAGTATTCGCTTCACCCTTAGTATCTAGGAATTTTTTAATTTTTTGTCTCAGTCTAGTTGTTCTCATATTCACCTCTCCTTTTTTTCTGGCTGTTCTCTTTCATGATGATTCACCCACTCTTCGGTAGCCCATTCCGACAAAGGTGATTTTTTACCCACTACTCCACTTCTCCTGACTCTTCCAATTCTTACTATGGTGGGGTCGGATTCTAGTATTGCAGCTAGATCGAATGATGGATTAATATCTGTTTGCTGTGATATCAATTCATTAATTTCGGTAGTATTCCTTGGTTTTTCAGAAAGGTACTTTTTGACTAACTCTCGAATTATATCCGTATCCATAGTCATCTTTCCTTCATTCAATCGGACACGGCTACCTGTTCGATATAGGTAGGGTGGCGGGGGGTGATATAATGCTTCTGCAACTTATTGTTCAATTTAGTTACATATCGTTGCACTATTAATCGAATTTCTATGTTATTTTTTGGTGTTAAAATGAAAGTGGTTATTTTTCCACTAGAAATGTGTAACTTAATGTAACTAAAATGCATAATTTAATACATAGTTCTGTAGTGGTTGATTACGGAGGGAGTCATTGGTGTCAGAAGATAGTGAATTTGACACAGTTCCCGGTTTTATTTCTACACCTACTAAGATACGTAGTCGATATCGCAGGAGACTTTTGAATAGACTATCAGAAGGTGGAGAGACTGTCAGTTCTTTAGCAAGAGATATAGGGCTTCAGATCCCTCATGCTTCTGCTGAGTTAAGAAGACTCAGAAACGAAGGACTGGTCTCCAGTGACTTAACTGCTGGGAGTCGTGGTGCATATTTGCATTTGACTGATTTAGGTTGGGATAGGATCCGCTCCGATGAGAGGTCAAGAGCAATAGAGGCCCTACCTTTACCATCTGAAAATGATAAGTTTTGCATCTTAGATAAAGATGGAAAAAACATATTGATTGGATTATCTTCAATTCCAAAGTCTCCTATGTTATTAATTCCAGATAGGCCACCCCAACTTGATATTATCAATCCTGATTCCATTGGAAATGAAGGGGTAAGGTGGAATTGGGCTATTTTCAAAGAAAGGAATCCTCGATGGTTCGACTTACAATCATTGACTCCTGCTCCTCCTCCTTCTCTCTCAAATGACCCTGAAAAAATTGAAACATATTCTTCTCAAAGGTCAGTTATTGGAATAATTAGAGCTAGTTTGATAGACGAAAAAAACCCAATTGCGATGACTATAGGTACCTGGTTTGACTTACCTAAGGTCAGACAAAATCCACCATTGAATGAAAATACATTCCATCGAGGAGAATGGACATTGGGAGAATGCCATGAACTCTGCCAAGAAATAAGGCCTAAAGTGCCTTTAATTGCTATTCTGCCTGATAGTCTTTCAAAAACAATGCTCCTAAGAACTGCCAGAATAAATTCTCTAATTATTGCTGATTTAGGTGGATTAAATCTTGAAAGTGACCATTATCCTCTATCTGCTCTTGAGTTTTGGATAATGAAAGCCCATCCTAGACTACCTAAATCTGAATTAAAGAAAAGAGTACAATCATTAAGCGATCGAATAATGTCCACACGGAAAGTTCGAACGGATGATTCTACTTGGCGTAAGTTTAGGAGAGACTGGAGTAATACAATCTTCACAACTGATGAAGAGTCAATAAGGAAACTTGACATTAGGGGGTTGGGTAAATATGCAGTGGAATCATTAGTTAGTTGGGTTATATCCTCAGAAGAACGGCCACCATTAGTTTTAGAACTCGATGACGATATCTCTAGTGAAATTCAGTCATCAGCAATCATACATCCAAAACTTAGGGTACTTATCAAAGATAGTATCTCTTCGTCAACAAATTCTCTGAATCTTCTTTATCCAGACTATCTAAGGCCGTTGCCATGGTTAAGACTTCAAACATCTTCTGGAGAAATAATCCCATTAAAGTTGGTAAATGATATACCCAGTAACCTACCAATAAATGATGACTTGATTTCTGAAGAAATTACTCCTTGGAAAATAGTCGGCCTTACTAGTTTTAGTGGATACAAGCATGATGAACTGGAGCAAGGTTATCTTTCTATGGCTCAATCTGCCATTTCCCAATTTCCCAATGGCAATGAAGAGTGGGCTAACCAAATGGAAGCACGTTATCCAATCGCCGCTTGGATAGCATCTCCCAAGCATACTCGATGGCCTAGATGGCAACGCCTCAAAGATCGCATCTCAGTAGAATGGTTAATTCTATTCGATATAGACCATATTCCTCTCGATAAACTAGCTGAACTTGCAGATGAGGCCACCGAAGAAATACTTGATTATTTTGCAGGGGAATTAGAGAGAAAGATAAGAGAAGAACGAGAGACGATAATTAGGACTAGACCGGCAGTAGATTCCATCGATGCCTCTAGTGGAACTGCTTGGGTTGCTGGACAATTCCTAGCAAATGCTGCTTGGATTCCCGACTATCTACATAATGATTTAACCGAATGGTCATTACAAGCCTGGCTAGCATCTCCACCTAAAAATTCTCTCAATGCACTTAAAGGCGTTTCTTGGTTATATTCTGCGAAAAGAGGCCAAAATGATAATTTCCCTGAAGTAATAAATAGGATTTTACTCAAAGGCCAAAATTTGTCAAGTGATCACGATCTTAAGATATGGTCGACGTTAATTAGCCACACAATTGATAATAAAGAATTGACTAATGAAGAGATCAATCTAATCATCGAGAGGTTACCTTATGATTGGTGGGCTCATTTATCCTCTGAAATATTGTTAAGGTTACTAAACAATGATTCTCTAACTGAATGGTTATTATCAAATTCTAAGCCTTGGATTGCCCTTGTGTTGAGGCCTTCTGGTGAATTAGGTAATGCACCAGGTCTTGAAGATTTTTCACACCCTGGATTTAACCCTGAAATTTATTCGCTATTAATTCGTAAACTCAGAGGGCGTAGGGAAAGAGAAGGGCTGCCTGAATCAGCTAATTCTCTAGTAGATCTTCTGGATGCAATTGAATCATCAATTCGAAATGTCCCTCCCAATCCAGGGAAAACACATCTTCTTTCGGGTTGGCTCGCTCAACCTTTACATAAATGGCCAGATATACCTCCTGAAGTAGCATTTAGTGGTAATGCAGAGATTGGAGAAAGATTAATTTCTAAAAAGACTGGTTTCTCCGAAAATATGGCTTCAATAAATCTTTAATTAGGTTTTAATAATATTATTTTTGATTTGTATTGAAACGATGAGTTATTGAATAAGTGTTGGTTAGATTGACCTGCCCAACTGGCAACACCGAGTTGACAAAACCCCCAGCCGGAGGTAATAGGATGAAACTCGGTACCACAGATATGGGTCTCCGTCTGTCGAAGACCAGAGTGACTTATTGTGTAATAATTGAAGAGATTATTCCTTTCAGAATGACCTCTGGCGCAATACAGACGGTATGGATTGTGTAAGGTCCCCTGTTGACCGAAAGGGATGATTCTAGGGACTACCCCACAATCCAACATACGTCCTGGGGTGGGGTCAGGAGTCAGAGCATGAAAGTGCGGTGAAAGGCTCCGTTACACTCCGGGGCACACTTTACTTCCGCAGTTCTCAAGTCATATGTGTATAGTTGGAAGGTCAATGAAGAGCCTTGGACTTGTTGGGGGGACATTCGAATTTTTCCATATAGGTCATCAGAAATTGATTGAAACAGGTCTTTTATTTTGTAAAAATTTAGAGATATGGGTTGTTTCAGACAATATTGCTCAGCAGAAAGATCCACGAATTCAATCTTGGCAAAAAAGATGTGATAATATTAAATCTCATCTTTCCGAAAGTGACAATTCTAGAGTTTCATTCCATGAGTTAGTTGATGAATTTGGTGCTGCAAGTTATCATGTAGATGCTAAGGCAATTTTTTGCACAAATGAAACTATAGGGAATTGTGTAAAAATTAATAAAATTAGGGTTTTGAACAATTTAGATGAATTAGCGATTGTTGAGGTACCGCATGTTTATTCTAGAGATAGTAAAGTAATTTCTAGTACTAGGATAAGGAATGGAGTTATCGATATTTATGGTAATAACTGGTTTGATAAAATCTCCTTTGGCTCTGATATCCATATAACAAAAGAAGCAGAAACTTTGCTGAAAGAACCTTTTGGCACTCTATTCGAGGGCCCTGAATCCGATCATTCTATTGCCATTAAAAAAGCATTAGATTCAATTATAGATAATAATTCTCCAATAATTGGAGTCGGTGACGTAACCGTAAAATCATTACAGGATATAGGCAATATTGCGAATATTGCTTTAATTGATGAAAAAACAAAGCGTATGGTGTGGGAAGGGTTTAGAGAAATAGATCAATCTCTATATGATTGTGTAATCGAATGCCAGAATCCTCCTGGCATGCTAACGAAATCATTATTCGAATCCTGTAAAATTGCTATTGATAATTGGACCATTAATCGCCTTAAGACACTGATCGTTGTTGACGGTGAAGAAGACCTGGCTCCTCTTTTATTGCATCTACTGGCTCCAATAAATGCAGCTATATTATACGGTCAACCGAATCAAGGTGTTGTGGTAAGGATTACTGGTTTGGATTCTAAATCTCGTTGTCAGAGTTTGATTAATCTTTTTGAAGAAAGATAATATTACATCATTCTACTTTTGAACTCAGATTCAAAGCCAATCCAAATGCTACTAATGAAATCATTACAGAATAGACACCAGGGTCGACCCATGTGGTATGTTTTATACTCCAAACAATGTAGAACAATATCCCTATTATTACAAGCCAACTTGAAATCATTTCTTTCATATTATCTGCTTTGATAGTGTTCTTTACAAAATCACTATTTGGTAAATCTAAAATCCAAGATATAACACCTCTTGAGGAAACATCCTCTCCAGCATCTACCTGAGTATTTGCTTTCTTCATGCCATAATCACCTGCTCCAATTAAGATAACTCCAAATATTGCAAATACTGCATCGTCAATAACAAAACCGGTGTCATTTGCTGCAAAGGCCTCCCCTGAAAATCCTAGGAAACCTAGCCAAGTAACCTTGTAACCAGGTGAATAAGCACCCTCAAATATATTTACAATTGATAGTATTATCACCCAAAAACCTAGCATCACTGCAGCAGTTGAAACCATGCTACTTGGTTTTGTTAGAGCCTCATTCCAGTCTGTCTGAGTCATGTTTATCACAGTCGGCGACCTACCCTTTTGGTTTAACGGTTTCATCGATGGTATAATCCTTAAAGTCTACTTTGTAGCATATATTTTCCTTGAGCGGCTTCTTCTATTTGGGGGTCATTAAGACTTAGAATCTTAATTGAATCTATAGTTTTAGGTATTGCAGAGTTTACTTGTTTACTACGGCCACCTCGGCCTTTACTGACATTCCTAGCCATAATTAATCCGAGAGTATCCAATTCATTGATTAGTGCTGAGATTCTTCTTGGAGTTAGAGGTTCAATATTTATCTTCATACATGCTTGAGAATATGTTCTGAAAATTTCTCCTGTAGATATATTTCTTGTTCCATTTTCTTCATTTATTATTATGCAAAACAACACTAATTTTTGATGTAGAGGCAGAGTTCTCAAAACAGGAGTCACTTGGTCATGTTCAAGTTGAGATTGAGCTAAACGAACATGCTTAGGATCAACTTTAGTTTGAGATCTTTGCTCGGCTTTCTGTACTGAAATTCTCAATAAATCCAAGGCTCTTCTTGCATCTCCATGCTCTTGTGCTGCTAAAGCAGAACATAATGGGATGACTCCACTTTCTAAAGAATCAATCTTTAGTCCCATACGAACTCTTTCTTGTAATATGTCCTGAATTTCTTGAGCCCCATATGGGTGAAAAACAATATCCTCTTGGCTCAATCTTGAGCTAACACGCGGATCTAATTCTTGTGTGAAATTCAAGTCATTGCTAATCCCAATAATACAGCATCTAGCATTTTTTAATATTGTATTTAAGTTAGTTAAACTATAAAGTAAACCTGAACCAGCCTTAGCAACTAGATTATCAATTTCATCTAAAACTAAGATATGTACCCCCCCTACTCTGTCCATCCGTTGTATAAGAGTTTCAAGTACTCTATCAGTTGGCCAACCGGTGAATGGTATAGGCGAGTCTCCACGTTGGTTAAGTTGACTGGCAAGAGTCTGAACTACTCTATACTTAGTATCGACATTTCTACAGTTTACTTCATAGGTTTGGACCGGATGTCCCATCTGCCTACCCTTCTCAAGTAATTGGCCTAGAACAAATCTTGTCACTACTGTTTTACCAGATCCTGGTACTCCATAAAGTACCATATTAGATGGGATATGGCCATTTAATGCATCGACCAGATTTCTTACTAATGACTCGACTTCCTGTTCTCTATGAGGCAGATTACTAGGTTCGAAAGCATGGTCAAATGCTTTACGATCTATGAAAAGAGACTCTTGTCCGAGAATTTTCTCGAAAATATTTCCCTCCATTTTTTATCACCACAGTGTTATGTTATCTCTCGTGTCCTATTACCATACTCGGAGAAGGTCGCTAGAACAACGGGGATTCTTGACGAGACGCTTGGAGGTAATAAGTGATTCCAAACCGAGGTGAGGTAAGGCTTAGATTTTATTCCTTTAGTATGGTTTATATCAAAGTGTTCTCATTGTTAATTTTTCGCAATTAATACTTATCCAGTGACTTATTTTCTTTCTTTTTTTAACATTTCAAAATATTGTCTCTTAGATGATGAATTTTTAATACATTAATCTTTTTTTTTAAAACAAATAATTTTCTTCTGCAAACTTCTTAAATTTATTTTTTTAGAGATTTTTCTATTGAATATTAAAGAATCTTTTTTTCTGCTATATAACGGAAGTTATTTTTCTTCACCTTTTTTTAACAATCTGACTGGCCCATTTTCATCAAATATTATTGCATCCCCATCTTCTAGTTGATGAACATTTTCAGGTAAATCAGGTATTGGAAAACCTTCGGAATTATTTTTTGAGCTTGCATAATTATGAGTGACTAAAATCATTTTATCAGGGTTTCTTTCAGAAAGATCTTTTACGCCTTTAGGTGTGTAATGGTAAGGAAAATCTCCTATGTCTGGCATACCCATTTCTAAAATTATGACATTGGCATTTACAGTTCTTTTCTCAATTTCTTCACAAGGCCCCGAATCTCCACAATGTAATACTACAAACTTATTTTTATGTTTTAATTCATAGCCGTGTGGATCGGTTTCAGGGGTATGACACACGGGAAATCTTTCAAATTTCCAGTTAGTGCCTGTAAGTTCTGCCTCTTCCATTTCATTCCAATTAGCCATTGTATCAAACTCATTTTCTAAGCTTCCTGGAAATCCCATATTACATAGATTAGTTAGAAATTCTTTACCTCTAGGTCTTAGATAAATATTCAGTTCTTGTTCATTCTTTGTATCAGAAATATATTTTCTTTCTAGTAAAAAGAATGGGAATCCGAATGTGTGATCTGCGTGCCAATGTGTGAATAATAAATGACTAATTTGGGAGGTTCTGATTCCAAATTTTCGGAGTTGAGGAATTAGTGATGGAGGCGCGTCGATCATAATTTTTCGATCAATCACTGCTAGTGCATGTGATCTCCCTAAAGGTGTAAAGGCATTGCCAGTACCTAGGAAGTCGATGCGACTCATAGTTGTCGACTAGGTATCTCAGACTTGACTTAATCGCTTCGAAGGTGACTTAATACTGCTCTTCTTCAGCATCTATTCATAAACAGGTTTCAACTCGGGCAGTATAATAGTTGAGGTGTTGTAATGACTGACTGGAACGCAAAAAATCCCTATACATCTAAATTAACTGAGAACTATGTTCTTAATGGTAAAGGTTCAGGTAAAGAAACTCGCCACATAGTCTTCGATTTAGGAGACTCTGGATTAGAATACAAGGCAGGTGATGCGCTGGGTGTAATACCCATTTGTCCTCCTGAAATAGTAGCCGATCTTCTCTCGTTGGGAGGTTTCACCGGTGAAGAGCAAGTAGAGACTAATCTGGGTATTTGTAGTCTACATGAAGCATTATCTACGAGATATGAGGTTCATAGAGTCTCGAAAAAATGGATTGAAGGTCTCGGTTCAAGGGTAGTTTCAGGTGATGGCCCTATTGAAATCAAAATAGTTAGTCGAGATAGAGTTTCAACATCGGATGGTTCAACTGTTATGAGTTGGAATGGTTCAGGGAATGAAGATGATTTGCCATCGGGTTATTCTGAGATTATTTCTCCAAATGATCCTGCTGAGGAACTTTGGAATAAATTAACCTCTGATCCAAAATCCATGGAAGACTATATGTGGACTAGAGATTATGTTGACACTCTTAGGGATTTCAGTAATATTTCATTCACTCCTCAAGAATTTATTGATGGCATGGACCGATTAAAGCCTAGACTTTATTCTATAGCTAGTAGTCCTGAGTTTGAACCAGGTACAGTTCATTTAACCGTAGGAATTGTACGTTATAGTTATCATGAACGAGATAAGGCCGGATTAACTACGGGCTATCTCTCGGATAGATGTATAGTTGAAGAAACTCCAATTGGTGTATTCATGTCCCCTACTAGGTCATTTATTTTACCTGAAAAGGGAGATGTTGACTGTATTATGGTAGGTCCTGGTACCGGAATAGCTCCATTCAGGGCTTTTTTACAACAAAGAGATTTGAATGGTGACAGCGGTCGGAATTGGTTATTTTTCGGAGACTGGACTGAGGAAGGCGAGTATTACTACAAAGAAGAAATGGATGATTGGAAAGATCGAGGTATACTCAATAAACACGACCTTGCTTGGTCACGTGATGGTTCCGAGAAGGTTTATGTCCAGCATTTGATGAGAGAAAATGGTTCCGAAATATGGGATTGGATTCATGGCGGTGGATATTTCTACGTCTGTGGAGATAAATCCCGAATGGCTAAAGATGTACATCAAACACTGATTGATATTTGTTCTGAGCATGGTGAAATGAGTCAAGAAGATGCTAAATCTTTCGTTGAAGAAAGTATGATGAAAAAGGAAAAGCGTTACTTACGAGATGTCTATTGATTGTTAAATTTAGGATTTTTTTTCCGATGCAATCATAGCGTACCTTTCGTTGCCAGAGAATGATGTTTAGAAGAGTCCTCATTGCAAATCGTGGAGAAATCGCTCTACGAATTCTTCGTTCGCTACATTCATTAGGTATAGAGGCGGTAATGATATATGGCCGAGAGGATAGGATATCGACTCCTGTAAGATTGGCAGATGAATCCGTATATATCCCTCGCGATGACCCTTTGGCGTCTTACTTAGATATCGAAGCAATTGTTGCAGCCGCCAAAGAGGTGGGAGCCGACGCAGTTCATCCAGGTTATGGTTTTCTCGCTGAAAATCCTACCTTTGCGAGAAGACTTTCTGAAGAGGGGATAATTTTCATTGGTCCCAGCCCTGAAGTTCTTCAATTATTAGGCGATAAAATTACTGCTAGAGAGGCGATGTCAAAAGCGGGTCTTCCTATTGCTAGAGGTTCACCAGGTCCTATATCAAATCCGGAAGAAGCGTCAATAATCGCTGAAGAAATTGGTTTCCCTGTAATCATAAAAGCGGCAGCCGGAGGAGGTGGTATAGGTATGCAAGTGGTAGAATCTTCTGAGGAATTTGAATCTGCTATGCAACTTTGTCAAGGGCGTGCACTTTCTGCTTTCGGCGATGATAGAGTATTTTTAGAGAAATTTATCGAAGGTGCACAGCATATTGAATTCCAAGTTTTGGGAGATGGTAAAGATGCGATTCATTTTGGTGAAAGATTTTGTTCAATCCAAAGAAGGCATCAGAAAATACTTGAAGAAGGTCCTTGGTTATCCGAAGAAATAAGGCAAGAAATTGGCAATAAAGTAGTCGAGGGCGCTAAGGCAGTAGGGTACTGTGGATTAGCTACGTTTGAGTTTCTCAGGGATTCTAATGGAGATTTTTATTTTTTAGAGGTTAATCCTAGAGTACAAGTTGAGCATACGGTTACAGAAATGATTACTGGGACTGATTTAGTATCTTTAGGAATAAGGGTAGCATCGGGCGAAGAAATAAGGCTTAAGCAGAATGATATTAATATCAATGGTCATGCCATACAAGTTAGATTAAATGCAGAAAATCCTGTTACTTTAGCACCATCTCCTGGTAAATTATGGGAATGTCACTGGCCAGGTGGTCCTGGTGTGAGAATTGATACTCACGCTTATACTGGTTATGACATGCCTTCTTCATTTGATAGTCTGTTAGCGAAATTAATTGTGTGGGCTCCTTCTAGGGATGAATCTATTGCAAAATTGAAAGCGGCTTTATCGGAAACGAAATTATTGGGTGTTGATACTTTAATCCCACTACATCAAGCGATTTTATCAGAAGAGGACTTCCGTAAAAGAAATATTACTATACACTATCTCGAAGAACATAAAAACTTGTTATGAGGAGGTAGTATTTTGGAAATAGTGATTGTAGGGAGTATTGGTTATGACGATATATCGACTCCCGAAGCAGAGGGTTCAGACCTATTAGGAGGCGCAGCTACGTATGCTGGTTTATCAGCAGCCTTCCATAGCCTAGATGATAACCAAAAATCTCCTAAAATAGGTATTGTAAGCGCAGTTGGACAGGATTTTTCTACATCTGATCAATTAAAACTAGAATCTTCTGGATTAAATCTTGCAGGAGTAGTGATGCGAAATGGCGATACATTCCGGTGGTCAGGTAAATATCAAGGTTCTATGGAAAATGCTCAAACTATTTCGACTGATGTCAATGTATTAGAAAATTTCAATCCAGAGGTGCCAGAATCGTGGAGAACCCCTCAAGTGTTGTTCTGTGCTAATACTCATCCTGCAACTCAAGTTTCGGTATTAGATCAATGCCCCAGCGCAGTAATTACAGCCCTTGATTCTTTTATGTTATGGATAAAGGAAGAAGAAAAAACACTTTCAGAAGCTCTTCGTAAAGTCGATATAGCAATACTGAATGAAGAAGAAGTCTGTGCTATCGCTCATGATGATGTTCTTCCCCGTGCTATTAGCTCTCTTCAGTCAGGTTCTGCTTTGTATGGTGGAGAGTCGGCTGGTCATGGTCCACGTTGTATCATTGTCAAGAGAGGGAGTAGTGGAGTACTTGCTAAGTTTCCATTTGGATTTATTGCCCTACCTGCTTACCCGATAGCCAATGTTGTCGATCCTACTGGATGCGGTGATTCATTTGCTGGTGCATTTTTAGCAAACATATCTGGGAGGCCAGGTGCATTGAATGATATCGATACTATTCGTAATGCTTTAATTCATGCAACTGTTACTGCATCTTTCACAATAGGTGGCTTAGGGACTTCCAGTATTTCTAAAATTCAGCGCGGATTGTATCATGCAAGATTAGATAGATTTAGAAGAATTGTCGGTTTGTAATTTATTCCAATCTTCTGATACCTCTTACATGTCCTGAATCATCTTTATTTGAAGTTCTACGCATTTGATTGAATTTCAACATAGGTTGTTCTTCAGCAATTAATACTGTAGGGCTATGTTCTTCACCTCTTGAAACACGATTAACTACTTGGTCCATAGCATCTCTTCCAGATAGAGAAGGCTTGGTATTATTTATGTTTAGAATTCTATTATTCGCGCTATCTGCTTGATGTTCTTGATCACTCCTTAGCCTTAGGTGCTGTTGAGTTTGAAACCTAGATTTTTCGTTTACTTCGATTCCATCTGGGTCCCCATATTCTGAGGCATAACTTAGATTTTCGCTCATGTAATTACGAGATCTAGGTACTAAAATCCTCTCAAGAATACCCAATTTTCTTTTTCTAACCGGCGGTTTTCTTAGTACTAACCGCCCGTCTCCAAGCGAATTAGCAATTTTCAATAATCCGGGGAATTCTCCTAAGTCAGTAGGTTCAGGTAATGCAGCATTAATTTGTGCTTCTCTTCGTAATGATTGTTGAGCTCTAGCTTTTTTTACCAAGCCTGGTTTACATTCTATTCTCACGGCTTCATCCGTTGGTGCAGGTAATAGGCCATTCTGATAATTATTCATTGGGCTACGTTTTAATCCATTAGCAGCCTTTATCATTTCTGCACTCGATATTGGTCTTTCGTGTATTTCTGTTCCTGTACTGTATGCCCCAAAGATTGAGATTTCAGAATCATTATTCTTATTTCGTTGATCAATATATTGTTCAGGTGCAGAATAAGATGATTCTTGTAAAGGCGGTGGTGAATAATTTACAGGTTCTGTTAATGATGATGGAGCAGGGTCAGCATCAAACATTCCACCTAATTCAAAACCAAACATATCAGAACCCATATTTTCAGTATCGAACTCGGTACGATTTTCTGTTTTTTTCTCATTATACCACGATGGTTCATTTCTACCCCATGTTTGTTGATATGCCGAAGTTCTTTCAGTAATTTCTTGCCTATTCTCATTTAAATTTACATGTGTATTAAAATTTGTATCTATAATTGGTACTTGAGTTTCAAAAAGTGGTATATTCTCCTCAGGATGGAGTCTATTGTAATCGACTGGGGGTTCATTATAATCTTGTAAGGGCTGAATTTGATTATCAATATCTATTTTTGTCTCTTCTATATTTGGTGCACTAAGGAGCCTTTTCGGTTTCATTATAGTATTTGTACTTCTAAATTCTCTTTCTAAGGATGCTTTTGCTTCTGCAACTGATTGACCATTACTTACCTTTTGAATAATCATTTGTATTCTTAATAGAGTTTCTTGATCATTCAACCTCGATTGAATTATGTGTCTGTCTCCAATATTAGTTTCAATAACTAGTGCGGGATTTTTGAATAGAAAGTATGAGATTGCTGAACTAGCACCTAGAATCGAGACAGCATATCCGAGAGGTGGAATTAATGCTGTAGCGCCTAAGTAACAGGCAGCTCCCCCCCATAACACAGTACCTGCAGGTACTTTTGGAATATCGATACTCCTAGTTCTCGAAATAGAAGCCAAATCAAGTCTTATACCCTTTTTTAGGCTATTTGATAGAACTAGCTGACGCTGAGTTATGGCAATCCTGAATTTACCCCCTACCCCAACCAAAGAGAGGTTGCCGAACAGTGCCGACTCTCCCTCATCCGGTCGGGCATTACGCCCGAACGTGTGCATCCAGCACGCGAGCGACTCATTGACGATATAATAACTCGGTTCATTGACCCGATAAATCCGTCTCTTCGTGTACGTTTTGTCTCTCGCCGTTTTTTTAGAAAACGGTAGTGCCAATAATGCGCATGGGCATGGCGTCTAATTGAGAAATAATTACCGGAGGGCTCCGTTCTAACCTTGTCCATAGGGGTACCTCCCAATCAACAGTTACAATTGACTTTTCTTTATTGGTAATTCTTCCAACTACAAATTGCATATCTACTGCTGCATGTATTATGTCACCGACCTCTAACTCTCGCTTCTGGAAAGGCGCTTTGTTTATTTCAAAAGTAGATTCAGTATTCTTAATTAACGCTCCTGAATCTAAATGTGTAACCATACAACCTCTGTGTAACGTTTCTTCTCTAAGATTTCTTATTGCTAAGCCAACTCTATCTCCTGATACAGCGATTTCTACATCATCATCCATTACTTGTAGACTTCGAACAATCCCATTTTCTTCTGCAGGTAAAACCTGTATTGTATCGTGTTTAGATACAGAGCCAGATTGTACATATCCGATTGCCACTAAACCAACTCCTTTAACATTAAAATGTTGGTCGACTGGTATAATTAAACTTCCTTCATTTCCTTTTGTATATTCCATTAGAGAAAATAACTTCTCTCTAATTTCATGTTCATCAGGTACGGTTTCAAATAAATCCCAATCTTTTAGTCCCGATTGATGAATAATCATTTTCACCTGCTCAGGATCTACCCAACCTCCAGATTCAGGATTTATTATTATGAGTCCTTTTTTTATTCCAGCACATCCAAAGGATACGCAAATCTCCCCTAATGATGCATCTACTTTCGAAACCTCAATAATTCCGACTTTGGCTACATTTAACACTGAAAGCAAAGGCCTTATCTTTTCAGGATGTTTAAGTGGTCTTAGTAATGAAATTATTTGTGTAACTCCATTTCTTTCTTCTTTGAATACATAAGATTCAATATCTCTAACATCTCCTTTTTTAGCGATACTTCTGGCAAGATTTTCCGAACCAACGAAGGCAATATTGAGTACAGGCACAAATATCCGAATAGCCATCCCTTGTTGAAAGGAACGGTGACAAAGTTATCGTTATGTTCAACTCATAGCTTCTCTTGCTCTTTGGGCAGCATTCCATAAATCCTTTTCCTCATCAGTTATTGGTTTGAATTGTGGTATATTAATCGCCTTCATATCTCTATCGATAGCAACCATGAAAAAGAAACCAGAGCAAATTTCTTCTCCAATCCATTCAGACCTTGATAATCTACAAGATATGACATGTATACCCGCCGTCCTTGGAGAGGTCCAAACTACTTTTGCGGTGGTGCGAATAACATCTCCTTGGTATGCAGGTCTTCTAAATTTTAGTGCATCTACTGATACAGTGACAAAATTTCTATGAGCGAACTTAGATGCTGCCATTCCAGCAGCGGTGTCCATTATCGCCATTAGCCTTCCTCCAAATAATGTATCTAGAGCATTGGTATCTCCTGGAAATACCTCATTTAGTTGTATTACTGGGTCTGTGGAGTAGGCCTCATCCATGTCTATCAAGTCCTCTCAAACACTCATCAAACTTGAAACCATCATATTGTTTTTACGAAAATAACTCATTTTCGAACCGTTGTATTCAATCCTGAGTACTGTTTCGGACAGCCATGGAGATGCCGGAGTTAGTCTGGGGTGAATATCATTTCAAAGACCCAGAGGTTGGTAAAATCATCTTTTGGCCACATATCCCATGTTTACGCATGCCTTCTAAATTAAGATCTCATTCTAGTTTCCATGGAATTGCATTTATGACCTCATCAATAGATTTGAAGTCATGGATAGTTGAAGCAGAGCAAGAACAAGATAGCCCCGGAGTTCATCGTGATTCTGCGATTGCATCAGGAACTGTACTTGGAAGATTAATGAGTGATTTGAATGAATTAGATGTAGATGGGCCAATGATTCCCGACCCCGAACAAATACGTTTACTTTTACATGCTCAAAACTCAAGAGGGGGCATTCCAGTTTATGCTATTGAACCAAGTCTTGATGATGAAAAATGGGTTGAATGGCAGATAAATAGTGCAGATCAACAAGTGACCTATTCTAATTTAATTCTTACTTTAACTACCGGTCGGCGTTGGAAAAAAATAAGAAAAAATGCAATTAGTTCAGTTTCATTATCTAAGGGTGTTAATGCTGATTTAGGGGCTGCATCAGCATCAGCAGCGACATGGTGGATAGAAGAGCAGCGAGGTATTTCTGAAGAATTAGTTGCTTTGAGAGATAATCGATTTGTTTCTCGAATAAGAGGAGCATTAAGAGACCTACACAATAGTAGGGTTGATGATACTGAAGCACAGGAGACTACTTTGTTAGTACCCATCCATCAGGCTTGGCTGCCTTCCATAAAGAAGGCAATTGGTTCTTGTTTGGATATTGAATTGATAAATCCGGAGGAATAAATATGGATGAGACAAAAATAAATTTAGATATTGAAACACAGACTTTTCGTTTTACTTCGTCTAAACCAATTAATCAAGATGAAGCAGTTAGTCTAGCGAATGGTGTCTTATCTGGAGAATATGTAGTTATAATTCATGAAAATCCACATGCAACACTAGTAATAGAGCCCGAAGGTTCTGTTTTAGTGCATGGAATCTCAAGAAGTGAAGTTGCCCGCCTCGCGGTCCAAGAATTACTGCTGACATTAGGGATGTCAGATGAATGGTTAATTGTAGATTCGGGAGAAATGATTATCCGTTTCTCAATAGGTAGAGCAGTATTGATGGATTTAGCGGCAGATAGGTTTTCTGAGATCAATTATGATACTCGAATTGGAGCCTTAAGAATAAATGCAGAAAGGCATAAGTGTACAATTTTATTATTCAATAATGGCCATGGTGTGATTCTCAAACAAACATCCAAGAGAATTGCTGAAATGGCAATAAGACATTGGTCATCACAATTAGACGATGAAGGCGCATTGGCGTGAGAAATATGTTTGAGAATGGTCGGTGGATAGGGCCGATATTAGACCAACACATGCATCTTGATCGAAATAATCGTTTTTTTGAGGCGATTAATGAATTTGTTATTTCAGGTGGCACTGCCATTAATTTGGTACACAAACCCGATTTCTCTAATCTCCCAGAGTCTCCTTCTGATTATAGAAAAGCATACCAAAATACTTTACAAATGGCCGCAGAAGTACGTGATAAATTTGGAATCAGTGTCTCTGTGATACTTGGACCTCATCCAGTAGCATGGGAGCATCAAATTCATACTATAGGTTTAGAAAAATCTAGCTCTCTTCATCTCCAAGCGGTTAAGATCGCATTAGAATACATTTCTTCTGGAGATGCGATATGTTTGGGAGAAGTCGGGCGCCCTCACTATCCAGTAAGTGATGAAATTTGGACAGCTTCTAATGAGTTATTGTTAGAAATAATGAAATTAGCAGCAGAAGCAAAAACAAGTATACAATTACACGTGGAAGATAATGGTGAAGAAACATATTCTGATCTAGCAACACTTTGTGACAAAGCCAAATTATCTAGGCATCTTGCTATAAGGCATTATGCTCCTGCGGATATTAGTGAGGAATTCACTCATGGTTTAAGTGCAACTGTAAGTGTAGGAAAGGGCAGCCTATCAAAAATTGTTGAAACACTTCCAATGTCTAATTCATATTGGGGAATGGAGACAGATTTCTTAGATGATGAAAAAAGACCAGGTGCAGTACTCGGCCCTAAGACAATACCCAAAAGAACTCATCAATTATCCAGTTTGTTAATTGAGAATGGTTATTCAGAAGATCAAGTCTCCGAGATTTTAAATAATATCCATTTTAATTGGCCTCAGATTCTTTATTCAATTATGTGAAACGCGAACTTAAGTTTTGGAGTAAATGTCATCACGCCTCCTCCTAAGAACATGAGGACACAGATAGCAAAAAAATCAAATTCACCTATTGGTAAGGGACGATTAATTAGTTCTTGTATTACTAATCTTAGTATTGGTCCATTTATTGGTAAGAAGAGTACCATAAACAAAATACCAATTCTCTGACGTACAAGCATAATACTCCGATATGCTACTAACATTTGAACAGATGTAACCGAACTAGTTTAGAAAGGCCCTATGCTCGGACGGTCAACGCGCCTGTAGTGAAGGGGTTATCACCTGAGGTTTCCAACCTCATGTCCCGGGTTCAAATCCCGGCGGGCGCACCAAAATAATCACAAACTTCTAATCTATCATATTGAAACACCTTTCCCCCTCCGTCAGACTATGTCTGACAAGGAAGTCACTACGATGTCTAATGAAATTGGAATAAGTAAAGATAGTTCTGATATCGTAGACGATAAACAAATAGTCGGTCGTAAAATCTGGAGAATAGTACCATATTTGAAGAGATATTGGAAAAGAGCATTGGGTGGAGTAGTTACTAATGGTATAGCCCGAGCTTTCGACTTAATACCATTTGTTGCTATAGGGATGGCTGCAGATTATTATAGAGATGAACTAATTCCAGATTCAATTATTGGTGACTTTGTTACATCCGATATTCTTCCTTCCTTGGGCCCAATGAATTCAGTAGAGTTTGGTTTTGGTTTCTTGATTCTAATGTGTTTTACTTGTCTTGCTATTTTCCAGGGTCTTAGTAATCAACTTTGGCAATCAACTGCTTACATGGCTCAACATGACATTCGAATGGATGCTACTGATTCATTGATGGCGATGGAAGCATCATATTTCGAAACGCGACAAACTGGTAATCTGATGTCAGTTTTATCAGCTGATGTGGCTCAATTAGAAGATATAATTTCTGACGCTAGTACTAGTATGATACGTTTAGTCATGACATTCGCCACTGCATTTGGCATTATGTTCTGGATGTCTCCCACTTTAGCTGTAATTTTATTCGCTCCTTTAGCCCTAATTGTTCCTATGGTAGTATGGTTTTCCACTAGAGTCCAACGTAAATATAGGAAGACAAGAGAAAGTACTGGAGGAATAGTAGCCATACTAGAAAACGTATTATCAGGTATAACCGTTGTACAAGCTTACAATGCTACTAGCTTTGAAAGTTCTAGGATAGGGCGACAAAGTGGAGATTATCGCGATCAATCTATTTCTGCGGCATTCGTTAGAAACCGTTTCATTCCTGGAATCTATGTTGTTGCAGGAATCTCATTCGGCCTTCTTGTTTCAGCGGGTGGATGGGTTATGGCTTCAGGTGAGATCACAGTGGGGCAGTTCGTCACATTTCTTTTGATATCAACTAGAATGACTATGCCTATGTTCATATTGGGTATGCTTCTTAATCAGTTACAGAAAGGTGAGGCTTCTTCCAAGAGAGTATTCGCAATAATTGATTTAGAACCATCAATTTACGATAAAGAAGGTGCCATTGAACTAGATGGGCCAATAACTTCTATTTCTTTTGAAGATGTATCTTTCTCTTATCCATCGTCTGAAGGAAACGTCCTCAACGGCATTTCTTTCACTGCATCTTCTGGAGATTCCCTAGGTGTCATGGGACATACTGGTGCAGGGAAAAGTACAATTCTAAAATTAGTAGAAAGATTTTATGAGCCCCAGAGTGGTCAAATTCTAATTAATGATATAAATATAAATGAATATTCCATTAAATCAGTAAGGAATAGAATTGGTTTTGTATCTCAAGAACCATTCCTCTTTTTCGGTACTTTACGTGAAAATATAGCTTATGCACGTGATGCCACTGATGATGAAATCAGGTCTGCTTTAGAAACTGCAGGAGCATTGGAATTCACCTCTAAATTACCCCAAGGAATTGACACTATGGTAGGGGACCGTGGTGTAATGCTTTCAGGAGGTCAAAGAGCACGCATAAGTTTAGCACGAGCGCTTCTAAATAACCCTGATCTTTTAATTCTCGATGAGGCAAGCGCTGCCTTAGACGCCGAAACGGAAAAAAGGATCCAACAATCACTTTTCGGAGAATCTAATGGCGGTAAAAAGAGAATTACTATTGCTGTCGCCCATAGGTTAGCGACAATAAGAAATTCAGATGAAATAATTGCATTAGTTGATGGTGTTATTGTAGAACGTGGAATACATAATCAATTAATAGAAAATAACAATGTTTACGCATCTCAATGGTCAATTCAAACAGGAGAAATTGATTCTTAGAGGTGATTTTTTGGAAATCCAATGGATAACTGTAAATCCAGGTAAAGTATACGTTGGCTCCGATAACCGTTCAATTATTTTTGGGGGGATTGGTCCTCGGCATGAAGTAAAAATTGATTATGAATTTGAAATTTCATTCTTACCTGTTTTTCGAGAAGATGCATCTGAGATATTATCATCAAGTGACTATCATATTGCTTCTGAATCAGAGTGGGAGTTAGCATTCCAACAGGATTTAATTTCGGGAAATAATGAATTAGAAGAACTATCCGATCGAATAAGGGGATCTTATTGGTCCAAATATTGTGATGGTAGATCATTCATAGAGGATGATTGGATAATGAAAATTGCACGTACCTGGAGTTCTGGAAATGTTTCTGCTAGTCCAATCAATAAAGATAATAATTCTGAGTACATAAGATTAGTTAAGAGACCTAGTAATGATATGTTTACAACTGAATCTCCCCAATTGCCCGAATCTTCGAATAAGTCTAGATTAATTCTTGAAGAATCTACTATCTCACTAATTTTTGGTATAATTCCTTCTTTTTTATGGGCCCATTTCAATGCCAGTGAAGGATATATTTTAGAAGGCTGGTTAAATCTTGTTTTTGGCGGTATTTTTATTGGGATATCCACAGTTATTTTTTGGAGACCTAAAACAAAATCTTGGAGAATTGGAAATAACTGTGGAAGAATGAAATAAATTTACCGTTCTCTGTCATCTATTTGTAAGCCTGATTTTCCTCTTATAATCCTCATCCATCCAGTTAGAACTCCCATGCCATAGTTCCAGTGTAATGTGTAAGTTGCTATTGATGACAAGAAGATAGTTTTCTTTGTTTTACTTGGTGAGTTTCCTTTCCATGACCCATACCAAGCAATTAGATTGTATATCAGAATAAGTGTTGGTAATGTATGAACTCCTAACCTTGGTAACCCCATTGGAACTGTTGATAAACTAATGTCCCAGAAATTCGGCCAAGCTAAACCCCCATTCGCTAAACCCCAAAAAAAGAATGCAAATGCTGCAATTACTATTGGCGGAAACAATGCTACTACAGTATGCGTGGGTGCTCTCAATTCAGGATATTGATGACTCGCTAAAGTTCTCACAAGTCCATAGTTTCTAATTTGCTTCTTGACTCTCGACAAATCTCTCCTTCTATGCCACATAATTGCAGTCTTATCAGTCCATAATCTCTTTCCAGTCATTCTAATTCTATGATCAAGCATGACATCTTCTGCTCCTATTGCACCTTCATCAAAACCACCAATTTCTTCGATAACAGAGCGTCTGTAAGCACAATTAACACCTGGTAATTGATTTACTTCATCAAGTTCCTTTGTTCCAACTTTACCATAATTAGTTCCAGCAGTGAATATTGTGCTACAGAATGCTACATCAATTACTTGTTGCCACATAGTAGATTCTTTGACTGGTGCAAAATTCGGCCCACCTACTCCACTTACCTCTTCTATAGAAAACCATGATACTAATTTTTCAACCCAATCATTGGGTACAATTACATCGTCATCTGTGAATAATATAAGTTCCGATTCTGTTCCATTGATTGCAATATTGCAAGCATCTGCTCTAGTTCTAGAACCTTCATCATCTATGAATTGAATATTATTTTTTTCACAAATTTTTTTCCCTGGGTCATTTGTAGGTCCAACTACGACTATTTCACAAGGTCCTGAATAGGTTTGATTGCTTAACCCTTTTAGGACAATATCTAGTTCTTCATGATTCCTAACACTAGGAATGATTACAGTGACTGAGTGATTACTCACGACCATGCGTAAGCGTCAATGCTTTCAATAACATCGATGAACAATCAAGGATCATTTGTAACTCTTGGAGCTAAGAAGTAAACCCAACTAGCTCCTCCGTCATTACTATTCCAAGTAAGCCGCAAAGGATATTTATCTTGGAATTCTAAAGTTACAGCATCAGTTAGTCCGCTAGCAAGTTTTCTTGTCAGAGGGTCTAAAAATTGTAAAGAATAAGTTGAATGAGTAGGGTTTGGGGCTACCAATTCGCTTAGTTCTCCTGCATCAAATCTAACATTAACTGATTCACCTGCTTCTACCGTGACGGACACACTCATTTGATTTGTATCTAAACTCAAATCTACTAATTCGCCTACGAATTTTGCAGCTCTTAATGCATTAGATAATTTAGTCGGATCAATAGTTGCTTTGCTATCGAAAGTTAGTTGAGGCATCTTAGGTTCATTCATAGTTCCTGTATCTAATCCTCTTAAAATTCGATGCACTGCGCCCACTCTCACATTAATTGCACCTATTGCTTCATCATAATCTAACTCAACTAAATCAGAGGGTCCCGCAAGGCTCAATAAATCTCTTAATTTAGCTAGTTCTAGACCTATTTCTACCGGTTCAACCTCATATGTTTCAAAGCAAGCATCTCCTATTGTGGCAGATAATAATGCTACATGTGAACCATCTACTACATTGATGTGAAGTCCATTCTCACCCCACACTAATTTTGCTTCTTCTGTTAACACAGAAAGCAAGTCTACTATTTCCTTCATTAATTGCGTGTTTGCTGTGACTCTCAACATAATGCCGCCCCTTTCTTAACTTACCCTTGACTGCTGGTTATTCATGCTTCTGTTTGAGCAATTAGTTATTTAAGAATAGATTTCATTCTTTTTTCACTAATTTATTGATACTCTCTAAACTTATGTCCACATTCAGAACAAGTGCACATTTTTGTTTCAGGTTCATCAGAAGACCTAGTTTGTTGCATCCAAACAAATATCTTTTTACAATCACACTTAGGGCATATATAGCTGTCCTCGTACAAAATCCCTCTAGCTTTATCTTCCCCGCGAGTCCTATCATCTCTTTCCTTAACTTCTACAGATGTTCTCGCTGCTCCTAGGTCAATTGTTTCTCCTGTCATTGGGTCAGTAAATTCTGCTCCTTTCCCATCTTTTCCTGCTAGAGGGCCTTCATAGTTACACGTATAATTGGTGCATCTAATATTCCCATTTGCTTCCATAAAACCTAACGTACCACATTCTGGACAAAACATAACTTCTCACAACCAGTTGATTTCTATCTTCAACCGAATAGTGGTAAATCAATGTCTTATTGAACATTACTCATCCAAGACCAGAAATATCTTCTAAATTATGAAAACAATCCAATTCCAATCCTATATCCTGACCATGCCAAACCAATACTTCCCATAATTGTCAGAGTAACATAAATCATCGCAGTAGAAAATTCATTTTCAGATAGATTAACGGTGTCCATTGCGAAAGCAGACATAGTGGTAAATGCTCCAAGAATACCAGTTCCAAATAGTAATAGATTATCTTGACTAATTAATGCATCAGCAGCGATAGCACCAAACATAATTCCAAGTAACAGTGATCCGATTAGATTCACCGTTACAGTGCCATAAGGAAGCCCTTCTGATGGCATAATATCTGAAATAATATATCTTAAAATGGCTCCTATAGCACCACCAATACCTACCAATAGCATCAGCCTACCATCCATAACCCTGCCAATAGATACTAGTTTTCATGCCTTCGCTCGGAATCGCGAGATTGAAGCCTGAAGTCGATGTCGAAGAGTCCGTGCGTATCATCTATGACTGGAGATTGGCCCGTGTTATAGATGATAATGAAGTGATTATTGATGAATTATATTGGAACAGAGTCTCAACCAAGTCTCTAGTAAATCGTCTTTCAGATTTACAATCAGGTAGAATGACTTCTGAAGCACGTTCCTTGAAAGAAAGGTTTCCTGACGCTATTCCTGATTCTTTAGGGGTATTATCATGTTCTGATTGGCCTGAATTGTCAGAAGAAGAAGTTCTGAAGTTCACCGAGGCATCAACTCGTTTAGCTAAGCGAGGAGTTGCAGATTCTTCAGGAGATATCGATAGACGTCTGGATATGATGGTTGGAGCAAATAATGAACTCAGAGCATCTTGGACTACTCTTGAAGCTAGGTGTATTGAGTGGATTGGTCTTTTTTTATCTGAACTTGATCTTGATAAAATGAGAAGAGAAATACCTGAGGTAGTTTCCTCCTCTTCATCAATTAATGAGGTTGCTGAACGATTTGAAGTTCCCGAAACTCTTCACCAACCCTCCGAAGACGAGTGGAGAGTTGTAAAATCTCAAGCACAATCAGTAGTTGATATTGCAGATAGGTTATCAAATCATGAAAATGCAATTAGAGTTCTAGCGAATGATTACTTGCCTAGTTTATCAGCATTAATTGGTCCTATTGGCGCTGCGAAATTAGTAGTTTTAGCAGGTGGAAGAGAACGATTAGCCCGTATGCCGTCAGGCAGTCTACAGGTATTAGGGGCGAATGCTGCTATGTCTGCACATCGACGAGGTGCACCTCCACCTAAGCATGGGGCAATTCTGTTTTCGATGCCAGCAGTCAGTCGTAGCCCTCGCTGGGTTCGAGGTAAAGTAGCAAGATATTTGGCAGGCAAAGCAAGTATAGCTGTAAGAATAGATCATTTTAATGGTGAACCGTGGACTAAGGAAGAAGTTTCGAAAATACATAAAGAAGCAGAGTCGATAAAAGATAGATTCCCAAAACCTCCTAAAAGGAAGTGAATTTATGGCTCGAAGAAAACCTCAGAAATTAGCATGGGGGATACGTAAAGAGGGTCGTTCATTGTGGACCCGAAATGCAGTAAGGGGTGTTTCAGTTAGAGGCGAGAAAAGGAAAAAAGACAGTCGCATTGAATGGCGTCACTGGGACCCTAATAAATCCAAAGTGGCTGCTAGCCTACTAAAAAGTAAGAAAGAGACTAGCCTGATGATTCCAGAAGTAGGTTCAACTTGTCTGTACTTGGGTGCGTCTTCAGGAACCACAGTTAGTCATATTCACGACCATGTCTGTGGCTCAGGAAATCATCATAATGGTCAAATTATAGCCGTAGAGATGGCTCCAAGAATGATGAGAGATTTGAGTAAATTATCAGAAAATAGGCCCGGCTTGATTCCAGTTTTGGGAGATGCCAGAAATCCATTATCAATTGCTCCTTATCTTAGAGGAAAAGTAGATTGGATTCATCAAGATATTAGCATAGCAGATCAAACGAAATCATTTTTACATATTTCAGAGATATTTCTCAAAGTTGGAGGGATTGGGCTATTATCACTCAAAGCTGCTAGTGAAAGATGGATTGAAGGTGGTGATGATTCACGTTTTAAAGAGGCAGAGAAATTAATTAATTCAAATGTGAATTTAATCCTTCTAGAAAATATTGACATATCTCATTTTGAGAGTCAACATAGAATATTTGTTGTCCAAAAAATAGTTAATTCTTAGCCATCAGCTAAAAGTGCGACTCCACCAAATACAACGAATAATAATAGGTAAAATAGAATTACTGCTATTGTCAATCCTATTGCTATCCAACCCATGATTTGAGCTGCTCTAGCCAAACCATGATCTGGATGTCCCGGCTGATTACTAGTTATCTGTAAAGCTCCATTAGCGATTATTACTGCCGGAATAGCGCTACAGACTCCGCATAAAACAAATGATAATGCAGCAAGAACCATAGCCAAAACTGCATTAGTTTCAGTATATTGCCCCATCATTGAGTTCCCTGAAACTTGCACTGCGCTATTTGGATTCTTAGTTGGATTCGCCCAAGGTATTTCTTCGCCATTATCCATGTTCACCCTACATGTGATCTATTATTGAACTATTCTACATTTATTTCATAAGACATATGTAGATAGTCAATATAATGTAATTACCTTCTATGGTTCAATCATGCCAGAAATGCCAGAGGTCGAAACGGTTCGCCGGGGACTTGTTCCACATTTGGTAGATACTACGATTAGTTTTGTAGATTTAAGGCGCCCAAACCTTCGTTTTCCGTTCCCCTCTGATTTTGAAGAAACACTGACTGGAGTTAAGATTGAGAAAATAGATAGGCGTTCTAAGTATCTATTATTTCGTCTATCTAACGGATATACTTGGATGAGTCACCTTGGAATGACCGGAGTTTGGACTATTGGTTCAGATGGTTCAGGTAAACACGATCATGTATATTTTGAATTTGATGATGGAGCTAAAACTGCAGTATATACTGACCACAGGCGTTTTGGTTTCATGGATACATTTCTGACATCCGAAGAGTCAGAGCAGAAATGGCTATCTAGTCTTGGCCCTGAACCTCTTACTGAAGAATTTACTACTGAAATTTTGAAGTCTAATCTTCAAGGTAAACGCTCTCCAATAAAGAGTGCATTATTAGACCAGAGAGTAGTCTCTGGGCTTGGAAATATATATGTCAGTGAGATACTTTTTCGTAGTAAAATATCTCCTTTAAGAACTGCAGCAGAGGTTGCAGGTAAAAGTAAGAAAGTTGGAGTCAAGGTGCAGCGTATTTTTGAGCATACAAATCAAGTTATAGCAGAAGCAATAATGGTAGGCGGTTCAACAATTTCAGACTTCAGAGGCGTATCTGGAGAGTCTGATTTGGGTTATTTCGCGCAACAATTCAAAGTATTCAATCGTGAAGGTGAAGAGTGTGTAACTGAGTCATGCAAAGGAACTATTCTGAGGATAGTTCAATCAGGTCGTTCTACTTTTTATTGCCCTAAATGTCAACGATAAATCACTTCAATATTTGTTTTACAATAATCAATTGTAACCACATGGGGGTTATTCTTGTAACTAGAGGTAATGGCTTATTTACTATTCCTGGCATTACCTCCCTTCTCCCTTTACGCATGGACTTAATTGCAATTTTTGCTACTTTATTTGCAGGTACTGCAGATAATTTTTCCATTCTACTAAGTTTCATACCTGCAACCTCTTGGAATCCTGTTACTACATAACCAGGGCAAAGTGCAGTCACTGTAACTCCTCTATTTTTCAATTCTTTATGTAACGCTCTTGAATACGAGAGGACATAGGCTTTTGTTGCACAATATACTGCAAACCCTGGTCCTGAAATATAAGCTGCAATAGATGCAACGTTCATTATTTTCCCACCCCCTTTTTTGACCATCCGGTTGCTGAATTCATGAGTTAATTTAGTTAATGCATGAATGTTTAGATCAATCATTTGTAATTGTCTTTCTGATTGCATTTCAGTGTGATTTCCTAGTATACCAAAACCCGCATTATTGACTAAAATATCGACTTCATCAACCTTTTGAATCACACTGTTAATACCTTGTTCAGTAGTTAAATCAGCTACAATGACTTCACAATCGATATTATATTTTTTAGTCAGTTCTTTAGATAATTTTTCTAGTTCATTTTTTCTTCTAGCGCAAATAACTAGGTCACAATTCTGTGAGGCTAAGATCCTCGCAATTTCCATACCTATGCCACTAGAGGCACCGGTCACTAGAGCGCGTTCCTTATCCATAACCCTCACAATGCGTCCCTCTTACAATGCCCGTATAATATCATGTTTAGTTTATATGTTTTGGAACTCAATGAAATAATCCAATACCTGTGTGCGCGGCAAATCATAACTTCTCTAGTTTTTGCTTGATTGATATATGGTTAGGGAATAGTTGTTTATGGTAGTGATTAAATGAGTACAAGTAAGAAAAGTAAAGATATTTGGAGTCTGACTTTAGTTAGGTCAGGTGGATATACAATTGATGATGAATTAGAAGATGCTATATTTTCATTTGGTAGGACTGCTGAGGAAGTCAAAACATTCCCCAAACATCGAATACCGAAAGGATTAGTGAATTTACTAAAAAGAACTAATTTAGACGAAGAAGCTCTTGAAACAGGATTTTTTATAGAAATTTCATCTAAATTAGTTAACCAAAAAGATTGGTTTAAGTTTGAAAATATTATTTCTTCACAATCTAAATCGTCCTGTCGTCATAGCTCCTCAGTACGAGGCGTATTTTCAATAGTTGATGGATTTGATACCTTTGAATTAAACACTTTTCCTTGGGCCTCTTCCATGCCTAATCAGTTGTGGATAAGAGCTAGCCCACTAGATGATATGACCTTGGCATGGGTACTTTCTCAAGACAAAATTCTTCGCAGCGATGTTAATGAACAAAAAACTCTACATGACTTTTGGGAATTAGAAATAAGCAATCCTAAGTCTATTGAATATTTACGTCTTCCACCGCCGCCAGAAACTCCATACAACTTCTTCGACGAAGAATAATTAGAATAACATTGATGAGTATTATGTTTCCGAACACGGTTTATGACATACACCATGCAACATAAATTGACTACCGAATTTATTGGAACATTTTTCCTTTCCCTTACTGTTTGTACTGCTGCAGTTTATGGTTCAGCGGGAGATTATGCACCATTTGCTATAGCATCGGCACTGATGGTTATGATCTATGCTGGAGGGCATATATCTGGGGCTCACTATAACCCTGCTGTAACGGTCTCAGTATACCTTAGAGGTGCGTGTGATAAGGATGATGTTCTACCATATATTGCTTCACAGATAGTAGCAGCAGTTTCTGCTGCTTTGATTGTAGAAAGGTTACTATTTCCTGATGCCCCTACACCTGAAATGTTTGAGTTAGGGACTGAGGCTGTAGTAGCAGAACTTCTCTTCACTTTTGCGTTAGCCTATGTGATTTTGAATGTTGCAACTACTGAATCTACTTCAGGTAATGGTTACTATGGTGCTGCTATTGCACTTGTTGTACTTGCAGGTGCAATGACAGTAGGAAGTATTTCTCTTGGTTCATTCAATCCCGCAGTAACTAGTGCCCTAATCGTATCTGGGAAAGTTAGTCTTGCTGATTCATGGATGCACTTCGCTCCACAATTCATTGGAGCAGTTTTAGCAACATATGTTTACAAATTTAATCAATGAGATAGTTCATAACTATCATCCCATATTCCATCTCATGGCAACCACTAAGAGAAAGAAATGTCTTGATCTTGATTTTTTCACATATTTCTGCGGAACTTTCCACCAGTCTCGAATAGTGCTTGTGTAACCTGTCCAACTGTACAATGTTCAACAATATCCATCATAACTTCAAACAAATTCCCACCTTCTCTAGCCACTTGCTTGAGTCTTGCTAAACCTTCTTTAGCCTCTTTAGCATGAACCTCTTTGAATGCTCTATTCCTGTCAATTACCATCATCCTTTCAGTTTTATCAGAACGTGTAACTTCGATATTAAATTCTTCTATAGATAATGAATTATCTGCCCCTTCCTCAAAAGTATTGACTCCAATAATTGGTAATTCACCAGAGTGTTTTCTATGTTCATAGATCATTGATTCATCCTGAATTCTATTCCTTTGATAATTAACTTCAAGAGCACCTAGAACTCCACCACGTCTGTGCATTTCTTCGAATATTTTCAGAATCTCTTCTTCAACAGAATCGGTCAACCAATCTGCCACATGAGATCCTTGTAGTGGATTCTCATTTTGTAACCAACCATATTCTTTCGAAAGAATTAGTTGAATTGCAACAGCGTCTCTTACTGTATCTTCAGTAGGTGTTCCAAATGCTTCATCGCGAGAATTGGTATGAAGTGAATTAGCATTATCAGCTAATGCATAAAGTGCTTGTAATGTAGTTCGATAATCGTTCCATGTATACTCTTGAGCGTGTAATGAACGACCACTGCTTTGTATGTGATATTTCAGTTTCTGACCTCGCTCATCAACTCCATACATATCCCGCATAGCAATAGCCCAGATTCTTCTACATACTCTTCCTATTACTGCATATTCAGGGTCCATACCATTAGAAAAGAACCAACTGAAGTTTCTCAAGAATTTATTTGCATCTAATCCTCTAGAATTGAATAACTCAACATATGTTAGACCATTAGATAGAGTAAGAGCTGCTTGAGATATTGGATTTGCTCCAGCTTCTGCAATATGATATCCAGAAATTGAAACGAAGTAATGGTTTCTTACTTCATTATCAACATAAAACTCAGCAACATCTCCCATCATTCTTAGTGCAGTATCTAGATTGAATACTAAGGTATTCTGACCCATTGATTCTTTCAACTGATCTGCTTGAACAGTACCTCTAACAGTACTCAGAGTTCTAGCTTTAATTTCAGAATGTTCTTTCTCATTTGGTTTACGTCCATTATCTTCTTCGAATTTCTTCACTTGTTGTCTAATTGCCACATTGAAGAAAGCAGCAAGGTGCCACCAATAATTTCCATTGATTGTTTTTGATACTGATGTATTAGAGGCACACAAATCAAATCCTTCGAATAATTTCTCCATTTCATCAACTGTACTTATTGAAACTCCACTTTCACATACCTTCCCAAATATGTCTAGTCTTTCTTGTGGGTCATTTCCATACAAGCTAGGTGAATCAAAAGCAACTGATAGTCGGTTGAAATCTTGATCTTTGGATAGGAAATGGTATCTTTTGTTTGTTCTCTCTGCACTACCTTCTCCAGCAAACATTCTGACAGGTAACTCATCTTGTCTCTTGAATGGGAAAACACCTCCAGTGTAAGGGAATGAACCTGGCATGTTTTCTTTCCTAATCCATTGTAGAGTATCTCCCCAGTCACTGTAATCTGGTAATGCAACTCTAGGCATATCTAATCCAGAAAGCGTAGTTTTGGTTGTTTTAACGGGGATATTTTTATTTCTCACTGTGTAACTAGTTGCTCCAGAACGATATTCCTCTGCCTTAGTTCTGAAATTGTCTAAACTCTCCCAAGCACCCTCAGGTATCCCTGAGCGAATAGTATCTGCTTCTTCTTTGAGTCCTTCAGCCGCAGTTTTATTCTTCTTTGATTTCATTTGTTCTGCTGCTGCTTCTAATTGTTGAACCAGCCTTATCTTTGAAGAAACCTCTTCAGTTCTAGAATGATAATTTCTGATAGTGCTTGAAACTTCAGCCAAGTAACCCTGTCTTTCCGGAGGTATTGGTGAAGATCGATGTGGTAGACCGTCAGCGCCTAATCTAGGCTCTGCTGCTGAAAATGATTGAGAATATTTTTTATTTAGTAAATTGCAAAGTTTCTGCCATAATTGGTCAACTCCTGCATCTGCAAATTGACTAGCAATGGTTGGAACGACTGGTAGGTCAGAATTCTCTGCATCCCACATCTCTCTATTTCTTTTGAACTGTTTACGAATTTCTGCAAGTGCATCTTCTGCCCCTGGCCTATCGAACTTATTCAGAACTACAATATCTGCTGAATCTAACATCTCTAACTTTTCTAATTGGCTAGGTGCTCCATATTCTCTTGTTGTTACATACAAAGAAATATCTGCAACTTCGGTAATTGCGTCATTACCTTGTCCAATTCCACTAGTCTCAACAACTACCAGGTCAAATCCAACAGCCTTACAGGCTTCGATAGAGCGACCTATACAATCTGCAATTTCTCTACCACTATCTCTGCTAGCAAATGAGCGCATGAATAGATTTTCATCAGATAATGAGTTCATCCTAATTCTATCTCCCAGTAATGCCCCCCCCGTTCTTTTCCGAGTAGGGTCTGTCGCAAGTAGAGCAATTTTAGTCCCTGGATTATCTCTTTGTATCCTTAACATCAATTCATCAGTAAGACTTGATTTTCCAGCACCTCCAGTTCCAGTCAGGCCGACGACTGGGCATTCCGAACCATTAGTTGATCTAACTTTATTCAGAACTTCATTGAATATTTCTTCATCTGCATTTTCAGCTAATGTGAGTAATTTTGATACTGAACCGTGATTATCTGCAGAGATTGGTTTTTTCAGATTTTCAAACCTTACTGGGTCAAGTAAGTTATTTTTTGAAGCCCTTTCTATGGCATCAGATACCATACCTGTAAGCCCTAATTCTCTACCATCTTCAGGAGAGTATATCTTCGCGATATTAGAATCGAGTAGATGTTGTATTTCACTTGGAAGTATGGTTCCACCGCCACCACCTACTAGGCAGACATGACTGAAATCAGCCTCATCTAAAATTTGCTTTGTATGAGTGAACATTTCCACCGCTCCACCCTGATACGAGGTTATAGCAACACAATGTGCATCTTCCTGAATAGCAGCTCTAGCTACCTCATCTGCTCCTCTGTCATGACCTAAGTGAATTACTTCACAACCCATTGACTGGAAAATACGTCTGAAGATGCCAATAGCAGCATCATGACCATCGAATATAGCCGCTGCTGTAATGATTCTCAGCGGAGTTCCACCAGTCTCGGCAGACTTTTGCATGAACTCGGGACACTACGTGTCCCATTTAATCCGCCGATTGCCTACTTTTGCAAATTTATACTAATCAAGGGTTCTTGTTCATTTCTTATTGGGGCATAATTGGAGTCCATTAATGCCTTGAAACCTTCAGTTTCTTTGTCTAAATATTCAGGTTTTATGTTCACGAATCTTTTCAACATCCCTACATATGATTCGTACGCTTGGATATTTTCAATCATTGATTTTTTAATTGATTTCATAAATTCTTTTTCTTCTGAAATATTGGCTCTCGTCTTAACTTCGAAAGCACCGTTATCGTTCATTCTGAAATCATGTGTAGAGTTACCTTGATTGATTTTATTCACTAAATGTTGAACTATGTCTGATATCTCATTTCCTATCTTCCAAGAAGACCTAGATTGAACTTCATACATTCCGTCTTTTTCGAAGTTGAGTAAAATTTCCCAGATATCCTTCGGACTTTCAAAACTGGCATTAATACCTCTATTTTTTGAATCTAATTCTAGATCTTTCCATCCTAGTTCTCGTAGCCCATCAACGGTTTTTCGATACGCTTCGATTGAGTCCAGAGCCCCATCAACTGACATTCTAATCGTATCATCCATATTTCATTCTGTTATCTAAGTATGTATCACTCCTCCAGAGAAAGGTAATTTTCCTGAACAGTTCATATACTCTTAGATTGAATATTACTTAAGTCTGCGCCCGGACATAAAATAGGGAAGCAAGTAGAAGTCATAAATTAATGGAGGAGCAGTCAATGGACGATATCAAGACAAATGTAGAAATCGCCGACAGAACTGGACATTCATCCCTTTCGCTAACGAAGAAAGAGACACTAGATCTCATCGAAGGCAATCAGGGATCTTGGATTTATCAAAATAACCGAATGGTACAAGCAAGTGATATTGCTGATGCTAATTGGGCCGATGTTGGTACAATCCGAATAATGCCAGGTCTAACGGGCGGACAATGAAATATGCTAGTTAGTATAAGTCGGAATTTCAAAGAAGATGGATGGTCTTTTCCATCCATTATCTCAGTGGTGTAGAACAATGACTGCCGAATTGGTGCGAGGCCAATAATATCGAAAGGAAGTAAAAATATGATTAAAAAAAGTGAATTGATAATTGGAATAATAGGGGCAGGAGGCATAGGTTCTAACTTAACCTCTGTTCTTTACCCTACTCTACAGCAAGGTGATTTAATTGAAAGATTGGGTGATATAAGGATACGTATATATGATTCAGACATAGTAGAAAAAAGTAATCTACCACATCAAAATTTCACAGTTTCAGATGTTGGAGCTTTGAAAGTTATCAGCTTATGTAATCGTCTCTGGTCGAACACAGATAAATCTTTTACAGATGGACCAAATATCATTTTAGATCCATCTCCATGGGATATCAGGGTAAAGAGCGATTTAGGTGAATGTGACTTAGTAGTCGTAGCAGTTGATTCTCATCAAGCTCGTAAAGTGGTTCATGAAAACTGTGAATCTTGGTTGGACTTACGATGTTTAGGCGATGGGTATATTGCGATAGATAACACTGTTGATACCTCAGTAGTCTCTCAACTAACTCCTAATCAGGAGTCGCAGTCTTGCCAATTTGAAGGGGCGATTGAATCTGGAAATATACAGTTCGGATATATGTCTGCGGCTGCTCATGGTGCGCAATGGGTCATCCAGTCTTTACGTATTATTTCGGGTGAGGATAACGCCCAAAGACCTCTTCCCCAGATTTCAAATATTACTTTTGGTACTGCTGCCAGATTGGAACAAGGAATAACTGATTCAAATAACGAGATCCTGGATTCTTCAGTATCGCCACACATTCATTCTCAATTAGAGATAGATAAGATGGTAAAATCTGGAAATCATGATTCTATGGTAATTAAGGAAACATTAGCAGCTTTCGCTGAGAAAAAGGATTGGATATCTCTTTGGTCTTTGGCAAATGAATTAGGTCGGGAGGTCAGTATATTATATGATCAAGAATTAACTATGTGGATCGATATCGGCACATCTGGACGCGTAGAGTTATCTCCTCCAATAGGATCTTTGACTCCCTATAAACTCTGGATACACACACATCCGAGAGATGCTTATTGGTCATCTACCGATAAAGATACAATTGCTATATATTCGGAAATTTTAGATGAGGCTATTGTCCTTGGTCATGACCACTTCAAAAGAACAATAAAATCGGATGAACAACACTTTGATTTCCTTGAAGACTTCGGGCCATTAAGTCAATGGACTGATGAAATAATATGTTACTATTCTATGTCCGAGGTTTCAGAATGCCAATAGATGATGAAGAGTCAGTCAAAAGGTTGAATCATTTACTTGACTCTTCAGATAAAAAATCAATAGGCATAGATTCGATAATAAATACGATAATAGGGGAAGATGCGGACGATGAAATCAAACAACTGGTGAAGATAGCTTTAGATAATCTTGGTGCAGGAATTACGATGAAGGAACTTGCAGAAGGTGTGATGAATTTATACAAATGGAGGGAATCTCAATGTTGATCTGTGGATACTGTAAATCTCTTAGTCCGAAACGTTATTTTTATCGTAAAAGTAATAATCTCGCTCTCTCTAATTTTGTAATAAATTGAGTAGACATTGATGCATGAGACCGCAAAGTTTAAGCGCCTTGGACATAACCTAGTAAGTCCGGCGAAGAGACCTACCTATTTGGGACTGGAGTGTTCTCCCTTTTCGGGCCTTGAGGTGATTAAGATGTGCAGTTCAGATAGAGAAAATAGTAGAATAAATAGTAGAATAAATGGTAGAGAAAATTGTGAAGAATGTGGGAGTAAATCGGTAGAAGAAGGTGTCACACATTATCATTGCGGTAATTGTGGGATTCAACTTGAATCATTAAAGTATGACACTTCCTATACTTTTCCTAGCGAGGTTAAAACTACAAGAAGAACTAATAGTTCTTCTGATTTAGGTAGCCAGATAGGTATTGATAAGAGTAGTTCCTATCAATCAAGGAGATTAGCTGCTCTTCAAGATAGACATTCTCGTAGAATTCTTAGCTATACGGATAAGATAGTTAAAGAGGCGGAGATTGCTAATTTATCTCCATCAATTTGCCTTAAGATTGCAGACATAATTTGCAAAGCTAATAGTCGAATGGAATTAACTCATAACAGAGATGGCATGATTGGTTTACAGTCATTATCTACTAGAGAAGATAGGTCTCAGTATAGACGTAGAGTATATGCTATTGCTGCTTTAGAGCTCTTGAACCGTAATTTAGAATCGGAAGCGATTCAAGTATTGAAAATTGCATCAGAATGGGGCATCGACAAAAGTGATGTTTCCCAGGCGATTAAACTAATCAACAAAGTTTCAATATCTGTAAATGACCGCCTTTCAGTTAGCGATATGAACAATCAAACAAACGACCCATCTATCATCAGAAACGGTACACTAAATCATTTTCTTTTTAATTTCCAAGATCATCTTTGTGAGATTATAGATTTTGATTCTGCCAAAGAAATAATTGCCTTAGCCATTGAAATACTTTCTAAAGAAGGCGAGCCTATTGGTAATGCATCTTTCATTAACAATGAAGGTAAATATCGTAATATGTCTCCTCAAAAAGCTTCCATGGAAACAATAATCGATTCTATGATCCGTCTTGGATATTCGGATGAGATAATTAAGTACTTCTTCAATAAAAAACCTGTACCTGGCATGACTTGGGTTAACTCTAGGCTGGGCCGGCGTCGTCGAGCTCTCGTTGAAGATTAGCAATTCTCATTGTAACCTCATTTATTCTGTCCATCTGTTCTTCTCTGATTTGAGCCCCTCCTGGATCTAAATCATTTGCGTCTCTATTGATAATTTGTAATCTTTCTCTCAATGCGACCATCTCTTCCAAATAATTTCTATTAACGTCAAATCTTTCTCTCAAATTATCATTTTTATCTTCTCTACGTTTGTATCTTTCAAATCTCGAAAGATAATTATCCAATGTGTCTATATTTTTTCTTGACGTTTTATCATTAAGAAGAGCCATCACGATACTCCCTATGGCATCTCCAATTACCAGTTTACGCAGACTTGGGTCTTCTACAATACAAAGTTCTCTTACTAGTATCTTCCTTTCTCTTTCCATACGTTGCACATTCTCTCTTCTTAATATCAAACTATTAATTTGTCCTTCAATTATATCTTGTTCTGAAATAGGTTCCGCAGTTACTCTGAATCTGGATTGATGTGGACCACGCCCTGGTATAACAGCATACTTAACTCCTAATTCTCCTGTGATCTCTATTCTCTTTTCTCCTTTCAGGACTACCTTTCCATCTGACTGGTCTATTATTCCTCTAAGGAATTTAATGCCATTAATATCTGGATTTGATATTATATTTCTTTCAATATCACAGAATAAGTAATATTGTAGGCATTCGAGTTTCATTCTATTCTCATGACCGGGCGTACTAAGGCTCCAATTAACTAATGTAGACCATATATTCAGGTCTCTAGGCACTCTTATTTTTCTCCAGGTATCATTTCTTCGAACCCTTATCATAAGTCTTCCTTTATCTACTATTAATGATCTAGGTGCCTTATATCCTTTGATGAACATTCTTGTCCGGTCTGACAATATTTTCGACCAGTTTTCCAACCAATAATCCCT